>Ga0116184_10003428_pt1 | contig 12992 bp, 8 predicted proteins | sample AD_JPNNA5_MetaG_FD_89886 | JGI IMG/M metagenome (GOLD analysis project Ga0116184, IMG submission 89886) | Active sludge microbial communities of municipal wastewater-treating anaerobic digesters from Japan - AD_JPNNA5_MetaG | ecosystem: Engineered > Bioreactor > Anaerobic > Digestate | place... | reverse complement strand
CTGATCAGTACCTGAGAGGGGCTGATCTGGAAACTTTTTCCCTGATATAAAGCATCAGGGAGTTTTTCGGGAACGGGTTTGAGAGTAATGGTCAGATCGGGATTTTCTTCCTTTCCCGGCTCGCCCAGTTCGGGTAATTCGATATCCGAGCGGATGCGGAGACCAAAAGTGGAATAATGGTACATTACTTTACCGGATTAGTGAGTGTGACCGTATCAAACCCCATGCTCGTAATGGTATCCAGAAATTCCGGCAGGAAAGTGAGGAGGTTACGGGAAGCCATCCGAGTGTCGTGAAAGACAAAAACTGCTCCATTTTGAAGATTCTGCAAGCAATGTTTCAGGCATTTTTCAGCGGTAAACCGGGGATGAAAATCGTACGATATTACATTCCAGAAAACGATACGGTAATTTTCCGAAAGAATTTTGTACTGCGACGGTGTGATGCGTCCGTAGGGTGGTCGGAACAATGAACTTTGGAGGATAACCTGTGCTTTTTCCACGTCCTCGACATAGGTTTTAGGGCTGGTAAAAAATCCGTTGCAGTGGCTGTAGGAGTGGTTTCCAACGGCGTGCCCCTGCTCTCTGATCTGTTGGACGAGGGAAGGATATTTCACGGCTTTATTCCCCACACAGAAGAAAGTTGCCTGCCTGGCATATTGTGCAAGGATGGCCAGTACTTTTGGGGTTATTTCCGGTTCCGGGCCATCGTCAAAGGTAAGGGCAATTTCTTTCCGGGCAGTATTCAGCTTCCAGACGGCTCCCGGATATAGCCGCATACCAGCTTTCAGAATCCATGTATCGGTCATTTTCTATTCAGCAGGAATTCCGTAAAGCAAAGAAACAGTTTTCAGTTCGTCCTGTATTTTTTTGTTCAGTTCTTTCTGGTCGTATTTTTTAGTTAAGGCATCCAGTTGGCTCATCAGATAGAAATCGAGTCTTCGTTCATAGTCTGCTTCATTGGGGAATTTCTGGTTAAGATGGTAATAGTAATGCAGTTCATCCGAAAGGGTCTTCAGAAGGTCAGTAACGATCGACCCGGCCTTATCGGGCTGGTTGGTCCGGTAAAACATTTCAATAAGAGGCAGGCTGAAGAAATTGTGGGGTACTCTGGAAGAGGGAAGCAATTCCATGCAACGGTCAAGGACTTTACGGGCTGAATCGTTTTTCCCTTCGGCCAGAAGCGCTTCGGCAAGCCGGGCGAAATTGTTCCGCATATTGAGCAGCATTCTCTGGTTGTTTTCATCGAGGTACACATGGGGGTTATCGATGCCACCCCAACGGAATTTGTTCATCATATTGTCGTACATAATATCGGCGGCAACGGTTCCGGGACGTGCAATATCCGTAGATCCCCTGACAGGAAGAATCCGGTAGGCAAGGCCTTCGAGCCTGAGATAGGGATCAAGTCCGAGCCAGTTGTCGCGTGACACCGTTACTGCAAAATACAAAGGCCTTTTCCAGTTGCTGGTAGCCAGCATATCCAGAACCAGCATATCGCTTTTAGTGATATAGTTTTTGTCAATTTTGATGTCAACCGAGGAAACCATGGACGGTAATTCACGTTTTGTTAGAATTCCAGAGTTTCTGACGGCATTTGTATCGACAGCCAGAGTATAGTTTTTGGCAGGCAAATAATCAAATCTGCCCTGGTATCCGGGAATGGACTTGGTGCGCGGGTCATCGCTTCCAAGCCAATCGTAAAGAGCTTCTTTCAGTGGAAGTTTATCCTGGGTACGTTCCACTATGTAGATGATATCTCTTCGGCCCTGCCGGAACTGATCGCTGGTGAACTGAATAGGAAGGGGATCTGAGTCATAGACTTTCCGTTTCATCTGATCAATGTACCAGTCAGCGCCCAGATAGCTCAGATTCACAACGCGGACATCCGTTCTTATTCCTTCTACTTCCTGAACGTACCAGAGAGGAAAGGTGTCGTTGTCGCCATTGGTAAAGACCACAGCGTTTGAATCGCACGACTGGAGATAGTTGATGGCGAAATCCCGGGCCGTGTACCGACCGGAACGATCATGATCATCCCAGTTTTCTTCGGCCATTATTACCGGTACAGCAAGGGTACATAGGGCAAGACTTACAGACGCTCCGGCCACTGAAGGGAGAAATTTACGGAGTTGTTCATAAAGCGCCAGAACACCCAATCCTATCCAGATAGCGAAGGCGTAAAAAGAACCTGCGTAGGAATAATCCCTTTCTCTTGGTTCAAGCGGTTTCTGGTTCAGATATAATACGATGGCTATACCGGTCATGAAGAAGAGCCAGAATACGACCACTGTATCTTTGGGGTTTCTGAGGTAATGATATACCAATCCAACCAAACCCAAAAGCAAAGGAAGGAGATAGTAAGTATTTCTTCCTCTGTTTTTGGCAAGGGTAGATGGCAGATTGTCCTGCGGGCCCAGGCGGGCTTCATCCAGAAACTTGATTCCCGAAATCCAGTTTCCGTAAAGTTTGTTCCCTTCACCAACAACCGATCCGTCGTTTCCCTGGATATCGTTCTGCCGGCCGGCAAAGTTCCACATAAAATAACGGAAGTACATCCATCCCAGCTGGTATCTCCAGAAAAACTTCAGGTTTTCACCAAAAGTAGGAACATACTCTGTTTTGGTTTTGCCATCGTTACCCGTAATCCTGACTGGTTTGCCTTTGATCCCTGCCCAGTGTTTGTAAGCTTCGATGTGCCGGGGATCATCACTGTACATACGCGGGAATATCGTTGTAAAGCGTTCGTCGTAGACATAAACGGGTTTATAGCTTGTTTTTACATATTTCCGCCCTATAGGCGTATAAATGGCTTTTCCCTGTTTTGACTCAACCAGGGGAGCATTGTAGTATTGTCCTTTAAAAAGCGGTCTGTCACCGTACTGATCGCGGTTAAGATAGGAAAGGAGGGAGAAAACATTGGATGGGTTGTTTTCGTTCAGCGGAGGATTGGCCGCGGAGCGGATGACGATCATTCCATAGGAAAAATATCCCAGGAGGATTACCGCTACACCAGTGAGAATGGTATTCAAACCGACCATTTTCTTCCGGTAGGTGAGCCATACCAGCCAGATGGTCAATGCACTGAGCAGTACTACATAAAAAATAAGACCTGAATTGAACGGCAGTCCGAAACCATTGACAAAAATGAGCTCAAAAACCGAGGCAAGCCATGGGATGCCTGGGATAATAACATACAGAATGGCTCCAAGAATAAGCACACTGACACCAAGGGCCTTAACAATACCCCAGCGCGTAACCTTGTACTTTTTGAAGTAATAGATAAAAACGAGAGCCGGAATAGCCAGCAGGTTGAGCAAATGTACTCCAATAGACAATCCCATGAGGAAGGCAATCAGAATAAGCCACCGGTTTGCATGGGGTTTGTCAGCTGCTTCTTCCCATTTCAGCATTAGCCAGAAAACCAAAGCAGTGAACAGGGTGGAAGTGGCGTACACTTCTGCTTCCACAGCGGAAAACCAGAATGAATCGGAAAAAGTATACGCCAGGGCACCGACAATGCCCGCAGCCATGATGGCGATCATATTTCCTACTGAAAGATCCTTTTCCTCCTTTATCAGGATTTTCCTTGCCAGATGCGTAATGCTCCAGAACAGGAACAAAATGGTAAAAGCACTGGCCAGGGCCGACATGGAATTCATGCAGACAGCAACCTTGCTCAGGTTTTGACCAGCAAGAAGGGTAAAAAATCTTCCCATGATCATAAAAAAGGGAGCCCCCGGGGGGTGGCCGATCTGCTGTTTCATGGCCGTGGCAATAAATTCACCCGGATCCCAGAAGCTGGCGGTAGGTTCCATGGTAAGCAGGTACACAATTGCTGCTATGGCAAATATCACCCAACCGGTGATATTGTTAATCAGTGCATATTTTTTCATCATAGACAGGATGCTCTTGATGTATCAATGATAGTACAACTGAAATCAGCCGGCAAATTAAGCAGAAAAATCCGAAAAAAGAGTATTTTTAACATTCTTTGGGAAAGGCTTCCTGTGTATGTTCAGAACATGTGTTTTCCTCTTCCTGTTGACCGGTTGCCTAGGTTATTCCCAGGTTGCTGATCCGATTTTCCGGCGGGGGGATTTTGCTCCACTGTCTGATACGGGTACGCTGACGCTTCGCCTTAATGCAACCGGTTTTTTCAGGAACAATGAATATTTTAATCCGCTTTACAAAGGTTATACTTTGATAGGAATGCATCTTACCCCTGTTCTGGAATGGAAAGCCGACCCGCATGTTTCATTGTTCGGAGGTTTTCATCTTCTGAAATACAGCGGACAGGAGCGATTGAACAAGTTTTTACCGGTCATTTCATTACAGGCTAATTTCAATGACAGGCTTAGCCTGGTAGCAGGGACCATAAAGGGTGCCGGTGAACACCGATTGCCTGAATCGTTGTACGGAACAGAACGCAACCTGAATGAGGTGATTGAAGACGGCCTGCAGATCCGCTATGAATCGCCTGTCTGTTTTTCCGATATATGGTTGCAATGGGACCGTTTTCTGGAACGGGATGAAGCGAACCAGGAGCAACTGACATTTGGCTATTCGGGATGGTTTACCGGGCTTATTGGCCAGGGCAGACAAGAAATCCGGTTTCCCGTTTACGTTCTGGCAACCCACAGGGGAGGGCAGATTGATCAATCGGATCTTCCTATCCAGACTCTTTTTCATTTCGGAACAGGAGGGTACATTTCGTTTAGCACCGATCATGCTATTATTCAGAAACTTACGGCAGGTTTTACAGGTATTGGATTCCGTGATGTTTCACCAACCCCGCAGTTGCCGATGAAAAGCGGATATACGGTTTTCCCTTCGGTTTCCATAGGCGGTTCCGGAATGGAATGGGAAAATGGTTTCTGGCTGGCTAAAGATTTTTTTGCGCCTAAAGGAGACCCGATATTCTGGTCATGGGCGTTTGATAAAGACTCCTATCAGCAAAACCGAAGGATGATTGTCAGCCGTTTATTTATCCGGAAGCAAATTTCTCCTTATCTGGTTTTAGGTCTCCGGGGGGATTTCTTTTTTGATCTTTTCTTTAAAGATCCGGATTATTCCTATGGGCTTTTTCTGAGGTTTTCAGCAAGGCAGAAGGTTTGGAATGTTGGAAAATAGCTGTGGTAAAAGAACGTTTATTCGCCTCAGTTTCTGAACCGGTATGAAAACTTGATCAGCCACACGTTATGAGGCATTACAGAAAAAAGGTGGCCGGCATTTTCCCGGAAATCCCATTTGCCCAGTCCTGTAATGTAATCGCGGTAATGTGACCAGACGAGGTACAAGGTCGAACCGGGTGTATATTCCCAGCGAAACACCAGGTTTGATTTGAATTCATTCAGATTAAAGTTGGGATTATAGAACTGAAAGTCAATGCTTCCGTCATGGTTTTCATCAACCAGGTAGTAGTCGCCGGGTATTGATATTTCAGAAGGTACTGAATATAGCCGGAAGCGATTGCTGTATTCCTTTGCCAGGGGATCAGTGATTTCTTTAAACCGGGAGTAATTGACTGCGGCGAGGAAAGGCTGCCCCCAGAACTGAAGACTGAGATTGGGGGTAAAGCTCAGGTTAAGGCGGAGCGACATTTTCAGGATTTGCTGACCCACAGAAGCAAAAACGTACCGGTCGCCTGCAGAGAGTACCTTATGTGTTACGTACTGAAGTTCGCGCTGATTGAAGGTGTAAGCGGGTACGGCAGACACCATAATGACGTCGGTGGGCCGGAAAGTAAAGGCCAGATTCAAATCGTACTGACGCAGCCAGTGATTTCCGCCAAACCGGTTGACATCCTGAAAGGTAATAAAGAATTTTTTTCTCTGATCTGTTGCCATCTGTAACCAGGTATTGACAGAAGGCGGTACAAGAAATGTCGGGCCTCCGCGCAGGAAGTAATTGGCTCTGGTTGGAGACTGCAATGTAACTCCTGCATAAAGGTTCCAGTAGTTTTTTAATTGAGTTGAAAGATTGAAATTGATTCCATTAACAATATTGTTGCCTCCGAAATCAAATTCGGAATACTGGCTAGCATTCAGGCTGAGTTTCCTGAAGAAGGAGAAAGGTTCCCAAATCCGGTAACTGATCCAAACTGTTTCATCAATTACGTCGGTAAGCTGCACATATCCTGCGTCATTCACGTCAAAACCGGGAGATTTCCAGGTAAGTGTACCCGACCATCTCCAATGGCCTCCTCCTTCCTTGCCGATTTCAAAACGCCCGGCTATTCCGGCAAGGTTCGTGCGGGCTGAGTCAAAACGCACATAATCCATGTCAGGCCTCTGAAAATAGTGGGTTGAAGAAGTCTGAAGGCCGAGCATGGCATCGGCAGAACCATTAATCCGGCTGAAAAGGATCCGGCCTTTAACATAGTACTCTTTGTTTTTCCAGTAGCGGGTTACATCTGCTCCACCGGAATAGGCTGCTGAAGGAAGAAATGAAAGTGCCGGATTATCCGTGTTTCTGTTGACCGCCGTGAACATACCTCCCCAGATAAGATTGCCCTTGTCGGAGTCTTTCTGCAATCGTGCCACAAAATAGTTGGTAAGGGGTTCAACAGGCTCTTTTCTTCTGATTCCGGCCGAATCAATTTTCGCATACTCTTCCGAGGTAACGCTTTCCAGTATTCCCAGGGAAATGCCGTTTGAGGTTTTGCCTGTAATTTTTGCTGCGCCGAGAATTTTGGTATAGTCAGGTATGGAAGCATACATATCAGGAGATAGGTCCAGTTTTCGCTGGGGAGGGCGACCAATCCGCCTGCTGTAGAAGAGGTTTTCCTCTGAAGAACTTCCTTCGTCGGCAATAACGGGAAAGTCGAATATATTTTTTCCTTCGATGAAAAAAGGTCTTTTTTCGACAAAGTAGGTTTCGTATGCGGTTAGGTTCACTTCAGAGGGATCGGCCTCCACCTGACCAAAATCGGGATTAATGGTCAGGTCCATGATGATATTGTTTGTAAGACCTATTTTACCGTCAACACCGAATTTTCCCCTGATATCCCTGCCTTTTGAAAACGGATTTTCCCTTTCGGCAGGGTAGGTTTCGGCCGATGCAACGACATAGGGTGCTATTTCAATCTGCCGGCGTGGTTTAATATGGTTTATTCCTTCCAGTGTGCCAAAGCGTCTTACCCACCCTGAGGCATCCCGTGGTATTGGTTGCCAGAGAGAAAGCTCCTGTTTGCGGTATAAATACCGAACAACCTGAAGACCCCAGATTTGCTCGTTCTGTGGTCCGAAACGAAGCTGACTGAGCGGAATCCGTATTTCAGCCATCCAGCCTTCCGCATCAATGGTTGTTTTTACATACCATATGGGATCCCATGTATAATCTTCCTTTTGTCCATCTTCACTGAGGATATAATCTGTTTTTACTCCGGCAGCACTCACCATAAAAACAAAAGCTGTCCGGTGATCAAAGTAGCTGTCAATCTGTATGGCTGCCAGGTCTCCGTCCATGTCATCCTTGCGGGTAAGGCGGGTCTGAATGCTGTCGGGATGATCAAAGCAGCGGATCAGGGCATAGAAGTTGTTGTCGTCGTAGGCTGTTTTAAAAGCAGTTTGTTTGGTAGGCTGACGACCCTCATAGGGTTCGTACTGGGTAAATCCATCGGCCCACTGTGTCTGGGCCCATACAGGGTCATTGTCTTTACCATCCAGTGTTACCGGATTCACAGAACGAACAGCTGTGTATGAACGAACAGAAATTTCCTGGGCTTCACTATCAATGAAAATAGTAACGGTCAGAAAAAGAACAGTCAGTCCTTTGAAAAAGGATAACAGGGATTCCTTTGAGGCAGACAAGGAATTTTCTGTATTTGAATAACTTACGCAGGCGTTTTCCAACGTATCTGGTTCAATAAATTACGGTTTCTCCCTAAAGCTGAAAATACAAATAATTTGAAAAAATGCTACTGCTTATACAACATAAAATCTTTTGGAATTTTGAATTTAGTCAATTCCCAAACCGGACAGCTGATTCATGCTGATCCGGAGGTGTCTTCCGCTCGGCATGAATCGCTAAAAGCAGGAGGTATTGGAACCGGCAGGCCAACTTACGGTCTATTCCAGAACGACCTGGCGGTCTTTTGGATATTTCACTTCATAAACCAGCCGTAAGGTTTTTGATTCAGAGGGAGCGAGTTTCAGGTTCCAGGTGATTTTTCCCGTTTGCTTTTCCAGGCTTCCGCCCGAAATCTCAACAGGATCAACCGAGATATCCTTATTGACGGGCACCGGGATCTGATCCTGCAGGGTGAGGTTTACGGGAGCTTTTTTGTTGTTGCGAACGGTAATTTCAAATCCCCGGATGTCTTTACGTGCATTCCCCAGCGACTGGCGGCTGGTAAACTCTTTGATACGTTCACGGCGAAGGCTGATTCCCCTGTCGCGGCCCAGGGAAACATCGAGGGTGTCGCCCATGGCCCCCGGATTCAGGTAGGATTTGCCGGTATACGTGCCTTCGAAAAAGACATTGGCATTTCCGGGAAGAAGGTTCAGCTTTTCCCAACCCGTAATTCTGGCTACCAGAAATGCATCGGGGTCGAGTTTTGGGGCGGCATAATGGATGAATACAGCATCCGGTTTCTCTTTTCGTATTTCAACCTGCTGTGGCTTACCATCAGATGGAACCGTGGCAGGAACATTGATGGTATAAAGGAACATGGTCTGGTTTTCTGAAAAAGCTGTGTAGGATGAACCTGTAGCAGCTTCCTCCGCAACCGGTATTCTGCTTCTTGTTCCACGTACTGTGACAGCCACATCATCCATTTCAGCCACTTCCGGAACAATTTCACTTTTGGCCGATTTAAGAATTCCGGCAGGCCGGGGATAAAAAAAATCGAGAAACCAGGTATTCAGTTCGGGTTTGTTTCCGCCCAGCGACGGATTTCCTGTTGAAAGAGTAATATTTACATTATTCCAGTCTTCACCTGTATTTTGCACAATGGATCCTTTATAAACCAGTTCGACGGGTTTTGTTGGTTCTCCGGCCCTGAGGTCATACTCGGGAGTCCAGGATGCGTTGTTGACCAAGTAACTTAGTCGCAGAAGAGCTTTTGTCCTGACGGGAACCATTAGTTTGACCAGCACTTCACCGGTGGGCTGATTCTGGTTGCTGAGGTTGTTCAATTGGTTTGAAATGCGTGTGATCTGAAGGCTGAGATCGTTTATTTCTTTGGTAAGGCTGATGCGAAGCCGGCCGGTTTCCGCAAACCGTGCACGTATGAACTCATCAGCAGATTTCAGGTCGGCAATATTGACGCCGGTATTGGTTCCACCGATGGAACGGTTAGCTTTCAGAAAGGCTTCTTCCTCATCGCAGACGGCCAGTGCTGATTTTTTCAAACTTACCATATTCTGCAAAAGTTGGAGGGAATCCTGCAGGGCTTTGATTTGCTTGTTTTCTTCAGGGCTTTTCAGGTAATTGATCCGGTGGGTTACTGAGAGGATAGTAAAGTTCCCCGTTCCCTGAACCTGAATGCTTTGCTCACTTATTCCGGCGGGAAGGCCACTGAACAAGACTTCCTGGCTTCCGGGTTCAAGGGTAACACTTCCTTCTCTTGAAACCTGCGCTCCGTTGAGGAAGACCGTAACATCGGTAAGGGTTGAAACCACCGGAACCGGTTGAGCCACAACCGAAAAATGTAATATAAACAGAATTGTCAGAAATCCTGTTGGCAGAAGCATTTGTTTTTTCATAGCAGGGAAGTCATTTTAGTGCCTGTTAATTTCATACAGTTGAATATACGGCCGGACCTGTTGGTCAAAAATACTATTTCTTTCATAAAAATAAGGTAAGAACACAAAGAACAACCTCAGATTATCCTGTATCTTTGATAAAAAACGTTGGCGTATGAAACATTATTTTTTACTTCTTACAGTTTTTGCGGGTTTTATTGCTCCGGCCAAAACGAAAGCACAGGCCTGTGAAATTTATTATCCCGCAAAGGCAGGTACCGTTCTGGAAATGAAACATTATGATGCCAAAGGGAAGGAAACCGGGACTTCAAAAACAGTGATTGTAAGCAGCAGGGAAATTCCCGGAGGAATGGAAATTACTGCCCGGAATGAATTTCCTCCCCGGAAAAAGGGCGAGCAGGCATACTCAAATGAATACACCGTTCAATGTGTCAATGGTTTGGTTACGATTGATATGAAAAATTACATGAACGGTGAAGCCATGGCAGGTTTTGAAAACATGAAGATGGAAGTGAGTGGTGACCAGCTTGATCTTCCCTCTCACCCGAAACCGGGAGAAATGCTGAAAGGGGGAGTGTTGTCGGTGAGAATTGTCAACGAATCCGGGATGCAGATCATGCAGATGACAACAAAGATCAGTAACCGCAAGGTTGAGGCAGTTGAACCGGTCACTACGCCGGCCGGAACATTCGAATGCATAAAAATTTCCTACGACAGTGAAGCAAAAATGCTGTTTACTTTGCGTTCGCATGGAGTGGAATATTACAGCAAAAATGCCGGTCTGGTAAAATCGGAAACCTATGATTCTAAAGGCAGGCTTACTGGTTATTCAGTGCTGACAAAAATCGAGTAGATGTTTCTGAATGGTGTGGTTTCCGGGATTCGTACTGGGATTTCGGACGCTATTCCTTTTTTCCAGGAACCGGCAGAAGGCTTACATTATAAGGGCTTCAGAAAAAAATGGGTTTGTTTTTCGGTCTGTTCAATATCCAGAATATCGGAAACAATAAGATTTGCCAGGATATTTTCCGCTTCAAATCTTCTCAGGCGGGCCATGCGGGTGAATTTTGACAGGGTAATAAATTCGTTTTCCCTCAGGTACGAAAGCAGCATTTTTTCTTCGGAAGAATAACGAATGATGATTCCTTTCGGGCTGGATTTTCTTTTCCAGACCTTAACCCAGACAGGATGAGCCAGAATATTCTGATCCTTTACCCGCCGGTAGGCGCGCCATTTTCCCTCATCGTTCAGGGCATAGTATGGTTTTTCTGTTCCGGGAGGAATACGGATTTCGAGAACCGTTTTCCCTTCTACTGACCATCTTTCCGTAGCAAAAGAAATTTCCGGCCGGCAATACATCCGGGCGGCAGCCTCGGCCATGTAATATTCTTCATCCGTTCTTACCCCGGCTATCCGACCATTGTCCTTTACCCCAATCAGGAGAGTTCCTCCGTCGGTATTGGCAAATGCACAGAGGGTTCGGGCAATCTTGCGGGAATCACTGATTTCAAACTTGAAATCAAGCTGTTGATTTTCCCCTTGTTCGATTAGTTTTTGTATATAGGTAGCCACGGAATAAAAATCAGTCCGAAAATAGTAAAAGGGAAACAAATTTAATGGCAGGAAACAAAAAAGGTATCAGTCATACCTGATACCCTGATGTGGAGAATATGGGAGTCGAACCCATGACCTTTTGCATGCCATGCAAACGCTCTAGCCAGCTGAGCTAATTCCCCGTGAAAGAACCCTGAATGCATTTTGCTGATTGCCAGCAATTTTGAAACCAGGCTATTCAACAAATGCGTTGCAAATTTAAAACTTTTTTTCTTACCTGCAAAACGGCAGTTCCGGCAATAAACCCGCCTGCATTTTCGTTTATTTAATAGAAGTTGGCATAGCGGGGAAAGGGGAACCCAAAAACTGAAAGAGTATGGAACCGAAAAAATCCTTCCGAGTTGATCTGGAAAGGAATCGTCCGATTTTCTTCCAGATAGGGTGCATTGTTGCTTTAGCGCTAGTTTTGGTTGCCTTCGAGTGGAACCGGGAGACGGCATCGCGGGCAGCTATTTATTTACCCCCTCAATCAAAGTCTGATGTTACAGAATTACCTCCGACACTCCCTCCCCTGGAAGAAGCAGTTGTTCATCCTGAAGTGCCGGTTATTCTCAGTCTGGTACCGGACAATACGGAGCTTTCTGTCGATCTGCAAATTTTCGACAATACAACCGTTGGTGAAAATACTTCCTTCAGGATTACGGTACCCGAAACACCTGAAGCACCAGTGGATGAACCGTTTGTTAATCCCCAGTTTCCGCCCGATTTTCAGGGAGAAGGAATAACGGGTTTCTGGAAATGGGTACAAAAGAATATTACCTACCCCAGGGAAGCGATTGAGATGAATCTGCAGGGAACTGTGTATGTGGAATTTATTGTGAATAAAGAAGGACAGGTTTCGAAGGCAAAAGTTATCAAGGGGGTAGATCCGTTACTGGATGCCGAGGCCTTAAAAACAGTGCTGTCGTCGCCACGATGGACACCCGGAATGCAGGGGGCAAACAAAGTCAATGTTAGGTTTACCATTCCGGTCACGTTTCTTCTTAAAAATTGACAGAAGGTGCATCAAAAACGATAAAAAAATATTAACTTTACAGCCTCAATTTCTAAATGCCATGGAAGTTAAGAAATCAGATAAAGCAAACCTTGAGAAGCAGAAAGGGATCTTCTTTCAGCTTGGGTTGGTTATAACACTTGGTCTGATGCTGGTTGCCTTCGAATGGACTACTAAACCTTCGAATGCCAAGTCAGTATATCAGGTTGAACAACAGGCTGTGGAACAGGATATTATTCCGGTTACCCGCCAGGAACAGCAGCCAGTAGAGCAACCACCACCGCCAAAAGTTACTGAGGTGTTGAATATTGTCAATGACGATGTGAATATTGATGATGAACTTAAGATTGAAGATTCGGACGTTGATCAGAATGCATCCTTTCAGATAAAGGATTATGTGGATCAGCCGGAAGAAGAAGCTGCCGAAGAAGAGGTTTTTTTCATTGTGGAAGAAATGCCCAGTTTCCAGGGAAAAGGGCAGGAAGGATTCCGGGAATGGATTCAGAAGAATCTTCAATACCCGCCGGTGGCTGCTGAAAACGGTATCCAGGGGCGTGTTTTTGTTCAGTTTGCCGTAAATTCAAAGGGAGAAGTAGTTGATGCCAAAGTGGTGAAGGGAGTTGACCCGGCACTGGATAAAGAAGCTCTCAGGGTGGTTATGTCAAGTCCGAAATG
>Ga0116184_10003421_pt1 | contig 13017 bp, 10 predicted proteins | sample AD_JPNNA5_MetaG_FD_89886 | JGI IMG/M metagenome (GOLD analysis project Ga0116184, IMG submission 89886) | Active sludge microbial communities of municipal wastewater-treating anaerobic digesters from Japan - AD_JPNNA5_MetaG | ecosystem: Engineered > Bioreactor > Anaerobic > Digestate | place... | reverse complement strand
TGATGCGAATACTCCTTCTATGGCTTCTATCCATAAAGCGGATGGCAGTTTGATAAAAACCTTAGTTGAAAATAACAATTTAAAAACACGAATAAAAGAATATAATTTTTCTCCAATTGAATTTTTCTCATTTAAAAATTCAGCAGGAATTGAGTTAAATGGGTGGATGATAAAACCTGCCAATTTTGATTCAAGCAAAAAATACCCTGTTTTAATGTATGTTTATGGCGGACCAGGTGCGCAGACCGTGTTAAACTCTTGGGGGTACTCTAACACCTTATGGTATCAGATGTTAGCCCAAAAGGGGTATATGATTGTTTCTGTTGATAACCGTGGAACTGGTGGGAGAGGAGATGCATTTAAAAAAGCAACTTATGGTCAATTGGGTAATTTAGAAACCCAAGATCAGATAGATGCCGCAAAATATTTAGGAAGTCTATCTTATGTAGATAACACGCGCATTGGCATATGGGGATGGAGTTATGGAGGGTATATGACCGCATTGTGTTTAACCAAAGGAGCCGACTACTTTAAAACCGGCATTTCGGTAGCACCGGTAACCAATTGGCGTTACTACGATAATATTTATACCGAACGTTATATGGGGCTTCCACAAGATAATGCAATAGGATATGATGACAATTCACCGGTAAACCATGTTAAAAAATTAAAAGCCAATTTTTTATTAGTTCATGGAACAGCCGATGATAATGTGCATTTTCAAAATTCCATGATGTTGGTGAATTCGCTCGTAAATGCAAATAAACAATTCGAACAATTCTTTTACCCAAATAAGAATCATGGCATTTATGGAGGAGTAACAAGGTATCATTTATATAATAAAATGACGAATTTTATAATGGATAATTTGTAAATAATTTGGCATTATAAAAGAAATATTTTTTCATATTAAAAATATATTTATATATTTGCACCTCAAATAAATAATTTATTACTAACTTAAAAGAAAGAGAGAGCGTTTAAAATGATTATTGTTCCTGTTAAAGAAGGCGAAAGCATTGATAAAGCGTTAAAGAAATTAAAACGTAAATTCGAAAAAACCGGAGTTGTAAAAGAACTACGTGAAAGACAAAAATTTACTAAACCATCTGTTAAGAAAAGAGATGAGTTGTTAAAAGCGATTTATATTCAGAAATTGCAAGAGGCTGAATCAGGAAATATGTAAAAAATATTTCTTTTTTTTCAAGATAGAAAGAAATATTTGTATCCGGTAATTAATTTTATTACTTTTGATACAGATATTTCTTTTTTTATTTAGATGCAGGTAATGTTAAGGGGTCGGTATATAGAATATATAACGTTTGAGAAAAGATATTCCAAACATACGGTTAAATCCTATCAAAATGATTTATTCCAATTTTATATATATTTAGATAATGTATATCAAACTTCCGATATAAAAGAAATAAATCATTTGCATATTAGATCATGGCTTGTTTCACTCATAGAAAACCATATCAATGCCCGTTCTATTAGTCGAAAAATTTCCACCTTAAAATCTTTTTATACATTTTTAATAAAAGAAAATATTGTTCAGGAGAATCCGATGGAACGTGTTGTTGCACCTAAGATAGCTAAAAGAATTCCTGTTTTTGTAGAAAAAACAAAAATGGATGAATTATTAGATAAAACTAATTTTGGTAATGATTTTAGTGGATTAAGGGATAAATTAATAATTACTTTTTTTTATTTTACCGGTATGCGTTTATCGGAGCTAGTTAACTTATCTGTTACGGATGTTGACTTAAACAAAAAAAACATTAAAGTACTTGGGAAAAGAAATAAAGAAAGATTGATTCCTTTTTCCGAAAAAAATAAAATTCAAATAATTGAATATTTACAAGAGAGAAATAAAATTTGCATTGATACAAGCAATAAAACATTATTTATAACAGAAAAAGGGGATGCTATTTATCAAAAGTTAGTATATAGAATAATACACTATTATTTGGGAACGGTTACATCCTTAAGTAAAAGAAGCCCTCATGTATTAAGACATACCTTTGCTACACATATGTTAAATAACGGAGCTGATTTAAATTCGATAAAAGATTTATTAGGGCATTCCAATTTATCGGCAACACAAATTTACACACACAATACATTTGAAAAACTAAAAAAAGTATATAATCAATCACATCCAAAAGCTTAAAAAGGAGGCATTTATGAAAATTAACATTAGTTCGATTCATTTTAAAGCTGATCAGAAATTAGAAGGCTTTATACAAGAAAAATTAAATAAACTATCAACTATTTACGAAGGTGTTTTAGGAAGCGAAGTAACCTTGAAAATAGATAAAGATGAAAAAATGGAAAATAAAATTGCTGAAATTAAATTATTTATAAAAGGGAATGATTTATTTGCCAAAAAGCAAAGTAAATCGTTCGAAGAATCGGCAGATAATGCAATTGATGCATTAAAAACACAATTAATAAAAAGGAAAGATAAAATAAAAGGAATTTAATCTTCTATTATGCTGAAAAACAGATAGATTTGTCTTTTTTTACCTAAGGGTAAAAAAAGTTTGGCAAAATTTTTGGTAATTAAGAAATTAATTATACATTTGCAGACCTTTTTAAAGAGGTCTGCTTTTTTTATGATTAAAAAAAAGTTTGAAAAAGTTTTTTGAATTAATGCCGATGTAGCTCAGTTGGCCAGAGCAGCTGATTTGTAATCAGCTGGTCGGGGGTTCGAATCCCTCCATCGGCTCTGAGTTTCTAGGGGGAGGTACCAGAGTGGTCAAATGGGGCAGACTGTAAATCTGTTGGCAACGCCTTCGGAGGTTCGAATCCTCCCCTCCCCACAAAACCCCAAAAGCGGAAGTAGCTCATTTGGTAGAGCGATAGCCTTCCAAGCTATAGGTGGCGGGTTCGAGCCCCGTCTTCCGCTCTAAGGTAGGCCGATGTAGCTCAGGGGTAGAGCACTTCCTTGGTAAGGAAGGGGTCACGAGTTCAATTCTCGTCATTGGCTCAACTGAAAAATAAAGTTTAAACAATAAAATAGTAAATAACTAATATTTAATTTATATGGCAAAAGAAAAATACGACCGTTCAAAACCACACGTGAACGTAGGAACAATTGGTCACATCGATCACGGTAAAACTACTTTAACTGCAGCTATTACAATGGTGCTTGCAGATAAAGGTTTGTCGGAATTCAGATCATTTGATTCTATTGATAATGCTCCTGAAGAAAAAGAAAGAGGTATTACCATTAATACTTCTCACGTTGAATATTCAACTGCAAACAGACATTATGCACACGTTGACTGTCCTGGACATGCCGATTATATTAAAAACATGGTTACAGGTGCTGCTCAAATGGATGGAGCTATTCTTGTTGTTGCTGCTACCGATGGTCCTATGCCACAAACCAGAGAACATATTCTACTTGCTTATCAAGTAGGTGTTCCTAAAATGGTTGTATTTATGAACAAATGCGATATGGTTGACGATCCTGAATTGTTGGATTTAGTTGAACTTGAAATAAGAGATCTTTTAACATTCTATAAATTTGATGGAGCAAACACCCCTATTATTAGAGGTTCTGCATTAGGTGCGTTAAATAAAGAACCTAAATGGGTTGATATCTTAATGGAGTTAATGGCTGCTGTTGATACATATATTCCATTACCTGTTCGTGCTACTGAAAAAGAATTTTTAATGCCTGTTGAAGATGTATTTTCTATTACCGGACGTGGTACTGTTGCTACCGGTAAAATTGAAACTGGAGTTATTAACTCGAGTGATCCTGTAGATATTATTGGAATGGGTGCAGAAAAAATGAAATCGGTTGTTACCGGTGTTGAAATGTTCCGTAAAATTTTGGATAGAGGTGAAGCAGGTGATAACGTTGGTTTATTACTTAGAGGAATTGATAAAGAAGCGATCAGAAGAGGAATGGTTATTGCTAAACCCGGATCGATTAAACCTCACAAAAAATTCAAAGCAGAAATTTATGTTTTAAAGAAAGAAGAAGGCGGTCGTCATACTCCTTTCCACAACAACTATCGTCCTCAGTTCTATTTTAGAACAACAGATGTAACAGGTGAAATTACTTTACCGGAAGGTATGGAAATGGTAATGCCAGGAGATAACCTGACCATTACAGTTAACCTGATTGCTGAAATTGCAATGAATATGAATCTTCGTTTTGCAATACGTGAAGGTGGTAGAACAGTAGGAGCAGGACAGGTTACTGAAATCTTAGACTAATAAAGGAATTTAACATATTTCAAGCGGTAAAAGGTATTTCAGTTTTTCTGAAATACCTTTGCTTGCATGAAATAAAAAACATTAACGGGTGTAGCTCAATTGGTAGAGTAGCGGTCTCCAAAACCGTTGGTTGGGAGTTCGAGTCTCTCCACCCGTGCACAAAAAAAGTAATATAAAATGAAAAAGATCGTAGGTTATATAAAGGAAACATATGATGAATTAGTTCATAAAGTATCCTGGCCGTCCTGGACCGATTTACAGTCAAGTGCTATCGTTGTATCCATTGCTTCCCTGATAATAGCAGTTATAGTCTATTTGATGGATATTTCACTCAGCACCGTATTAAAACAATTTTATTCGTTGTTTTAATCATAGGGATAATATAATCTGCATTTATTAATAAATATCAATTTGCATTCAAAATGAGCGAACAGGAACCGAAAAAATGGTATGTGGTACGCGCACAAAGCGGGAATGAAAAAAAGGTTAAGCAGTATATCGAAAATGAGATAAACAGGCTTGGTCTTCAAGACTATGTTTCGCAAGTATTGATTCCTATTGAAAAGGTATATCAAATTAGAAAAGGTAAAAAGGTAAGCAAGGAAAGAAGTTTTTTCCCGGGTTATGTTTTAATCGAGGCAACTCTTGCCGGTGAAGTTAAACATATTATTAAAAATATTCCGGGAGTTATTAATTTTCTTGGTTCCAAAGGGGAGCCTATTCCTTTACGCCAATCTGAAGTTAACCGTATTTTGGGAAAAGTTGATGAATTAACGGAGAAAGAAGAAGAATTAACAACTCCGTTTATCGTGGGCGAAACCGTTACGGTAATTGATGGACCTTTTAATAGTTTTAGCGGCGTAATTGAAGAAATTAACGAAGAAAAGAAAAAATTAAAAGTAATGGTTAAAATCTTCGGAAGAAAAACACCGTTAGAATTGAGTTTTATGCAAGTCGAAAAAGAATAAACTTAAATAACTTGTTTATTTTAAAAAATTAAAAACAATGGCAAAAGAAGTTAGCGGATTAATTAAATTACAAATTAAAGGTGGACAAGCAAACCCGTCACCTCCAGTTGGACCAGCACTTGGTTCTAAAGGTGTTAATATTATGGAGTTTTGCAAGCAATTTAATGCTCGTACACAGGATAATATGGGGAAAGTAATTCCTGTTATTATTACTGTTTACAAAGATAAATCCTTTGATTTTATTATTAAAACACCTCCAGTAGCAGTGCAATTGTTGGAAGCTACCAAATTAAAATCTGGATCTGCAGAACCTAACCGTACAAAGGTAGGAGCTGTTACTTGGGATCAGGTTAAAGAAATAGCTGAAAGCAAAATGGCTGATTTAAATTGCTTTACTGTTGAATCTGCCATAAAAATGGTTGCAGGAACAGCAAGAAGCATGGGAATCACTGTAAAAGGCGATCGACCATTTTAACGCTTGGATGTTTTAATTAAGATAATAAAATTGTAAATACTATATTGCAAAAAAAATGGCAAAATTAACAAAAAAAACAAAAGAAGCTTTAGGAAAAGTCGATAAGAATAAACTTTACCCTTTGAATGAAGCGGCTGCATTGGTAAAAAGTATTTCATTTACTAAATTTGATTCATCTGTAGATGTTGATGTTCGACTTGGCGTTGACCCAAGAAAAGCAAATCAAATGGTAAGAGGATCTGTTACATTACCTCATGGAACCGGTAAAACATTTAAGGTGCTTGTAATTTGCACCCCAGACAAAGAGGAAGAAGCTAAAGCTGCAGGAGCTGATTTTGTTGGACTAGATGAATACATTGATAAAATTAAAGGTGGTTGGACCGATGTGGATGTTATTATTACAATGCCCAGCGTTATGCCTAAAGTAGGTGCTTTGGGTAAAATATTAGGCCCACGCGGACTTATGCCAAACCCGAAAACAGGTACTGTTACAATGGAAGTTGGAAAAGCAGTGAAAGAAGCAAAAGGTGGTAAGATTGATTTTAAAGTAGATAAATACGGAATCATCCATTCAATGGTTGGTAAAGTATCTTTTGATGCAGATAAAATTGCAGATAATGCAAGAGAAGTTCTTCAAACTATTTTAAAATTAAAACCGGCTTCAGCAAAAGGTACCTATGTTAAAAGTATTTATATGTCTAGTACTATGAGCCCCGGAATTCAGATTGAACCAAAATCAATAGCCTTATAATTAAAAGGTATTGGTATAAAAATTTGTATTATTATGAGAAAAGAAGAAAAAAATCAGATTATTGATTCCTTGGTTGAAAAACTTAATACTCACAACAATTTTTATATTACAGATACTTCTGGTTTAAATGTTGAAAATACAAATAAACTAAGAAGATTATGTTTTAAAAGAAATGTGGGTTTACAAGTGGTTAAAAACACATTGCTCGAAAAAGCAATGAAACGTACCGAAAACAAGGATTTTGGTTCATTATTCGATGTTTTAAATGGCCCTACATCTATTATGTTTTCAGATACAGCGAATGTTCCAGCTAAATTAATTAAAGAATTTGGTAAAACATACGGTAAACCTGTTTTAAAAGGTGCTTATGTTCAGGAAACATGGTTTGTGGGCGAAAACCAATTAGAAACATTAGTAAACATCAAATCTAAAAATGAACTCATTGCTGATGTTGTTGCATTACTCCAATCACCAGCTAAGAACGTTATTGGTGCATTACAATCCGGTGGAAATAATATTTCAGGATTAGTAAAAACATTATCAGAAAGAAAAGAAGCATAATTAAATAAAATTTGTAATAATAATTAAAAAAACACATACAATGGCAGACATTAAAGTTATCGCAGAACAGTTAGTAAATCTAACCGTAAAAGAAGTAAACGAATTAGCAAAAGTTCTAAAAGAAGAATATGGTATTGAACCAGCAGCAGCAGCAGTTGTAGCAGCAGCTCCAGCAGCAGGTGGTGCAGCAGCCGCAGAAGAACAAACACAATTCGATGTTATTTTAAAAGCTGCAGGAGCTCAGAAATTAGCAGTTGTTAAATTAGTAAAAGAATTAACAAGCCTTGGCTTAAAAGAAGCAAAAGAATTAGTAGACGCTGCTCCTAAAGCAATTAAAGAAAAAATAACAAAAGACGAAGCAGAATCACTAAGAAAACAGTTAACAGAAGCAGGAGCTGAAGTTGAAGTTAAATAATAATTAAGTTAATTAAATAGGGAACTTCTGTTTTTTAACGGAAGTTCTCCTATTATTCTGTAGCATTCCGCTTCTTAATTACTTATTTTATTATACACTCTAAATTTCAAATCCTTGGCTAACAATAATATTAATCAGCGAATCAATTTTGCATCTGCAGAAAATCAATTCGATTATCCGGATTTCCTTGATATCCAACTTAAATCTTTTCAAGATTTTTTCCAGTTAGAAACTTCTTCTGAAAATCGTAGAAATGAAGGCTTATATAGAGTATTTGCCGAAAATTTCCCTATTACGGATGCCAGAAATAATTTCGTGCTGGAATTTTTGGATTATTATATCGATCCTCCTCGTTATTCAATTGATGAATGTATTGAAAGAGGCCTCTCTTATAGTGTTCCTCTAAAAGCAAAATTAAAATTATATTGTACAGATCCTGAACATGAAGATTTTGAAACCATAATTCAAGATGTGTACCTTGGGACCATTCCTTATATGACCCCCAAAGGCACATTTGTTATTAATGGGGCTGAACGTGTTGTCGTATCTCAGTTACATAGATCGCCCGGTGTATTCTTTGGTTCTAGTCGTCATGAAAACGGTTCTCAGTTGTATTCTGCCCGAATAATCCCTTTTAAAGGATCTTGGATGGAGTTTGCAACCGATATCAATAATGTAATGTATGCATATATTGATAGAAAGAAAAAATTACCGGTTACTACACTTCTACGTGCTATTGGGTTCGAAAGTGATAAAGATATATTGGAAATTTTTGGTTTAGCAGAAGAAATAAAAGTAAGCAAAGCCGGATTAAAAAAATATGTTGGTAGAAAACTTGCCGCTAGAGTACTGCGTGCATGGATAGAAGATTTTGTTGATGAGGATACCGGTGAAGTTGTTTCTATTGAACGTACAGAAGTAATTATAGACAGGGAAACAGTGCTGGAAAATAACCATATTGACCAAATCGTTGATTCCGGTGTTAAAACAATTCTCCTTCATAAAGAAGAAGCAACAAATGTTGATTATTCAATTATTTATAATACCCTTCAAAAAGATACTGCTAACTCAGCAAAAGAAGCAGTTGAATATATTTATCGCCAACTTAGAAATGCAGAACCTCCCGACGAAGAAACAGCAAGAGGAATTATTGATAAATTATTCTTCTCTGATAAACGTTATGACCTAGGAGAAGTTGGTCGTTATAGAATAAATAAAAAATTAAACCTTGAAACTCCCGTTGATACAAAGGTTTTAACAAAAGATGATATTATAAGTATCATTAAATTCCTAATTGAACTTGTTAATTCAAAAACGGAAGTTGATGATATTGACCATTTAAGTAATAGAAGAGTTCGTACCGTTGGAGAACAATTATATGCTCAATTTGGTGTTGGTCTTGCCCGAATGGCTAGAACCATTAGAGAGAGAATGAATGTTCGAGATAATGAAGTTTTTACTCCTACCGATTTAATAAATGCGAAAACACTTTCGTCTGTTATTAATTCTTTCTTTGGGACAAATCAATTATCTCAATTTATGGATCAAACGAATCCATTAGCGGAACTTACTCATAAACGTCGTTTATCTGCAGTGGGACCTGGTGGATTATCTAGAGAAAGAGCAGGTTTCGAAGTACGTGACGTTCATTATACGCATTATGGTAGACTTTGTACCATAGAAACCCCTGAAGGCCCAAACATTGGGTTAATTTCTTCACTTTGTGTATTTGCTAAAATTAATAAATTAGGTTTTATAGAAACTCCTTATCGCGTTGTTACAAAGGGAAAGGTGGAATTAAAAGAGAAGCCTATTTATTTAAGTGCAGAAGAAGAAGAAATGAAAATTATTGCACAAGCAAATGCTACTTTAACAAAAGAAGGAACATTTGAAAATCAAAGAGTGAAAGCTAGATTTCAAGCAGATTATCCTATTGTTGAACCAGAAAAATTGGATCTAATGGATGTTGCTCCTAATCAAATTGCATCTATTGCAGCTTCGCTTATTCCTTTTCTAGAGCATGACGATGCGAACCGTGCATTAATGGGTTCAAACATGATGCGTCAAGCAGTTCCTTTATTAAAACCACAAGCTCCTATTGTTGGAACAGGGTTGGAAAGAATAGTGGCTAAAGATTCAAGAGTTTTAATTAATGCAGAAGGACCCGGTATTGTTGAATATGTTGATGCGAACGAAATTATTATTAGATATATCAGAACGGAAGATGAAAAACTCGTAAGTTTTGATGATGATCTGAAATCATATAAATTACAAAAATTTACTAAAACAAATCAAAATACGTGTCTTAACCTTAATCCAATTGTTAAAAAAGGTGATAAGGTTAAAAAAGGACAAGTTATTTGCGAAGGATATGCAACCAGAAATGGAGAACTTGCATTAGGTAGAAATTTAACAGTAGCATTTATGCCTTGGAAAGGGTATAATTTTGAAGATGCTATTGTTATCAGTGAAAGAGTAGTTCGAGAAGATTGGTTTACTTCCTTACATATTGAAGAATTTATTTTGGAAGTACGCGATACTAAACGTGGAATAGAAGAGTTAACAAATGATATTCCGAATGTGAGTTTAGAAGCAACCAAAGATTTAGATGAAAACGGTTTAATTAGAGTTGGTGCTGAAGTGTTAGAAGGCGATATCTTAATTGGTAAAATTACTCCAAAAGGGGAAACAGATCCAACTCCGGAAGAAAAATTGTTAAGAGCTATTTTTGGCGATAAAGCAGGCGATGTAAAAGATGCTTCATTAAAAGCACCTCCTTCAATTAGAGGAGTTGTAATAGATAAAAAATTATTTTCAAGGGTATTTAAAGACAGAAAAACTAAAACAAAAGAAAAAGTTGTTTTGTCTAAAATAGAAGACGATTTTAATAAGGAAGAACAAGTTCTAAAAACTAATTTAGTTGATAAGTTAATGATTATTGTTGCCGGCAAAACATCGCAAGGCATTAACAATAACTTTAAAGAAACAGTTATTCCTAAAGGTGCTAAATTTACACACAAACTTTTAATGGGCGTTGATTTTTCATCTATTAACCCTTCAAAATGGACAACAGATAAAGATAAGAATGATCTAATTTATGACCTTTTACGTAATTATAATATTAAACAAAAAGAAATATTAGGTGATTTTAATCGTAAAAAATTTGCTGCAACTGTTGGTGATGATTTGCCAAGTGGAATAGTTCAGTTAGCAAAGGTTTATGTAGCCAAAAAGAGAAAATTAAAAGTAGGTGATAAAATGGCCGGTCGCCATGGAAATAAAGGGATTGTTGCAAAAATAGTTCGCGACGAGGATATGCCATTTTTAGAAGATGGTACTCCTGTAGATATCGTGTTAAATCCATTAGGTGTTCCTTCTCGTATGAACTTAGGACAAATATATGAAACTGTCTTAGGATGGGCCGGATTAAAATTAGGATTAAATTTTGCTTCTCCCATTTTCAACGGTGCTAATATCGACGAAATAAATGCGTATTTAAACAAAGCAAATTTACCTGATAATGGAACGGTATATCTATACGATGGTGGTACAGGCGAACGCTTTGATCAACAAGCAACCGTGGGTGTTATTTACATGATGAAACTAGGTCATATGGTTGATGATAAAATGCATGCTCGTTCTATTGGACCTTATTCCTTAATTACACAACAACCACTTGGAGGAAAAGCTCAATTTGGCGGACAGCGTTTTGGTGAAATGGAAGTTTGGGCACTGGAAGCATTTGGTGCGGCTAATATTTTACAAGAAGTGCTTACGGTTAAATCGGATGATGTAATTGGAAGAGCAAAAGCATACGAAGCGATTGTTAAAGGAGAATCAATGCCTGTTCCAGGTGTTCCAGAATCATTTAATGTACTGGTACACGAATTAAGAGGACTCGGATTAAATATTTCCTTTGAATAAATATATGCAAGGGTTTTGCAATTCAAAACCCTTGCTTTTTTCTTTTTTTGATATTAATGTTCAACAAGATCTAAATATATATGGCTTTTAGAAAAGAAAACAACGTAAAAAGTAGTTTTTCAAAAATAACAATTAGCCTTGCATCTCCCGAAGCTATACTCGAACGTTCAAGCGGAGAAGTGTTAAAACCGGAAACAATTAATTACAGGACTTACAAACCGGAAAGAGACGGATTGTTCTGTGAACGTATTTTCGGACCCGTTAAGGATTGGGAATGTCATTGTGGTAAATATAAAAGAATTCGTTACAAAGGAATTGTATGTGACCGATGTGGTGTAGAAGTAACCGAAAAAAAGGTTCGAAGAGAGCGTATGGGACATATTCAACTTACTGTTCCGGTAGCTCATATTTGGTTCTTCCGTTCTTTACCCAATAAAATTGGATATCTACTTGGTCTTCCAACAAAAAAATTGGATACCATTATTTATTATGAACGCTATGTTGTAATTAATCCTGGTGTTAAACAAGCCGACGGAGTTAATTATTTAGATTTTCTTTCTGAAGAAGAATATTTCACTATCATGGAAAATCTTCCTAAAGAAAATCAATTATTAGAGGATACCGACCCTAATAAGTTTATTGCTAAAATGGGTGCCGACGCATTATTCGATTTGTTAAGCAGATTGGACTTAGATCAACTTTCATACGATTTGCGTCATAAAGCAGATACCGAAACATCACAGCAACGTAAACAAGATGCCTTAAAAAGACTTCATGTTGTTGAATCTTTTAGAGAAGCGAATAAAAGAATTGAAAATAAACCGGAATGGATGATTGTTAAGGTGGTTCCTGTAATTCCACCTGAACTTAGACCTTTAGTTCCACTTGATGGTGGGCGTTTTGCTACATCCGATTTAAATGATTTATATAGAAGAGTTATTATACGTAATAACCGTTTAAAACGATTAATTGAAATTAAAGCTCCTGATGTTATTCTTCGTAACGAGAAAAGAATGTTACAAGAAGCCGTTGATTCATTATTCGATAATTCAAGAAAAGCAAATGCTGTTAAAACAGAATCGAATAGAGCATTAAAATCATTAAGCGATAGTTTAAAGGGAAAACAAGGACGTTTTCGCCAGAATTTATTAGGAAAAAGAGTTGACTATTCAGCTCGTTCTGTAATTGTCGTTGGTCCTGAATTAAAATTACATGAATGCGGTATCCCTAAAGATATGGCATCCGAATTATTTAAACCGTTTATTATTCGTAAAATGCTTGAAAGAGGCATTGTAAAAACGGTTAAATCGGCTAAGAAAATTGTTGATAGAAAAGACCCTGTTGTATGGGATATATTGGAAAACGTTTTAAAAGGACATCCTGTTATGTTAAACCGTGCTCCAACACTTCACCGTTTAGGTATTCAGGCTTTTCAACCCAAATTAATTGAAGGAAAAGCAATTCAATTACATCCATTGGTTTGTACCGCTTTTAATGCCGACTTTGATGGTGACCAAATGGCTGTTCACGTACCACTTGGCCCTGCTGCTATTTTAGAAGCTCAAATGCTAATGTTAGCATCTCATAATATCTTAAACCCCGCTAATGGTGCACCTATAACAGTTCCATCGCAGGATATGGTTTTAGGATTATATTATTTAACTAAAGGAAGAAAGAGTACAAAAGA
>Ga0116184_10003415_pt1 | contig 13036 bp, 6 predicted proteins | sample AD_JPNNA5_MetaG_FD_89886 | JGI IMG/M metagenome (GOLD analysis project Ga0116184, IMG submission 89886) | Active sludge microbial communities of municipal wastewater-treating anaerobic digesters from Japan - AD_JPNNA5_MetaG | ecosystem: Engineered > Bioreactor > Anaerobic > Digestate | place... | reverse complement strand
TTTTGCATCGGCTAACGGATTATATATTTTTACGCTTGTTTCTTGTGCCGCTGCATAAAAAAAGAATAATGTAAGAATAACGAGTGTTGAAATTGTTTTTTTCATGTGGTTAAAATTTATAATCAAAAATAGAATATTTTTTTTAGAAAGTATTTTAATTAACTATTTTTTTTTTAAATACAAATATGGTATTATGTTTAAAATAAGATTGATGGAATTAAAAGATTATTCTTTGTTTAAGATACTTAAATATTTTATAAGTTCTTTAATATAGGTGTCTATTTCAATATCTTTTTCAACATTTAACATAAAATCGTAAATGTTGTAATGATTATCCTTAAATTGACCAACTTTAAATTTAGCTTTAGATAAACCTGCAATATATTTTAGAGGGAAACAATCATTTTGACTTAAATCGATTAGAATATCAAATTCATCGTCGGTAAAATCGGTAATTTTTTTATTAATTTTTGGTTTATTATACCAGTTTAAATCGGTTTTGGTTAAATAATCGAACGAAAGCCGTTGAAAACAATAATGAGGCAGGTTCTTGTAAGGTGCAAAACCAATTGCTTTAAGCATTTTTTGTTTTTCCTGAAATAATCGAACGAATTTATTAACCGATTCTTGTGTAGGTTCATCAATCGCATTGTATAATATAGCAATTGATTTAGCTTTATCAATATTACAAACTACTTTATCTCGATTAAGTTTAGATAATTCTTTCTTAAAAAAATAGTTTGCTATATGTTTTTTAATTCCGGTATTCAAAACAGATAATAATTAATTTTTAATTCGTAAAAATAATAATTAAAATGAAATATTCGAAACAGAAAATTTTATTGTGCTATTAAACAGGATGTAATTTCTCCGATATACAATGTATGATAATCTTTTGCAGGGTAGTTTTTTTCTATAGCCACATCCAGAAATCGTTCGTGTTTTAATGGGTCTGAATATATTTTTTTACATTCCATTACCATACGCGCTTCTTTAAAATAAACACTTCCGTTATCGGATTTGATGGGGGTAAGTCCGGTATGCTTTATTTTATCGGTATTTTTCCCCGATTTGGTACCACAAAAATTTAACGCTTCTCGGTACTGTTCCGAAAAAAAAGAAAGTGTAAAATGTTCTGTCTTTTCTATAAACTGAAAGGTGTATCGGGTAGGTCGTATAAAACAAAACACTACTTTTTTGTTCCATAAAATTCCCATTCCGCCCCACGAAGCGGTCATGGTGTTAAAAGATTGCATATCCCCTGCCGTTATAAGCATCCAATCGTTATTAATTAATTTAAAAGGATTGTCGGAAATTAGTTCCGGATTTATTTTAGTAAATGTCATATTAAATAAATTTTAAAAGTTGTGTTAAATTATACCAATTGTAAATTTAAAATTAAATTTGATAAAATGTTTTTATCCCATTAAATTTACACAAAAATATAATTATTTTGGAAATAACTTTTCTAGGAACAGGTACATCTCAAGGAGTTCCTGTAATATCTTGTAATTGTGATATTTGCAAATCTAAAGATAGCAAAGACCAACGATTACGTTCCTCTATTTTTATACAAACCGAGAATAATGCTATATTAATAGATGCCGGTCCCGATTTCAGACAGCAAATGCTTCGCGAGCATATTTCAAATTTGGATGCTATTTTAATTACACACGGACATAAAGATCATTTAGGCGGACTTGATGATATACGGGCATTTAATTATTCGCAGAAAAGAGCCATGGATATTTATGCTCAGGAAAATGTGAATAATGAAATAATAAAAGGCTATTCTTATGCTTTTGAAGAACAAAAATATCCTGGAGTTCCCGAAATGAATCTTCGTACCATTCACAATTCACCATTTATTATTAATAAGGATACCATTACCCCTATTGAAGTGATGCATCACCATTTGCCTGTTTTAGGTTACCGAATAAAAGATTTTACCTATATTACAGATGCTAACTATATTAAAGAAACAGAAATACAAAAAATAGAAGGTTCGAAAATTATTGTGTTAAATGCCTTAAGAAAGAAAAAACATTTATCTCACTTTAATTTAGATGAAGCAGTTGCCCTTTTAATTAAACTAAAACCCGAACAAGCATATTTAACTCATATTAGTCATTTAATGGGTTTTCATAAAGAAATAGAAAAAGAATTGCCCTCGTTTATAAAACTGGCATACGATGGATTGAAATTTTTCGTTTAATTGTTTTATTTTGTAGTATTTACATTCTATTAATAAAAAAACGTATTTTAGCTAATTAAATAATTATATGAAATCACTTACTTTAATAAATACGTATTTTAAATATTTAGTAGTTTGTGGTATAATACTAATTATGGGGTATTCGTGTAAAACTAAAAACCCGATAGAAGAAACACAATACAAAATATTTTTATCTAATTTATCGTATAAATCATATAAAACTGTTTCCGAAAACACCATCCCTCCTCTTGTCCTGCTATATAATAATACCTCTAATACCGAAGATATTGAAATTTCAGAAGAAGTATTAAGGTTATTGTTAGGATATTATTGGGTTATGAATAATTATTCAGAAAAAGCAATTGCGGAGAATAACATCGTTTTGGAAATATCGTCCGATAAAAGAAATAAAATGCTTGCGCACTCTTTACAATCTATCTGTATGTCGGAAAATGGATGGACTAATTTAGCACAAGACGAATCAGATTTTGCGAAATCGTTTTTAAATTCGGAGCCCAAAAATGCTGGTTCTACACTCGATAAAATGACATATCACTTATTGTTAGGGACTTTAAGTGTATATAATGAAAATTATCAAAATGCTCGATTTCATTTTGCGGGATTTGGTATCGTTTCTCAAATTCACTGGCCTTATGAATTAGCAGAAGCCTTAGCTGATTTTAAAGATGAAAAAAATGAAATTGGCTTATCGAAAATAAATGCAATTATTAAAAATGAATTGGTGCCCAAAGAGGTTGCAAACAACCTATTAATAAGCGCAAAAAAAATTAGTAACGACAGTAAAATAATTGATCCTAAAATATTTTGGTCTAAAGAAATTTCATTATCATTATTTAAAGAAATGGAGAAAACCGATATTCAGGGGATGCAAAAAATAGCCGAGCTTATTGTTAAATTATCCGAGAAATTTAAATCGACTCAAGATAGTATTCGTTAAAAACTATTTTAATAATTCTACCGCTTTATTTATACTTATTCGTTCGCCATTACTAAAGGCAACAACAAAAGCATCTGCTATTCCTTTATTAATGAGTGTTTCTTTAAATGTATTGGCCGATTGTAAATCGGAGAATTTTCCGGATAAATAAACGGTTAAGCCTTCTGTATTTAATTCGTGTTCTAGTCCATTGTTTTTTACTACGTCTAATAATTGATTAACAACTTCAATAGGCACCTCATTTTTAAAAGCACCTATCTGAACTTTAAAAATAATTGTTGGTTTAACCTCGTCTAATTTATTAGGAGTCGTCTGTTTGTTTGTTTCAGTATTAATTGGTTTTTCTATATTTGTTTGTTCAGTAGAAATAGGTGTAGTTTCTATTAAATTTTCGGCTTCTGGTATTGTTATTTTTTTGCCTTTATATAATGCAACTACAAAAGCATCTTTTACCCCTTTTACAACAATGGCATTCTTGGCGTTTGTAGCACTTTGTAAATCGTTATAGGTCCCTGAATAATAACGATAATAGCCATTTGTCATAATTTCATCGTACAAAGGACTTATATTAAATAATTGAGCCGAAGTAATAGGTCTTTTATAAACACCCACTTGAACTGAATAAACCACCTCTTTTATATTATTTATTGGATTGTTTAATCCTGTTGTAGAAATAGCAGTATAAGATACCTCCGATGTTCCGGAAGAAATATACTCGGTATTATTTAAAGCCGTGTAATTCGTTTCTTTTACTTCACCATCTTTAAGTAAATTACGTGCTTCTGCAAGGGTAATCCGTTTATTGTTATAATAAGCAACTACAAAAGCATCTCTATATCCCATATTTTGAATTTTTGTTTTAGAGGTATTTGCATCTTCAAATTTTGCGAATAGCCCTGCCATATAGCGTATTAATCCTGCAGGAGAGCGTTCTCCGGTAATAGGTGATATTCCTTTAAATGTTTCGGGTGCTAAATGATTTCTTACTGCTGCAATTTGAACTTTATACGATATTCCAGAAGGTAATAAAGGATTTAAGGGGACTAAATTATCATTATTGGTTGTTGGTTTTATTGTATTGGTATTTAAATCAATGCCTTTAAATTCGCTTGTTGTAATCGGGTTTGCATTAGAAATAGTAGCCGATGTATTTTCTTTTATAGCAGGAACAACTACGTTTTCATTAACATCTGTTGTTGTCGTTTTTTTTACTTCTTCCGGTTTTTTAATTTCGGGAGTTTCTTTTATTTCGTCTTCTTTAATTATTGATTTACTTGGAATTATTTCAGCCAATTTTTCTTCTTCAGGAATAATTTCGGGTTCTTTTATTATTGTTTTAGGTTCTGGGGTTTTAGTAATTGTGTTTTCAACTGGTTTTATTGGTTCTTCTATTTTTTCAATAATGGGCTCTTTCTTATCGCTTACATTTTGAGTAGGTTGATCTTTTACTTGAACAACCTCCTTATCGGGTATTATTTCTTTATTCGTGTTTTCGGGAATTTTATTTTCAATTATTTCATTTTTTACAGGGGGTTTATTATCTGCTACCAAATCAGTATTATTAACGGTTGTTGTGGGTTTGTTTGTAACAATTGGCTCTGTTTTCTTTGCATTATTAATTACTTGAGCAAATTGCGGATCGTTTTTACTATAAATTTCAATTGCTTTTAATTGTTTCTGTATAGCAAGTTCTTGTTGTGTTTTAATATAATCGTAAATAATTTTTTTCTGTGTAATTGGGGTTGAATCGTTTATTGTTTTCTTTAAAGCAGAAGCTTTATCAAAAAAGTATTTAGCTTCATTTACTAATAAATTTGCAGCGGTTGATTCATTATTAGCTGTTTCAACAGGTTTAACTTGACTTAGTTTATTCGTATTATCGAAGTATTGATTTGTTAAAGAGATATCGTTTATTTTTAATGCTAAAGATTGTTTCTCTGTTGCCATTTTATTGAGTGCCTCTGCTTCCGATATAAGCTTTTCTTTTTGAGTAACGTCTGTCGTACTATTGGCATTTATACGTTTTTGAACGGCTTCTTTTTTAATATTTTCAACATCCGTTTCATAATTAGCAATTAAAATGCTATCGGGAATGGTTTTAGAAACTACATTCTCATTGTTATTTTGAACTTTTGCATTGTTGTGTATTTGCGAAGATAATTTTGTTAATACAGCAACTTCATTGGTTAATTTTTCAATCTCGGCTTCCGATTTAACTCTGTCTTGAGGTGTGTTTTTGTTTACCAAATCATTCTCCAACGAGCTAATATTGTTGTTAATTTGTAATATTGTTTGATCAATTAAAACAGCTACTGCTTCTGTCTTTTCTGCATTATTTATGTCGGAAATAGATGAAACAACGATAGGTGTTGTTGTTTTTGGTACTTCTTTAATTTGTGGTTCTTCTATAATATCTTCTTTAACTTTCGTATTTACTGGGTTAACTTCTGCTATTATTATATTCTCTTCTTCTTTTACTTTTTCTTCAGCAAATATGTTGTTATTGTTATATTCTTCAATTTGTTTTTTTAAAGTAGAAACGTCTATTATTGTTTTTTTAGCATTCGTATTATCAGTGGTTTCTTCTGTTAATGAAGTCGAAAGTTGGGATTTCATTTTAAGTTTACCGACTTCAATTTCTAATTTAGTTACATCATCGCTTTTCTTAATGTAAATTTGATTCGATTTAACGGCTTCTTCGTTTGTTTTTGCCGATTTTAAAAGTAATTCTTCTTTTTTGTTGTTATCGGTCGTATTATTTGCTTCTTCTTTATATACACTTGCTAATTTTTTTAAACTATCGCTTATTACATTTGCTTTTATTACTTCTAATTCAGCAATATTTAACTCGTTTTCTTTTTGTAAAAGCTTAATTTTTATTTCGCTTTGATAGTTATTGTTTGATACATTTTTATTGAAAGAGGATGTGTTTTCCTTTTTAAGGGTTGATAATAAAGAAGATGCTTCGTCAAGTTTGTTTTGTTCTATATTGTTTTTTATTTGTGTTGTTTTTTCGAATATCAATTTATTTTCAGTCAGCTTTTCATTCGATTTATCCTCATAATATTGACCCATTTCAAATAATACAACGGCTTCTTTTGCAAGAGTTACCGCTTCTTTTTTTGTTAATTCAGCTTGCGATTTTAGTTCTTCCTTTTCTTGAGCGTTTGTTGTTTTTTGCGATTGACTTAAATAATTATCAGATAATTTAAGTTTTTCAATACTTTGTTCATTTCTTTTATTAGATTGATTATATGCGTTTTCGGATAATTCCTTTATTTCGAAATATTGTTTTTGAATTGCAGTTTTAATTTCTTCTGTTTTTAATGTTATTTCTTTTTTCAAACTATCCGCTTCTTTTTCTTTTAATGAATTATCAACAATTAAGTTGTCGTTAGTAACCGCTTTTGTTTCTGTTTCTACTTTTTTAACTTCTTCAATTTTAGTTTCAGCAGTTATCACTTTTTCACTATTATCTTTTACCGGTTCCGATGTAATTGGTTTAGTCGTATTATTTTCAACTGGCTGGTTTAAATCGGCTACTTGGTCTTTTGCAATATCATTATTTACAACGGTAGGCTCATTTTTATTGATGGGTGTTTCTTCAACAATTTCTTCTTTTACCAGAGTTTCGGTATTGTTTATATTATTTAAAATATCTGCATAAATTACATGTTCTTCTTTAGCACTTTCAATTTCAGCTGCAATTTTTTCTTTTTTTTGTAGAACCACATCTAGTTCTTTTTGTTTTTCAATTGATTGTTCTTCTAATGTTAATGCATTTTGAAGAAGTTGTTCTTTGGTTTCTTTTTTCTTTGTTAGTGAAGCATCTTTTCTATAGGTTTCAATTTGTGTTTTGTTAGAAGCAATCTCTTCTTCCATATCTTTTGCTATAATATCATATTTACTTGCTTCTTTTTCTTTGTTTTTTATGTACTCTTTATTTTTATTCGAATCAATTATATATGTAGTATCTTCAGCTCCCTTTTCAATTTTTTCAATCATTTGGGTTAGCAACGTAATAGAAGAATCAGGAGAATTAAGTTTTAATGCGGTATTAATATCATTTAGATATTTATCAGCATCCTCCATTTCTTTTTGTTTCGATTTAATTTGAGAATCTAATTGTTCTTCAATATTTTCTGCAACTTCTGTTTCTTTTGTTAGTTGTTCTGCTTCTACTCTTAACTTGGCTGCTTTGGTTAACTCTGTGTTTTTTAAATTAATATCACTTATACTTTCCGCTTTCGATTTCACAATAAATGATTCGTTATATTTTTCGTCAGCTTTCTTTTTCTTGGTAGAAATAATTCTTTTGGCCGATTCTTTTTTAGTTAACAGATTATTATATTCGGTTTTTAGGTCTGTTGTTTGTTTTTTTGCCATTACGAGTATTTCCTCGTTCGAGAGATTATCCGGTATTGTTTCTTCCGTGGTATCAATAATGGTTTCTTTACTTTCGGCATAGTCTGTATTTTTATTCGAAATGTCGTTAGTTTCTACCTTTGCAAACATATTTTCGGTAGCATTCACTTCGAGTAAGGCTTTTTCTTGTAAAATTTTAATGGTTTCGTTATAAGCGGAATCATTTATTGTATTTGTGTCGTCTGTTTTTTCCAGAACCAGATTTTCTTCAATAGCAGGTCTATTATCAATTTTAATCTTGTAGAACGAAATCATATCTTTTAGGCTATTTCTGGTAGAAGCAAAATAGGCATATTCCATAGATGAGTCAGGAACAAACATAATATCGTCGGCAGGGGAATTTATGGGGTAGTTCAGGTTTTCCGGATCTGTCCAAACACCTTCGTTTAAGGTAGACGTAAAAATATCAAAACCGCCCATGGTATTTCTGCCATTGGAACTAAAATAAATGGAAGCTCCATCGGAGAGTAGAAAAGGAAAATCTTCATCATAGATTGAATTAATCGTTTTTCCTAAATTTTTGGGAGTAGTCCAGGTTCCATCATCTTTTTTAATAGCGGAATAAATATCTTTCCCATTTTTACCATCTTTCCCATAACTAGAGAAAAAGAGTTCATTGGTTTCTTTAGAAAAGAAACAAAGGCTTAAGGTTTCTTTCTTTTTATCAAGGGGTGTTTTAAGTGCGTCTGGTTTAACCAAAATTCTCCCTCCGAAACGTTCTACATCGAAAGAACGAAAGAAATCTTTGTAATAAACGTCGGTTTTTTCAAACACATATAAATCGGAAATATTATTCAATAATTGTTTTGCATTATTACATATTTCAATTTTTCGGTCTATTTCATATTGCAATATGTCTTTTGGTGTTGCTTTTTGTTTAAATGTTTTAAACGATCGAATGGCTTCTGAAAAACGATAGCCATTATGATAAGCTAAGCCCAAATAATAGTAAACATTATATTCTGTTTCGGGCTTCGATGCCGCAAATTCCAAATACTTAATTGATTTTGCACTTTCTCTTTTGTTTGCAATTAACAAACAAACCCCAAAACGATAATTGTAATCGGGGTCGCGTGGGTATATGCTAACGAGTTGGGAATACAATGGAAAAGCTAATGTATACTCTCCTTTTTTAAAGTATTCATTGGCTTTCTTTTTTAATTCATCTTGCGACTTAAATGTTGTTTGTCCAGAAATAGGAACTGAAAAAATTAAAAAAGAAAAAAAGATAATTATATATACGAATACTCTTTTCAAATAGCTAGTTAATATTATGTATTTTACGTAAATATACAATAAATAGTTACTTAATTAGTGGTTCTTTTTTTTTGAAAAAGAATTTTGATTCTTCTCCTTTTGTAAGTCGAATTATATTTTTACGATGTGTAAAAATTACAAAAGCTGAAATTACTATTGCAAAAATTAAATAAGCCCATTCATTTGCGTTGAAAACAAAAATATTTAAAAATGGGAAAATAAAAGCGGCTGTAATAGAGCTAACAGAAACATAATGAGTAATTAATAAGGTTATTAAAAAAATGGCAAGGATTATTAATGCAGGATAAGTAAAAAGAGCTAGTACAACACCAAACGAAGTTGCAATTCCCTTTCCTCCTTTAAAACCGGCAAAAATAGGGAATACATGACCTAAAACCACGATAAATGATAATACTACTTTAAAAATAGCAAATATCTCATTATGATCTCCGAAATTACTCTTACATAAATAGGTTAATTCTACTGCAATAAAACCTTTAATAACATCTATAATAAAAACCGGAATTCCTGCTTTGGGCCCTAATACCCGAATGGTATTAGTAGCTCCGGCATTTCCACTTCCATAGTCTCTTACATCTATTCCGTAAAACCTTTTTCCAACCCAAACAGCAGTGGGTATAGAGCCTATTAAGTAAGATAATATAATTACAGCAATTAAAATAAAATCAACATGTATATAACTCATTTTCTAATTCTCCTCTTCTGTTTCAACTTTTTTCAAAAATGCTTTTTTCTTCGTTTCTGTAGAAATAGTATATTGATAGTTAGGCAAATCATTTTCGGCTTTCACGGTTCTATTATCCGGTTTTGTTTCCCGTATAGCCGTGTTAAATTCCGGAATCGATGATAATGCTTGCATGATATTGGTTTTATAATTAAAATAATACCAATCATTTTCACTAAATTCAATATAAATATTTATTTCGTCGCCTGCTTTTTGTTTTTTCAAGGTAATATAACCATTCACATATTTGTTAATTTGTTTTTTATCAATAGACACAATCCCAATTTTGCCATCAGAAACAAATTGTTTGTTTAAAAAATCCCATTTCATCTTAACTTCACTTAATACAAAGGTACTTTGAAGTTCGGTAGGAATTTTTTTAAGCGATCCATTTAACGATATTTCTGCTATATATTTATCGGCTTCTTTATTCCCAAATATTTCAGTTAATGTTTTCGTAAATGTTGATTTTGTTAAATCCAATCCTTTAAGTGTTGGGTATTTATCAATGTTTTCATTCATTAATTTAAGGGCATTATCATTAAAGAAGAAGTTTAAGATAATTACCGTTTCCAGTGTTGACGAATCGGGAATAATAAAATGATTTATGTTTCCGTAAGTCTTCATGCTAACTCTTCCTAAATTAGGAGCTAAATCAATTTTTCCGTCTCCGTAACTTATGCAATCGTCTTTTGAATAGCTAAGATAATTACCGGGTTGTTTAATCTGTTTAATCTTTTCTTTATTCGAGACTTTATATTCTTTATTCTCTTTGTCATAAAAAATATATCCTCTTGCTTTAATTAAATCAAAGTCGCTTAATTTAAATTTTGGCGATAAGAATGCGGTGTATATTTCGTTGGTATCATTAGCCAAAAATATACCGGCTTCTAGCTTATTGTTGTTTATATCACGAATGGTATCGCTAAGTGGAATGTAAATGTTAAGAGGGTCAACGTAGTCTTTAAATTTTATCCATGAAGCCGTTGTGTTATCACAATCTTGATTAATTTTAAAACATCCGTTAAAATGTAAAAATTCAATATTCGATAAGAATTTAATTTTTCCGGTGAAATCGAATTCGGGACTTATTCTAAATAATGCAGAATCAGCAATACTGCCTTCTCCAAATGATTGGAACGTAGTGTCTACACTAACCTTTGAAAGTTCAAAAGGAAATTTTTGTCCGGATTCATCAATATAATCATATTTCCCCGAAGCGGTATAATTTGTTCTTGATTTTATATTTACAATAGCATCGTAAATGGTATGATATTTTGTAGAGGTATTTGCCAAAATTTTTGAGTTAATCAAGGGTTTCATTTCCGCTTTTTTCATAATTGTAACCTCTCCCTCATCTGGATAAATTGCAGCATCGGCAATTTTAATAATTTTTACATCTTTAGCATAAATAATATGTTCTTTTAAATTATATTTTGCTTTGGGAGAGAAAAAGCGTAACGAATCTTGGTCAGGATGAATAGATACAAACTCAGAGCCCGACAAATCAATATCGGCAATTTCTTTCATGTCGAGATTATCGTATTGAGTAGAATTCGATTTGGAATTTAATAGTTCAATTTCGTCTTTGTCCATATACCAATCAAATTCATCCATATAACAAATGTACATGTTTAACGGAAATTCAACTTTAGAGCCACCGCCATTTGATTTGAATTCTCCTTTTCTTTTATCATAATCAATAAACGCTTGATAATTATAGGTAGAGAAAGCAAGTTCCGATAAATCGTATGACTTTAAACGAAAATCAACAGAATCGGAGTTAAATGTTCTGTTTTTAAAATGGAATAAACGGGCATCCATTTCTGCATCATTAAATGCCATCATTCCACTTCCGGTTAATTCTTTGGGGGTTAAAAATAAAGAACCATGAAGTTTTGAAGCTAAATCATACATGGAAATAGGTGTCTTTACTTTTTTAATAATCATTATTTCTTGGTAAGGTTCCCAATGTTCATAAACATCGAGTCCTTCTACTTTTGGATATTCTACTCCCGATTTTTGTTCGTTTATTGTAAATAACTGAACACTGGCATTGGTTGAGTCGGGGAAAAAAAGATAAGAATCGGATTTGGAAACAGAGGTTAAATATTTTAAGGTTCCTTTACCTCTTAACCCTTTATTACTTAAATCGATAATAGAATCGTAAATCCCTTTTCCTTTGTAAACAGGAAAGCCGGAAGCGGGTGTTTTACGGATAAAGCCAAGGGAATAATCGGGTTGAACGCTAAGTGCTTCATTAAACTCAGGGAAAATGTCGGAAGATGTTAAACTCCCTGTAAAATCAATTCCTTCGGTAGTAATATTGTCGAGGCTATCAATTTGAAAAGGATTGATATGAAAATAGAAATTAGCTCTATTATAAACACCGTTGTAAATGTTTTCTTTGTCGTAATAAACATAAGCATCTTTATAACTGGTAAAAAGGGGGTAATGACTTAATGATTTTAATCCCGATTTATTATCGGCTTTATCTATTTGTAAATCTCCGTTAATCCCTTCAATTACCGATTTTACTTTAACATATTTATAATTTCCTTTTTCGTCGGGTTTAAAACTTTTTACGTAAAACGACATAGAGTCAATAGCAGGCATATCTACTTTAAATTTTTCGTATGAAAAGGCAAATAATTTACCATAAAAATCGAACATTCCTGCACGTATTCTTCCGTCAAAGTCAAAATCTCTATTTTTCTTCAAAATCATTTTTCCTTCATTCGGGAAAATATTTACATTTTGCGAATCACTTAAATATACAGAGCTTACGCCATTTAATTTTAAATCGAAATTCAGCAAATTAATAGTTGCATTACTTTCACTTTCAGTTTTAGAAACTATTTGAATAACATCATAATCCTTTTTTCCGGCTCTCGATAATAGAAAATTTTCCAGTTTTTCTTTTAAAGTAACTTTATCCCGATTTATATCATAACTAATAAATCCCATATTCGCCATTTTAAGCATAAGCGCTTGAATTTGGGGGAGTGCTATTCTTAAATAATTAGCATACGTTGGCACATAAACAACATTAGTGTCTCTGTCTTTGGCAAATTTTCTTAAATCGCTTAACGGATGGGTTTCATCTATTCCTAATAATTTATAATATCTTCCTTCTGAGTAATAATTGGAAGATTCGAACATTGCTTCGCTAGAATTACCAACACCTTTAATCATTTTTAAATGAATCATTGGGTCGCTCAGTTTCCAATATAATGCTTCCACATAAATATCAAGTTTGTGATATGTGTCGAAAAAGGGTGTTTTCGAAATTCCTTCTTTTCCGCGAAGAAGAGAAAGCTCGTTTTCATTATACAAATATTTCATTTGTAATCCGGGATGGAAAATAGAGTCTTCTTCCCAAATTATTTTAACAGAAGCATCGGCGGAAGATATTCTATCTTTTCTAATAATATAA
>Ga0116184_10003414_pt1 | contig 13039 bp, 10 predicted proteins | sample AD_JPNNA5_MetaG_FD_89886 | JGI IMG/M metagenome (GOLD analysis project Ga0116184, IMG submission 89886) | Active sludge microbial communities of municipal wastewater-treating anaerobic digesters from Japan - AD_JPNNA5_MetaG | ecosystem: Engineered > Bioreactor > Anaerobic > Digestate | place... | reverse complement strand
CGATAGGTTCGTAGTACAGGCTCTGCCTACTGGCGCCCCGACGTGCTGGTCGGGGTCAGCCTGTCCCCACCCACTGACGCGGTAAGACCGTCCGGAAGGGGAGCGCGAAAGCGCAACTACGAACCTGTCGTTCGCGCTCCCTAGGCAGTTATTCCACACTCTCACGTATTTCGTTTGACACCTGCAGGGGCCCAGACTATAATTTCCGCGCCGCAGGGTTGCGCCAGGAACGGAAGCCGAAGCAGGCACCAGGTTCCTCCTGCGGGGAACGGCACGAAGCAAACAAAACGTCGCGTCGAAGACGTTTGTTGTACCCCTCAGCCGGCCGGACCGTTGTCTCCGGTCGGCGGAGGGCAACCCGTTCGTTCGCGAGGAGGTAGCTATGCCCTACGACATTCTCGCTACTGGCCGTACTCCTGCGCTGATCATCTATCTCCTCGACGTCAGCGCGTCGATGAGCCAGTCGCTCGGCAAGAAGCGGCGCATCGATGTCGTCTCCGAAGCGCTCACCGCCGCGCTGAGGCAGATGGTGTTCCGCTCCACCAAAGGCGGTCTGCTCTCGCCCCGCTATCGCATCGCCTTGCTCGCCTACAGCGACCACGTCTATGACATCTATGGCGGCATCAAGAGCGTCGATCAGGCGGCCCGCATCGGCGTGCCCGAGCTCAGCCCAATGCGCACCACGGACAGTGCCAAGGCCTTTGAGCAGGCCGAAAAGCTGCTGCGCGCCGAGCTGGCGGCCTGCCAGGGCTGCCCGGCGCCGCTGGTCTGCCATATGACCGACGGCGAGTACACTGGCAGCGACCCGACCCCCATCGTCCAACGGATCAAGCAGCTCTCTGTGCCTGACGGGCCGGTTTTGGTGGAGAACATCTTTATCTCGGACAAGATCCTGCCCCAGGAGGTCACTGACCCCTACCAGTGGCCGGGGATCATGCCCGGGACCAAGCTCAATAGCGACTATGCCATCAAGCTGCGCGAGATGTCCTCCACCCTGCCAGACAGCTACCGGGCGATGATGCTGGAGAACAACTATCATCTGGGCACGGGCGCGGTCATGATGCTTCCTGGTACCAGTCCCGAACTGGTGGCGATGGGATTCCAGATGTCAGCAGCCACGCCGGTGCGCTAGGCACCCTGCTGCATCTCGACGAGTCCTTTTGCCTGTATGACGCACGGCGGGTCAAAAGCCGACGCGTTTCCACGGGGAGGGTGCACCTTGCCAGAGCAGAATCGAATACTTGTCCCTCGCGATCGAGAAACGAGCGTGCAGGTGGTCGTACGGTCCGGGCTGGCCTACCGGTGGGCCAGCGTACGCAGCGCCGACAGCCGCGGGGCGGACGAACCGTGCCAGGACTATCTCACCGCCAGAGAAGATGATCTAACCCTGAGTTTTGCCCTGTGCGACGGGGTCAGCCAGTCATTCTTTGGCGAGATGGCCGCCGAGTTCCTGGGCGACCGGCTGGTGTGCTGGCTGAGCGAGGCCGCATCGCCCGGGCTGGAGCAAGCTGCGCTCCAGAGCGGTCTGAACGAGCGGCTGTCCGAGTGGACGCGGGAAGCAACCGAGCTGGTGCTACTGCGCCCGCTGCCAGAGGGCATCCCCGCGCTGCAGCGTGAGGCGCTGGAGTCGAAACGCCCTCTGGGCAGCCAGACCGCCTTTGTCTGCGGCCGCATCGACCACCCCAGACCGTCGATGGCCACGGGGCGGCTTGTGCTGGCCTGGATGGGCGACTCGCGAATCCGCTTCTGGAACGGTCCCGTAGAACGAACCGCGGAGCTGGGGGACACGCTGCGCACCGACGAGCGCTGGTCCAGTTCGCGCGGGGCTCTCGGCGGCCAGCCGCACCTGATGGTGATGCCGCTGCTCACCCCGACGCAGGCCGTCACATCGCTGATGGTCTACACGGATGGGTTGTCAGATCTCGACTCGCTCCCTCCGCCTCCCTCCAACGAAGCGCTGATGGAGATGATCCGGCATACGGGCGACAAGCCCACCAGCGACGATGCCACAGTGCTGGAGGTGCGCCTGGGCCGTGCGCCGTCCTGGGCGGTGCAAATGCTGGCCCCGCCGGCGGGCCTGAAGGTGGCTGCTGCTGGCCGGCAGCTCTGGGCCACGTGGGACAGCGTGCCCGATGCGGAGGGATACGACGTCGAGACAGGCCGGCCGCTGCGCATCTGGCCGGTGACATTGCCCGAGTGGCTCTCCGCCGAGATGGCGCCCGGCAGACACCTGCTGCGAGTGAGAGCGCGTCGGGGAGGACAGTCGGGACGATGGAGCAACGTGGCCTCGGTGGAGATCGCCGCTCCTCCCGCCGCGCCGATTGACCAACCGGCGGTCACGCCACCGGCGGCACAGCCACCTGTAATGACGCCACCGGGCCCGGCCCCGGGCAGCGATGAGGTGGGCGCGCCGCCCGCGCCTGCCGCGCCTCCGCCCGCAGTGGAGCAGCCCAGAGCGGAAACCACCTATGCCGCCGGGCCGGGACCTGGCTCAACGCCGCCAGGCACGCCGGTGGTGGTGCGCCGCCTCACGGAGACCGATACGACGCTGCCGCCGGTTGGGCCAGTTCCGCCACGGCCCGCGGCCACAGGGGTTCCTGGTGCCCAGGCTCGACCTCCAGGAGCTGCCGATCCGAGGAGAGCAGTGCGCGCAGGGCCCATCGCTCCGTCTTCCCGGCCGTCGCCAGGCAAGGCGGTTAGGCCGGCTGGCAAGGTTCAGGCAGCCAGGTCGGGATCGTGTCGGTGGATGGGGCTGGTCGTCGTGCTGCTGCTGGCAGCGGCGGTGGTGACGGGTCTGGTGCTCATGCTTTGCCGCAGACTGAGACCTGCTCCAACGAACGTGCAGGTGGGGCTCCAGGGCCGGCAGCGCACGGCTTCCTGGGACTGGAACGACTCACTGGGAGACCAGGAATGGTTCGTCGTCCTGCTCGACTCGGGCGACCAACGACGCCGCTGCACGGTCAAGGTGAACCAGTGTGCCCCGGGGCCTCTGCCAGATGGCAAGTATACTCTGACCGTCTTTGTGGGGCGGCGCACCGAGGAATTCGACGAGCGCGGATATCGCAAGTATGAGGAGCTCAGCGGCCGCACGACCCGTTCGTTTATTGTGCCCTGAGCAGGGGCGAGGCAGTGTCCCGGTGCGGCTCCGATGATTCAGTCGCGCCAGGGGCAGCCAGGAGGGGTAAATGTCCGACCGAGCCATTGTCACGGTCAAGGTGCAGGGCGAGGCGAGGGTACGTGATCTGGAGGTACCCACCGATATCGCGGCATCGCGTCTGCTGGAGCTGATCACGGAAGCGCTGCGGCTCAAGGTGGACGCGGCGGGGCAGACCATCGATTTCTCTCTGGACGCGCACCCGCCCGGGCGTACGTTGCTGCCGGATGAGACGCTGGCCAGCGCCGGGGTGTGGGATGGTGCCTGGTTGGTGCTCCGGCCTCACAATCCTCGGGCTCCTCTGCCTGTGCCGGATCCGCCAGCCTCCGCTCCGAGCGACGAGACGGTGCCTGTATTCCAGTTCAAGCCCCTGGACCTGGGACCATCCGCCGCGCAGCCAGGGACGGAGCCGTTGCAGCCGCCCCATCCCGTCGGGGATGGTCCGCCCGCCTCGTTCGTGTGGAAGCAGATTGATTAGCCGCATTCACGGTTGCGTCAGCGGGGGTGAGACGTGCGCATACTAGTGAATACTGAGCAGCTCAAGAGCGTGGCTCGCCTGTGCGGTCAGACCGGAAGCGAACTGGACCGAGTGAAAGCTTCGTCGCTGCGCGCCTGGTACGGGCTTGGCGGGATCGAGTTCAGGCAGCGCGCCGACCTCGAGAACTGCGTGCAGCAGTCGCAACGTCTGGGGGGCAAGGCGGTGCAGTCCTGTCGTGACGCGGAGCGCCGACTGACGCGGTTCGCCGAGTCGATGGAGGCGGTCGACCGGGAGATGGCCGCACTGTGCGACGCGGTGAACGCACCGCTGACTAGCCAGCTGGCCATCGGGCTGGTGGTCGGGAAGGACAGGGTTGGCGGTGAAGTTTCGGCCATGCTGTCGGATGCCGGCACGCTCGTCGCCGGCGCTGTCGCCGCGGTGAGAACCCTGACCGATGTCGCTTTCATTTCGTCCGACAGCGGCGTCGGCCGGCTCGTCGACACTTTTCTGCCACTGCCGGGGGAGGGCGGGTCCGAATCGGCATCGATCACCACCACCGCTGGGGCCACCCTGGAGGGGTTCTACGTCGAGCCTGGCTCTACCATCGAATTGACTCGTAACGAGGACGGCACCATGTCGGTGGCTATTACCGGCAGCGCTGAGGCCGGGCTCAAGGCCGAAACGGGAGCCAAGGGCAAGATCAAGTTCATGGACAAGAAGTATGGCGCGGACCTCTCAGCCGAGCAGCACGTTGGTATCAAAACAGAGCAAACGATGACCTACCAGTACGACCCGACCGTGCCGGGCGACCTGACCAAGATGGGTTTTTTGCTTGGGTCACTCGGCGTCGCCGTGGCTGTCCCGGCTGCTCTTGTGACCTGGGTCGGCGCTGCTCCCTCCGCGGACCATCTGCAGTCGGTGAGCATGTCGGGCGGGGTCAGCACAGGAGGCAGCGCCAGCGCCTCGCTGGGGTTTCCCGTTGCCAGCATCGGCTACTCAGGCGACGCGACGACGAGTATTGAGTACCGCCGCAACGAACTGGGTCAGCGCGAAGAGGTGTTCACCCACAGCACCGCACTTGAGGAAGAGGGTACGGTCGTCCTATTCGAAGACAAGACAAGCGTCGAAACGTCGTACGCACGCATCCACAACCTCGACACAAACACCTGGTCGACCGAGATCACCAACAAGGTACAGGCTGCCATTGGCGATACGGTCGACATTGAGGGCGTGAAGAAGAAGGGTCTCATCCCCAAGGACATCACGATCAGCGGCGGCATCGAGCGCTATGAGGCCATCGAGGTGATCTACCGCACCGGCGATCACCCCGACCAGGTGATGCGACAGCTCAATCCCGATGGCAGAGGCATCCGGGTGCAGAATATCCCCGAGGGCACCGAGGTTGAGGTGACCGCGACCAGAGGTAGAACCTTCGACGCGGGATTCGAGCTCGGCGCTGCTGCCGGCCACTCGGCTGCGGTGGAGGCCGGCCTCGAGCTGAACCGCGAGTCCACGGTGCGCCTCTACCCTCCGGCTGACGTTAGACCGCCCCGCGCACCTGACTCGGCGGCGCGGACACCTGCCGAAAGCCCGGGCGGCAGTGGCCGCAATTCAGCCCGAGGCGCCGACGTGCCCTATCCGCCGCCGGGCTACAAGGCGTAGGAAAGGAGGGGGACGAACCAGCATGCAACGATATTCGAGTCCCACCGGGTACAGTCTGTCCTTCCCGGACCAGTGGTCCGTTGAGCCCGAAGTCTTTGAGGTCACACTGCGGCACAGCGGTGCGAAAGAGCGCCCAACGCTGGTGATTCGCTGTGCTCAAACCGCCATTCGTACGAAAGCTGATCTGCTGCGCGAAGTGGAACGTGCCAGGAGCCGCTGGGAGGACACAGCTCGGGACACAGAGCGCAACGCGCCGCGAATGATTCGTGTCGGAACGCTCGATGCCTGTGAGGTCAACCTCACGCTGCGGACCGCCGATGGCCAGTTCTCCTCTCGCGCTGTCGCAGTGCCAGTCCACCATGGCCGAACGACTCTGTTCCTGCTCAGCTCTGTGCCGGAGCTCCATGCCGATGTCGAGCGGGTGCTGCAGAGTCTGACCGTCGACGGCCCCGCGCCAACGGCAGGTTACAGGCGACTATCCGATGAGCGTGACCGGTTCTCGCTCGAGTTTCGGGATGGGTGGATGCTGGGCAAGGTCACGGCGACGGCGGTGAGTCTGCGCGCGCCGTGGCAACACTCGAGCCTGAACAACCTTGTGGTCGGGTTTGCTATGCCTGACGCGCCCGTGAGCGTTGCCGAGCTGGGCAAGAGCTCCGCGGCAGGGTTCTCCGGCGCTCCACGCTACCACGTTCTTTCTCAAGAGTCGATCGAGCTACGCGGCCGCGCCGGGGTGCAATTCCAGTACACGCTTGATCCGCGGCCCAACGTGACACTGCGCGGCTGGCAGGTGCTAACGGTTGCCCCATCCGGTGCCGTTGTTGTCCTGAGCATGACCGGACCGCAAGACAGGTGGGACGACCTGCAGCCTGAGTTCTCGCACACCGTGGCGAGCTTGCGCTGGAGCGACTGATGACCGGCGAGCTGGCATTGTCTGGCCGAGGGACAGACCATGACTGAACACAGACCAGTGCTGATCGTGACCTATCCAGAGCTTCTGACCCTGCTATGGAAACTGCGCCAGGTGAGCCTCCCGGGACTGGAGCCGATGCCGTTGCCGGGCTGGTCCGCCGAGGAGGTCAGCCAGTTGGTGGCCGCGGCGCGGGACTCTCTGCGGAAGGCCGGCTGGCTGGGCAGTGCCGGTGAAGTGGACCCGGGCGCGGAGGAGTTGATCGAGCACTGCGCGGCGGCCGGGCTGGTCATTCGTGCCATCTGCACCACGATTCGCGGTGCGCCAAGGATGTTCTACTTCTGTGTGCAGGGTGATCGGGCGGTGGAGCACTCACTGACGGTGGAAGGCGCGCACCAACTGAGATGGCTTTCAGGGCACGAGGCGCTGGTCGAGCGACTCCTTCAGATAATGGCTCTGCCCGAGCTTGACGCGCCAGAAGGGGTACCGGCGGAGCTGGGCATGGACGGGCTGCGCGAAGCTGCCCGGTTGGCTCTGAGCGGGGATGAGGCGGCAGCGGCAGCGACTCTGGCACAAAGCGGCGCCCCCACTGTAATGGCCGAGGAGCTGACCAGGACACTGGCCGGGGCGGAGGTCAACGGGTCACTCACGGTGGAACGCCGTGGTGCGGACAAGACAATCACCGGCCTGGCATGGGTGGCTGGCGCCGACATGCTCTGGCAGGTCTGGCCCGCGCAGACCAATGGAGCTCGCGCGAGGGTCAGTCGTTCAGGCACGGCGGCTATTGTAAACTGGGTGAGCGGCGTAGTCACAGAGACGGCAGAATAGAAACGAACGGAGGTGATGACGGGACATAACGGCAGAGAAGAGTTCGACCATGTGCGACGAATCCATCAAGGAGGAAGGGAACGATGGCACGGATCAAGCTTACACCGGATCAGGTACGACAGGTAGGTACCCAGTTCAAGCAGGCCAGCAGCCAGAGCCAGGAGCTGGTCAACCGGCTGACGCAGACGGTCAATGGCCTCCAGCCCGATTGGGAAGGCATGACCAAGGAGCGCTTTTACACTGACTTTCAGCAGTGGTCCACTTCCATGCGCCAGTTCGTCGAGTTGCTGAACAGCATCGGCCAGCAGCTGGACACCATCGCCCAGCGGTTCGAGCAGGCTGACCAGGTCTCGGCTTAGGATTGCGGAGTAGAGGGATGGCCGGGCAGCGTGGCGAATGACGCTACCCGGCTGCTCCCGCCGAATTCCTACATAACCCAACCCGGGCGGCCCGATACGCCCGCCAATCTGCCGCGCGAGGACGAACGAGTATGGCGACACGACCCGTATTCCAGCGTGCACCACGTCTGTTCCCGGAGATGCCGGGAGGTGAGTTTGAGATCCCGCCTCCCCCGCCTGCGCCGACCAAGTCGACGACTCCACTGATACAGGTACTGCTCCCGGCTATCCTGGCCGTGGGCATGCTTGGCGCTTCGCTGTATTTTGCATCCCAGACCTCGCCAGGCAGCATGGGCATGATGGCCGTGTCGCTGAGCTTTTCCTTCCTTTCTTCTCTGGTGTCTGTCTTTGTCTACTTCTCGCAGGGTCGCACCTACGCCAAGGCGATGAGCGAGCGCCAGAACAAGTACCGCGCTTTGCTCCAGTCCCAGCGGGACCAGCTCTTGCGCCTGGCTGACCAGCAGCGCTCGGCGCTCTGCCAGATGAACCCGAGCTCTGACGAGAACGAGCGTCGCGTGACCTCGCGAGACAGGAGTCTCTGGGAGCGTGCGCCTAAGGACGAGGATTTCCTGTCGCTGCGCCTCGGGGTGGGTCAGCAGCCCTTGCGGGTCCAAATCAAGGCGCCGCGACAAGAGGGAGCCATCGATGTCGACCCTCTCGTCACCGAGGCAATACAACTCGCCGCCGAGCTGGGGCAGGTCAACGGCCAGCCGGTGCTCTTCTCGCTGCTCAAGACCAACTCGACCGGGCTGATCGGCGGTCGAGCTCAGGTGCTCAACGCCGTCCGCTCACTCTGCCAGCAACTGGTCACCCACCATTCACCCGACGAGGTCAAAGTCGCGGCGATCTTTCCTCATTCTGAAGAGCAGCAATGGTCGTGGATACGCTGGCTGCCCCACACCTGGAGCGATGATCGTGGTCGCCGGTTCCTGGCCGATTCGCGTGAGGGGGCACACGAACTGCTGGCCAGCCTGGACAGCCTGCTGTCGAGGCGACGCCAGGCTCTGGCCATGAGCCCTGACAACCAGGCCAGGCCGCTGCCACTGTTCGTGGTGATTCTGGGTGATCCCTCGCTGGTGGAGAAGGAGCCAATCCTCCCTGTTCTGTTGCGAGAAGGCTCTCGTCTGGGGGCGGTTGGCGTGTTCCTCGCTGACCGGATCGACGACTTGCCCAAGGGCTGCGACCTGGTGGCGGAGCTAGCGCCCGACTATGGCCGAGTCATCGAAACTGGTCCGCAGGCAGGACAGCAGATGTTCGCGCCTGACCTGGTACCGCCTGAGGTGGCGGACCGATTCGCCCGCGCCATGGCACCAATCGAGCTGGCGCGTTTGGCAGACTCGAGCGAGATCCCCAATTCGGTTTCCTTGCTGGAGCTGCTGGGCGGGTCAACGGTAGAGGAGCTCGACATAGGGGGGCGATGGAAGCGGAACGATCCTTCCAGGACGCTCTCGACACCGCTCGGGCTCAGGGCGGGCAGCAAGGTGCAATCGCTGGATTTGCACGAGAAGGGCCACGGACCTCACGGCCTGGTAGCGGGCACGACTGGTTCGGGCAAGAGCGAGCTCCTGCTTGCGCTGCTCGTATCGCTGGCTGCCTCGTATCACCCGCACGAAGTCGTTTTTGTGGTGGTCGACTACAAAGGCGGCAGCACGGCCAACTCGCTGGCTGCCCTGCCCCACATGGTGGGCACGATCACCAATCTCCAGGGCAACCTGGCCACGCGCGCCCTGTTTGCACTCAAGGCCGAAGTCGAACGCCGCCAGGCCGTTCTCGCGCAGCACGGTCTGACCCAGGTTGACCAGTATTTGCGCAAGCGCCGGGCAGGAGAAGTGAAGGACCCACTGCCGCACCTCGTCATCGTGATGGACGAGTTCGCCGAGCTGGCGACGGGGCAACCCGAGTTCATGCGCGAGCTGATGAGTGTGGTCAGACTGGGTCGCGCGCTGGGTGTACACCTGATTCTGGCCACGCAAAAGCCGGCCGGAGTGGTGAACGAGCAGATCTGGAGCAACTCACGTTTCCGTATATGCCTGCGCGTGGAGCGGCCTGAGGACAGTCAAGAAGTGCTCAAGCAGCCTGATGCCGCCTCCATCACTCGCCCGGGCCGAGCCTACTTGCAAGTTGGTATGAACGAGGTGTTTGAACTCTTTCAGTCAGGTTTCGGTGGCGCACCCTACCTGCCTGGCGGAGCTGCGCCGGGAGAGAAACAGAAGCTATTATCAGTAGAGCTGGACGGAAGCAGACGCGAGCTGCGCCTGTCGCCCAGACCGATGGTGATCCAGTCACCCACTACTCAACTTCAGGCTATGGTGCAAGAAGTGGCCGAAGAGGGAAAGAAGGAGGGCGTGGACCGGCTGCCAGGGCCATGGCTGGCACCGCTGCCGGATCACGTCTCGTTAGATGAGCTGCTGTCCGGCAGGGGAGGCTGGAATGGGCGCATCTGGCGACCCGGACCCTGGATGGAAGCGACCATCGGAATGGCGGATGATCCCCGTCATCAGTGGCAGGGACCGCTGCGAGTCAGCCTGGCCAAGGAAGGCCACCTGGCCATCTACGGCGCGCCTGGTACGGGCAAGACGACCCTTCTTCAGACGCTGATCACGTCCTTGGTCCTGGCCCATCCGCCGGATGAAGTGAACTTGTACCTGCTCGACTTTGGCGGACGGCTGCTCAAGCTCTTCGAACCTCTGCCACACGTGGGAGGGGTGGTACTGGCCGATGACGCTGAGCGGCTCGAGCGCCTGCTGCGCTTCCTATCGCGCGAGCTGGAATCGCGGAAGGAACGCTTTGGCCAAGCCGGAGTAGCTACGCTCGAGTCCTATCGGCGAGCGACGCACGACCTGATTCCGGCTATCGTACTGGCGATTGACAACTACAACTCCTTCTCGAGCACCTATCCAGACGCCGATGATGAAATCGCTCGTCTAGCCCGGGAGGGAGGCAACCTGGGACTGCACCTGGTGCTGACCGCCAGCAGCGTGTCGGCCATCAAGACCAAGGTGAGCGGCAACATCACCCACTGCGTCGCTCTGCAGCTCGCCGACCGTGGCGAGTACGGCGTGACCGTCGGGCGCACCGATGGCCTGGAACCGGCTCCTCTGCCAGGACGGGGCCTAGTGAAGGGGTCGCCTCCTCTGGAATTCCAGGGAGCGCTGCCGGTTCGGGAGCTCGGTGAAACGCAACGCACCGCAGCACTCAAGACTCTGACCCAAACAATGGATGCGGCTTGGAAGGCCCGTCGCGCGCGTCCGATACCGATGCTGCCAGATGTGGTGCCTCTGTCAGACCTCGTGCCGCCTACCGACCAGTGGCCGTCAATGCAGACCGAGGCGCCTCTTGCAGTGCCGGTAGGGGTGGACGTGGAGGTGCTGGACCCAGTGATGGTTGATCTGAATGAAGGGCCGCACTTTCTCATCACTGGATCGTCGCAGAGCGGCAAAACCAGTTTTCTTCAGACTTGGCTGCTTGCCCTTGCGGAGCACTTCCCGCCGGAAAGGCTCCAGCTCTTCCTGGTTGATTTTCGCCAGACGGGGATGTTCGCTCTCCAGAACCTGCCCCATACCAGGATGTACATCACCAGCGACGAATCGCTGAACGAGCAGCTCACGGCGCTTGGCGAGCAGATGCAGATGCGCCGGCGTGCGTTGGCGCAGGCCAGGCGCGATGCGGGCGGCACACTGGATGAGCGGCAGTTCCTGTCGCGCTACCCGGCGCTAGTCCTGGCCATCGACGACCTCAGGGAGCTGCTGGGTGAGTTGCAGGAGACAACCAAGGCCAGGCTCGAACAGATGCTGCGGCGAGAGAAGGGCATGGGTTTGCACATCCTGGTCGCAGAGACGACTTCTGACATCGCGGGCGGCTGGGACGGCGTCGTCAAGGTCTGCAAGGAATTGCAGTGCGGTTTCTTGTTCGGCACGACCGATCAAGATGCCCTCCGCCTGTTCAACGCCAAGCTGCCTTACGGCGAAGCAGACAAGGTCCTTCCTCCGGGACAGGGGGTCTTTGCCCGCCGTGGACGGCTCAGCAAGCTCAAGGCAGCCACGGCTCAGGCAGGGCAGATTTCCTTGGCCAATCAAGTCGAACGCCTGAGGAAGAGGCCGCGTTCATCTTCAGAGCAACCCCGCTAGCCATCTCGGAGTAGGCAGGGTGAACGGAGGGTAAATGGGAAGACGAATCCGCGTAGATCCCGACCGTCTGCGGCACGTGGGCGGTGTCCTCTCGCGGGCCAGTGAGGACCTGCACAGCGTGGAGAGGCGCGTCAAGTCGGCGACCTCGAACATGGACTGGGAGATTCGCAGCAGCGGCCACGTGGACGGTCAGGCCAATGAGGCTCGCCGGCGAGTGGCTGCGCTGGCTGAGCAACTGAGCGACCTGGCGCGGTACCTGAACGCCAGGGCTCAAGCCTTCGAAGAGGCCGACCGACGAAGCCCGAGTCCCATTCCGCCGCAGATCCGATTCGAGCGACCAGGCAGCAGCGGTGGGTCTGCGTTTGTGCCAGGTACCGTGCCAGGGCGCTTCCACGTGGATGCCCCAGGCGGAGGACCGGAAGCGGCCCTGACTTCTGTTGCGGCAGTGGTGGGGATTATTGGGTTGGGGATTATTGGGGCGGGGGCGGTGTTGGTGCCCGGCGTATTTTGGGACAGGAAGGCTTCTGCCACGGCGAGCGATCGCGATCAGGTGGAAACGGCGATGGCCGGGTTGAAGGATCTCCAAGGGCTCAAACCGGACAAGTGGAGCAAACTGACCGGGGAAGAACGCCTGCAAGTGCTGCAGACGGTAGAGAACAAACTTGCCGAGGCACAGGGTAGACCCGCGGTAACCATTGAGCTGGCCGACCTCGACGCGAACCAGCGGGGGGAGTTTAGCGACAACGAGAAGATACGGATAAATAAGGATCACCTCAGTAGCGGAGACCTCCATTCGGTCCTCGACACGGTTGGCCATGAGGGCCGTCACGCCTACCAGTGGTGGGTAGTCCAGAACAAAGGCGTGGAGGAGGAAGAGCAACGTTTCAAAGAGTGGTCGGACAACGTTGCCGATGGCAACTACCTTCGCGCTGAGGAAGTCGGATTCAGGCGCTATCGTCTGCAGCCGGTCGAATACGATGCGTTTCGCTACGGCGACCTCGTAGCGGACAAACTGGCCCCTCAGTGGTGGGGAGGCGAGGTTTGGGAAGAAACTGAGGATTGGTGGGGCATACGAGACCCCCACAACTGAGGCGCTGACGCAAAGCCATTGAGGTGACAATGAACACACGAGAGGAGCTGACACAGTTCTTGCACGAGGAGTTGCGCTACTCGCCGCGCGCCGCGCAGGTGGCGGCCCAGGATCTGCTTTCCAGCCAGCCCGAGATACGAAAGGCCTTTGACCAGTGGCGCGCAACGGGCGAACTGCCGGAGCTGGAGGCAGAGAGTTACTCCCTGCGCCTTCTGGTGGAGGAATACGGCCTCAAGCCGGTGGGCGCACTCCTGACGCTGGACTGGCTGATGGTGGAGCCCGAAGAAGCACGCGCGGCCATCCTGCGGGGGCGCGACCAGGTGGCGGTACCTGCGACAAGGGTCGACCGGCAGGGAGGCTCGGGATGAAGTACCGTCTATCGGCGGTGGAGCAGG
>Ga0116184_10003412_pt1 | contig 13041 bp, 9 predicted proteins | sample AD_JPNNA5_MetaG_FD_89886 | JGI IMG/M metagenome (GOLD analysis project Ga0116184, IMG submission 89886) | Active sludge microbial communities of municipal wastewater-treating anaerobic digesters from Japan - AD_JPNNA5_MetaG | ecosystem: Engineered > Bioreactor > Anaerobic > Digestate | place... | reverse complement strand
TTAACGCCAAATGAATATTTTTCTATAAATTTGTTAAACCAAAAAGTTGCATTTGTGACTTGAATTCAGCTTTTTTTAAAAACTTATTAACAAAAAATTTAATATATTAATTAAGGATAAGTTAATTGTATTATATATAGGGGAATATATGTTGATATAAAAATAATAAAATATAAAAAATGACTGGTTGCTGTTTTTTTGGCTAAAGCTTATTATATATGGAAAAGCCTGGCTGCATTAGCTGAAGTTACATGCGCAACTTCATTAGATGTTGTATTTAATATTTGGGCTATAAATGAAGCAATTTCCGGAATATGTGAACTTTCGTTACGTTTTCCGCGGTAAGGTACCGGTGGAAGATAGGGAGCGTCGGTTTCCAATACCAGGTTATCCAGTCCGAAATGCTGCACCACAGCAGCCATCGAAGAGTTTTTATAAGTTACCACACCGCCTATTCCCAGGTAGAAACCCATATCAATAACCTGCCGGGCTTCGTTTATATTTCCGGGGAAACAGTGAAAAACACCGGTTAATCCCCGGTGGCAATATTTTTTTATAATGGGAAATATTTCATGAAGTGATTTACGGGAATGTATTACCACGGGTAAGTTGTAGCGTAGCGCAAGTTCCACCTGAAAGGTAAAGGCCTCAATCTGTTCATGTATAAAAGTTTTGTCCCAATACAGGTCTATGCCCGTTTCACCAATTCCGTAAAACTTCCCGGAAGTGATAGCTGTTTCAATTTCCTGCAACCCGGATTTGAAATCTTCTTTTACCGATGTAGGGTGCAATCCTATCATTGGAAGACACACTTCGGGATATCTGAAGTGCAGTTCCATCATGCTGTTTCTGCTGCTGCTATCAATGTCGGGCAATAGAAGTTTTGTAACTCCCTGTTCGATAGCCCGCCGGATAACATCATCAATATCTTCTGAAAATTCTTCAGCATACAGATGGGTATGGGTGTCAACAAAAAACATGGGGTATGGCGATTGACTCCGGCTTATTTATTTGCTTCTGAACAGGCCGTATTTAAGGATGCAGAATAAAGCCCTGAATCCGTCTTTCCAATTTATTTTTTTCCCTTCGGCATAAGTACGCCCGTAATAGGAAATACCTACTTCATAAATTCTGATGTTTTTTATACGGGCAATTTTAGCAGTAACTTCGGGTTCAAAACCAAAACGGTTTTCGCGCAGGGTTATGCCCTGGATAAATTCCCTCCGGAACAGTTTGTAACAGGTCTCCATGTCCGACAGGTTGAGGTTGGTAAACATATTGGAAAATGCGGTGAGCATGCGGTTTCCGATGGAGTGCCAGAAAAACAGTATGCGGTGCGGCTTTCCGCCAATCAGTCGCGAACCATAAACCACATCGGCAAAGCCAATGATTATCGGACGGAGCAAAATGTTATACTCTTCAGGGTCGTATTCAAGGTCGGCATCCTGGATAATTAAATAGTCGCCCGTGGCTTTTTTAATGCCTGTGTGCAATGCGGCACCTTTGCCCGCATTTTTTTCATGCCTGAAATATTGGATATTCAAATCAGGATGAGCCTGCTGATATGCATGAATGGCTTCTTCCGTATTGTCTTTTGAACAATCGTTGACAATGATAATTTCTTTTTCGATGTTGTCGGTAAGTCGTACCGCTTTGATTTTATCGAGAATCAGATGTATTGTCTTACCTTCATTGTAGGCAGGAATTATTACAGATAATACTGTCATACTGCTATTTTTATTTCACAAAAATATCAATAATAATATTTCACCACGATTATCGGTAAAATAATTATTACATAATTTCGTTCGTATCTTTGCCTAAAATTAGCGTGGATGCATAAAAAACACCGTATATTTTTTCTTCTGGGACTGTTGGGTATCTTTGCCTTGTTTTTTTTATACCTTGCCTATTACCATAAATATAAGCTTTTTGCACCTAAACCTCCGGTGCTTTCAATAAACATCCCTGTGGCTGACAGACCGGCCTTCCCAAACACTTTCTTTTATGATTTCGAAAATATAAATGGCTTGGAGAACCTTACCGCGGAGCGCTCTTTCAGCGGCCAATACGCGTTAGAGGTAAAAGGAAAAAGAAATGCCACACCTCCGGTTCAAATACCACTTGATAACAATTTGGAGGAAACCGGCGAAGCTCATTTTGGCGCTTGGATATGTAAAGCCGACACCTCGGAATGTTTGAAAGGGTTACTTGTGTTTCAAATTGTTGATAAATCAAACAAAGTAAAGTATTCTGCGCTGTCAGAAGTTGATGACCAAACATGCGGCATAACTTCGTGGATTTATGTGTGCGGAGAAGCCGGGTGGGACACAAGTAAAGTTTTACCGGGCGATCTTGTAAAAGTTTATTTCTGGAATAATACTGATAATACCGTGTATATTGATGATATCCATGTGGTTTTTGGCCGGCAGTTTATCCGGGGTCATCAATCTCTGGCAGATAATTTTGTAATCAGGAGTGATACGGGCATGGTTAAAAATTTGCCGCCGTATCCCCCGGTTTTTTTTCATCAGGAGATAACCGGAAATGTGAAAAATAAATCGGTATTCAGTTCCAACGGAAAAGATTCGCTGGCACTGTCTGCTACTGATACTTTTTGCAATGGGAATTATCTCGGAAATAGCGTCAATTGTGAGCAGATACTGGTAATCAGAAAAGGAGTGCCCCTGGCTTTGTTGTGGTACGATAAAGTCAATAATCAACTGCGGTTTGTTCGGATGGCACCCCCAACGCAGGCTGCCATTGACAAGATGAGCATTTATACAACAGCAGATATTGATGGCGATAATGCCGACGAACTGATCACTTATTCTGATAGAAAAAAGCCGTTTGTAACAGTGTATAAAATTCTCGCAAGGCAGCCTTACATCCAACTCCTGGAGTCAATCGATATCCGGCAAAACGGCCTTGCTGCTGATATTATTCAGATGCAGCCCTATAAATTCGGAAACAAAAGAAACAAAAGCGTTATATTGCTTGACAATACTGGTGTTATACACTTATTGTGTGTTGAAAAAAATAGCTTATCACTGCGTCAATGGCAAAAAATACCGGAGGCAAATACCGCGAAATATTCAGGCACTATTGTGTGTGGCCATTTTATCATCGGAGGAACGAATGATGATGTGCTGCTTTTATATACAGAAAAAAAATCCGGAAGATGTTTTTACAAAATTTATTGTAATAAGCCTGAAGCAGGTTTTAAATCCCGGATAGAAGGTGCATTTGATAATAAATGCGACACATTGTATCCTGATAACACATACTATGTTTGTGATATCAATAACGATGGCATTGATGAAGTAATGTCTTTTTTCAACAGGTGGAGGTATGATGCCAAATTGGTTTCGTTTGGCAACCAAGGCTATGTGATACATGCAAATATTGATTTTGCCGGATATCCGAATGATTTTAATCCGAAATATTTTGGGAAACTCTCATTGGTAACAGGCAGATTTATTGAGAAAAACAATACTTCAATTTTCCTGACTTGCGGCCATGCGTTATCTGACGACTCATTGTTTGCATGTATGACTCCTTACACAGGGATTTTTAGTTATAAAAAGTTTTAATTGTCTATGTTGCGTTTTATAAAATACCTGCTGAGCATTATTATGGTTGTGACTGTATTGGTCTTCTCCGGATGCAGCGACCAAAAACTTCCCCACGGGGATTTTGATGTGAAAGGTTTTGCCACTCTTACTAACTGGAATGTTTTTGACAGCAGCCAAGGCCCCCAAAAGATAATTTACCTTGATTATGCCAACGCCATAAACGGCTTTGCCATCCCATCGGTGCGGCAAACAGACGATGGCTATTTTCATTTCGAGTTTCTGCTCAGGAACCTGTCAGGCACCGACCAAAAGTTTTATTATAATCTTTATTACCAAAATGAGAGTTATAAATTTCCCGAATGTGTTGCCGGTAGCCAGCGCGAAAATGTTTTTGCCGGTGAAAATTTTTATGGCAGCAGGAGTGCCGAATTTCCTGGTTTTGCCGAAACATGTGTAATACCTGCCGACGACAAATACCACAAAGTGGCCTTCAGTATTCGGATTGAAGGAAACCCGCGTAATGAAAAAAGGTACTTCGACAACAATATTAACCAACGATGGAAAAGAAATCCTCGGACAGGGGAGTACAGTTTTTTGCTGGTAGTTAGTACCAAAGACAACCTCGATAACAATGTAATACCTGATTACATAGCCGATGTTTGTAAGCAACACGACAGTGTTTTTCATAATCCATTTTATTTTTATCTGTATGGAGAAGGAAAAAAAATCAAAAACCTGGCTGCTTTATTTTCCGGAAGTGTTCTTAGGGTGGGTGCACGGCCTGCCCTAACTGGTGGTATTTATGTCAACCCAGCGGATTTCGATGCTGAAAAATATTTGCCTTCAACGGGAAAATATTGCAGCAGCAGTGATGAATTGTATAATAATGCTCCCTTAAGTACTTTTGTAAGTTATGTAGACACCTCCTCAAGGTTTTTAAACATCCCCGTGCTTGCAGATGTAATCAATGAAAATTATTCTCTGCGCGACTATAACTGGAACCGTACTTTTCATAAGCAGGAAGAAATGGTGCCTACAAAACCCGGCAATACCGATTGCCCGTGCAGCCAGCTTTCCGTTGATACGGTGGAGGCCTCGGTTATTATGAAAAACGAAGCCACTCGTCCCGGCGAATGGAAAAAAAAGAGTATTGGCGTGATGACACGACACGGCTTTACCTACGGAAAATATACTGTAAAAGTGAAAATGACCGAATTGCTCAACAGGGCCGGGGTATGGAATGGTATCACCAATGGGATTTGGCTGGCATCGCAGAAAAACGAGCCGTGGAACAATTGCCGCAAATGCAATAAAAAAGGATACCTTCACAACTATTGGGGCTCTGGAAAAGACGACAGGTCGGACTATACAGGCTATTCGGAGATAGATTTTGAAATACTGAAAACCGTGAGCTATTGTCCTTCCTATCAGTTTCCTCCCACCTATTATTATCCGGTGGCTAACCGTTACCGTGTAGCCGACTGGCATATTCCCCTCCCTAAGGCCTTGCAGCCCGATTCAGCCAAAATCATGGTGTGCTGTACCAATTGGGATATGGCCTGCCCCGATCCGCAAAATTATGATGTGGGATGTAAACCTGTAAATTACGGCAATCAGACTTTTTTTGCCCATCGCTGGGACTACTGGTACAGATCCTTGACCATTCGCACGCCGGCTTCCGACAACGAATTGTTTGCCTCTGTATATTATTATTTCCAGATAGAATGGAAACCTGATGAAATTATCTGGCGGATAGGCCCCCGCAAAGATAACCTGACCGTGGTGGCTTATATGAACAGCGACATTACCTGTATTCCCAACAACCAGATGATACTGATAATCTCGCAGGAGTTTCATGATACCGCCTGGTGGCACGGCAGTCCTTTTCAGCAGGGATTTATTCCGTTTCCCAAAAAAGATTTGAGCGGGATTATTTATGAAATAACAATAGAATAATTGTTACGATCAATCAACGCTCCAAACCGGACCGTCTTTCGTGTCTTTAATGTTGATTTTCAGCTCCTGTAGTTTATTCCTAATCAGGTCGGAGGTGGCAAAATCCTTTTTTGCTTTTGCTTCCTGCCGCAACGAGAGAATGATATTCATCAAGTCATCGGTAATCTGCACGTTTTGTTGAACGGGCTCTTTCACTATGCCCAATATGTCAAATAATATATTTTCAAAATCGGCGATAAACTTATCCTTGTCAGCCTGGCTGATAGTAGACTTGTTTTCCTTAAGCGCATTTGCCCATTTTACCGATTCAAATAATACCGCGATAGCCACCGGGCTGTTAAAGTCATCGCACATTGCTTCGTAGCATTTTCCCCGCAAACCGTTGATATATGTTCCCAGTTCCGTCCCTGTGGTCTCCGAAGTTTTTATTTTTTCCAGGTCAGCCAGCGCACTTAACAATTTTTTTAGTCCTTTTTCTGAGGCTTGTATGGCTTCATTGGAAAAATCGAGGGTGCTCCGGTAGTGGGCCTGAAGAATAAAAAATCTTATGCTCATTGGAGAATAGGCTTGCGTAAGTAAAGGATGATTGCCGGTAAAAAATTCCTCAAGAGTAATAAAATTGTTCAATGATTTTCCCATTTTCTGACCGTTGATGGTTATCATATTGTTGTGTATCCAGTATTTGCAGGGATCAGTGCCATTGGCTGCCGTGGATTGGGCAATTTCCGATTCGTGGTGCGGAAATACCAGGTCCATGCCACCGCCATGAATATCAAATTGCTCGCCAAGGTATTTAGCACTCATGGCCGAACATTCCAGGTGCCATCCGGGAAATCCTATGCTCCACGGTGAGTTCCACCGCATGATATGTTCGGGGCTGGCTTTTTTCCAGAGTGCAAAGTCGTACGGGTTTTGTTTCTCTTCCTGCCCATCCAGCTCACGGGTGTTGGCTTGCAGCTCTTCCAGTACCCTGCCAGAAAGTTTCCCATATTGGTGGCTTTCATTGAACTTTTTAACGTCGAAATATACTGAACCGTTGGAGACGTATGCATACCCGGCTTTCAATATCTTGTCCACCAGCTCCATCTGTTCAATAATATGGCCTGAGGCTCTTGGCTCGATACTCGGTGGCAGCACATTCAGCATGCGCATACTTTCGTGGTAACGGTTGGTATAGTATTGAGCCACTTCCATGGGTTCCAGTTTTTCAAGACGAGCCTTTTTGGCTATCTTGTCTTCCCCGCTATCGGCATCGTGCTCCAGGTGGCCCACGTCAGTGATGTTTCTGACATAGCGCACTTTGTATCCCAACTGTGTCATAAAACGGAAAATAAGATCGAAAGTAATGGCAGGGCGGGCATGGCCAAGGTGCGGATCGCCATATACCGTGGGGCCGCAGACATATATGCCGCAATGCGGTGGATTCAGAGGTTCGAAAACTTCTTTTTTGCGGCTTAAGGTGTTGTAAAATTGTAATTTCTGAATCATCGGTGCTCATTTTGATAGGCAAAGTAACACAATTTTATCGACATCCCGATTCCGAAAAAGTTGTATTTTTGTACTGGCCATTTTTACAATGCCAGATTTTTTGGTGTGATTAAATTATTACGATACTAAACTAAAAAAAATACAGCATGAAAATTCTAATTTGCTTAAGTAATGTCCCCGACACCACAACCAAAATCAGGCTTACTCCTGATGCGAAAGGTGTTGATATGTCCGGAGTGCAATGGATTATCAATCCCTGGGACGAACTCGCCCTGTCGCGCGCTATTGATCTGAAAGAAAAAAATCCTTCTATTATAGAAAAAATTTCGGTAATGACTGTGGGCGGTATTGCTGCTGATCCAACTATCCGCAAGGCTTTTGCCATGGGCGCCGACGACGGCTTCAGGATAAATGCCGAGCCGCTGGATGCTTACTTTGTTGCTGCACAATTGGCCGAAGCAATAAAATCCAGGCCATATGATATTATTCTTTGCGGTATTGAATCCAGCGATACCAATGGTTGTACAGTGGGAGCCATGTTGGCCGAATTTCTTGATGTGCCCTCGGTGTCATCGGTGTCTTTTCTCGACGTGGAGGGAGGTAAAGTCGGTATTAAACGCGAAGTAGATGGCGGTTACCAAAACGTGAACACGACCTTGCCTTTCGTGGCTGTTGTGCAGAAAGGCATCGCTATTGAGCCTAAAATAGCTACCATGCGTGGCATCATGGCTGCACGTACCAAACCGCTGCAGGTTATTGAACCGGCTGCCATCGAACCACTCACCGAAGTTGTAAACTATGAGTTGCCCCAGGCAAAAACCGCCTGCAAAATGGTCGATGCTGCCAATATCGAACAATTGGTGGATATGCTCCACAATGAAGCCAGGGTGATATAAAAATTTTATTTATCATTATAAAAAATTGAAAATATATGTCAGTATTAGTATATCTTGAAAACTGGGATGGAAAATTCAAAAAACTCAGTTATGAACTTGTTTCTTATGCCAACGGAATAGCCCAACAACTGAATACTTCGGTAGTAGCATTATCCATTGGCAATGTGGAAGGGGAGGAGTTAAAAAAGGTCAGCCTGTATGGTGCATCAAAAATAATTGCCGTGAATGATCCCAAGTTCGACCAACTGGTCAACCAGGCTTATGCATCGGTAATTTCTCAGGTGGCTGTCAATGAGCAGGCTTCCGTGTTGGTGTTTGCCGGCAATATGACAGGAAAAGCTGTAGCTCCGCGGGTTGCGGTTAAATTGAAAGCCGGGATGGTAACGGGTGCCGTGGCACTGCCACAGACCACAGATCCGTTTGTAGTTAAGAAAAAAGTGTATACCGGCAAAGCCTTTGCATCGGTGCTCATCAAATCGTCTGTAAAAATAATTACATTGGCCCAAAATGCATATGGCCTTCACGAACAGCCCGCCGAACCTGTTGTAGAGCAATTTTCTCCGCAATTGCCGGAAAAAGATTTTGCAACAACCGTAATAGAAACCAATATGCTGACGGGAAAGCTGTTGCTTACCGATGCCGAGATAGTGGTGTCGGGTGGCCGCGGCATGAAAGGTCCCGAATTCTGGCAACCTATCGAAGAACTGGCCGCGTTGCTGGGCGGTGCAACTGCATGCTCAAGGCCTGTTGCCGACGAAGGGTGGAGACCTCATCATGAACATGTCGGACAAACCGGAAAGATCATTGCTCCCACCGTATATTTTGCCTTTGGAATCTCCGGCGCCATACAACACCTGGGCGGGGTGAGTTCCTCAAAAATAATTGTAGCAGTGAACAAAGACAAGGATGCTCCGATTTTTGAAGCAGCTAATTATGGTGTGGTTGGCGATGTGGCAACCGTATTACCGGCATTGATAAAATGCCTTAAAGATATCAAAGGACAGTAATTGTTTTTCGGAAATGTTCCGGATACAATCCGGCAAATGGTTTTAATGTGTTGGGATGATAAAGTATTCTCGCTATATACTTGATAACGGCCTGAAAGTGATTGTTCATCAGGACAAATCAACTCCTATTGTTGCTTTTAATATATTATATGATGTTGGTGCCAGGGATGAACACCCCGACAAAACCGGGTTTGCACATCTGTTCGAACACCTGATGTTCGGCGGGTCGAAAAACATCCCATCTTACGATACCCCGCTGCAACTGGCTGGAGGAGAGAACAATGCGTTTACCAACAACGATTTTACAAATTATTACCTGAGCATTCCGGTGCAGAACATTGAAACAGCTTTCTGGCTCGAATCCGATCGTATGCTTGATCTGGCTTTCTCTCCCAAGAGTCTTGATGTACAGCGTAATGTCGTGATTGAAGAGTTCAAGCAACGCTATCTTAACCAGCCATACGGGGATTTTTGGCTGCTGATGCGTCCTCATGCATACAAAAAGCATCCTTACCGTTGGTCCACCATAGGAAAAGATATCCGTCATATTGCCGGGGCTACCATGCAGGACGTGAAAGCTTTTTATGAAAAATTCTATAACCCCTGTAATGCCATTCTTTCAATAGTTGGCAATATCACCGACGATGAAGTGCTGCGGCTTTGTGACAAATGGTTTTCACCAATTCAAAAAGGGACGGTCATCAAAAGGAACCTACCCCGGGAACCGGTACAGACGGAAAAGAGAACAATCCGTGTCGAGCGCGATGTGCCGTTTGATATGATATGCCTGGCTTACCATATGGGGCCTCGTATGAACGATGATTACTACGCCACCGACCTGCTTTCCGATGTGCTCTCGGCCGGCAACTCCTCGCGGCTGTATAACCGGTTGGTAAAAGAAAAGCAGCTATTCAGCGAACTCGATGCTTATATCACCGGTGACGTGGATACAGGCTTGTTCGTATTTAGTGGAAAACTCATGCAAGGTGTAAATATGGAAGTGGCAGAAGCGGCGATACAGGACGAAATCAACAAGGTCAGGCAGAAAAAAATTTCGGAAAAAGAACATAAGAAAGTTATCAATTATGTAAGGTCTTCTATTGAGTTTTCCAATATCAGCACACTGAACCGCGCCTTGAAACTAGCCGTGTCGGAATTACTTGGCGATATTGAACTGATAAATACCGAAGCTCTGAAATATAGCGGGGTAACAGCGGCTGACATACAGCAGGTTGCCAACGAAGTACTTGTTGACAGCAACTGTTCAGTGATGTATTATATGGCAGCCGGCAAACCAAAAAAGAACTAATGATAGACAGAAAACAGCCACCGGTACTTAATTCAGTGCATGTGCTCGATATACCCGAACCCATGAAAGCCGTGCTTGACAATCATATTCCTGTATATCTTTTTGATCTGGGAGAAACCAATATCACAAAAATTGATTTTATTTTCGAGGCAGGAAACCGCCACCAGTCTCAACCCCTGCTTGCTTTTTATACTAATAAAATGCTGTCTGAGGGAACCTTGAGCTATTCCTCTTTTGAAATCGCGCAAAAACTTGATTATTACGGAGCCTGGCTCAATAAATCCGTTTCGAAAGATCACGCTATCGTTTCGTTGTCGGTGCCTAACAGACACCTGAAGTATATACTGCCGCTATTGAATGAAATCATTAATCATCCGAAATTTTCTGATGACGAGTTGAAAACCCACACCCGAAAAGATAAGCAGGCATTTATCGATGATGGCCGCAAAGTGAATGAAGTGGCCGGACTGTATTTTAACCATCAGCTTTTCGGTAATCGTCACCCTTACGGGTCTCTCACCACCGCTGAAGATTTTGACAGGCAGCAGGCCGATAAACTCCAGGCATTTCACACCGTAAAATATACGGCAGACCAGTGCAGTATTGTGGTTTCAGGAAAATTGAACAAAGATATTTTGTCACTGTTAAATTATTTTTTCGGGTATACCAAAAAAGGAAAATCAGAAACTTTTGCTCAACAGCCGGCAATTGTCTGTTCAGCCGGGAAAAAACAATTTATTGAAATGCCGTCTTCGCTACAGTCGGCCATAAGAATTGGGAAAATTTCAATCAACAAAACTCATGAAGATTTCATGAAGTTGTATATTTTAAACACCATACTGGGAGGATATTTCGGTTCGCGGCTCATGAAAAATATCAGAGAAGACAAGGGATACACCTATGGAATATATTCGATGATTCTGTCTTTTCAGCAGTCTGCGGCCTTTGTTATTGCTTCCGAGGTGGGGGCTGAGGTGTGTGACAGGGCCGTTGATGAAATTTACAAGGAATTAAAAATAATAAATTCGGAATTGATAGCTCCGGACGAGTTGGATTTGGTAAAAAGATACCTGGCCGGCTCAGTCCTCAGATCTTTTGATGGCCCTTACCAGGTGGCCGATAGGTTCAAAAGCTTGCTGACCTATGGGCTGGATTATAAACAGTATTATACAGAATTATTGCATACAATTAATTCGGTTACTGCCGTGGAACTGTTGCAGACCTCCAAAAAACATCTCGGGGCGGATACTATGCTGGAGTTGATTGTTGGCAAGGCAGGAAAATAATTTTACCATACTTTTTGCTTATACCAAATCTTTATTGAATGATTATCGTTATTCAGTATGAATGCCAATTTTATTTTGATAAAATGATGAAATTGTGGCAGTTTTTTTGTTACTTTGCATAATAATAGGAGATAAAATAAATACGATGATAAAACCCGCTAAAACATTTCTTTTACTAATTCTACTACTTGGAAGTCAGTTGTTTACAGATGGGAAGCTGCTGGCTTCTCATTACATGGGTGGTGAAATTACATGGGAATGCCTGTCAAACGGTCGTTTCAGGTTTATTATGAAACTTTATCGCGAGTGTAATGGAATCACTTATAGTACGGGCGAAATTATGCATATTCAGGGCTATCCTGGTCTTACCCAGATTACCATGGCCCTGAAACCGGGCGCTAATCCCCACGATGGCGATGACGGTATTATTGACGGGAAAACAGATATCTCCCCGCATTGTTGGAATTATGCTTCGCAGATTAAGTGCCTGCCTACACCTTCCACTGCTAATACCGGAGCCATTGAAGAATGGTATTTTACTTCCGATGTGGCTTATCCTGCAGGGGTATTGCTCAGTGGCGTGCCTCCGGCAAGCGGCTGGATTTTTTATAACGACGGCTGTTGCCGTAATCCCAGCGTTAACATGGTAAACCCTACCAGCGAAGATTGGTTTCTGAGAGCCATTATGTACCCGTACAACGGTCAGAATACCAATCCCTGCTATGATAACAGCCCGGTATTTGCCGAAGTGCCTTCCACGGTTATTTGTACAGGGTATCCGTTCAAGTACAATCACAATGCTACCGATAAGGAGTTGGACTCCCTGGCTTTTTCGTGGGCTCCGGCCTTGCAAAATGCCACTACCAACATGGGCTATACGGCTACTTATACCTATAACAGCCCCTTGCCCGGCACAGCGCAAAATCCGCTGAATGTGCCTGCTACTATGAATCCATACAACGGTGAGATTTCCTATACATCATATACCAGCGGCGCTTTTGTTACTGTTACCAAAGTAACTGCTTACCGCTGCGGAATAAAAATTGCCGAGATTTTCAGGGAAATGCAAATTGTTTTGCTTGCCTGCCCCGGGTCCAATTCCCCCCCAACAGTGGCAGGGCCTTTTTATAATCCGGTTTCAGGTATTTACGAATTTACCGATACGGTGTATGCCGGAGACACTGTTGATGTTGATATTACCGGAATTGATTACGGTGTCCTGCCTAACGGCAATCCACAGACAGTGTCGCTGGAAGCTTCCGGACAAGATTTCGGTGCTGGTTTTGTGAGTGAGGCCTCCGGCTGTCCGAGGCCACCTTGTGCTACCCTCACACCGCCTCCGACCTTATCGGCCATGTTGGCTGTTTCTACTCATTTTCACTGGAGAACCACCTGCGATCACCTGACGCACCCGGCTTCTATCACCGGTATTCCCGGTGTTTGCGGGACTATGTTCAATGTGCATAATTTTGTTATAAAAGTTTACGATGATTTTTGCCCGGCACCGGGTATAAAAATTGCCAC
>Ga0116184_10003409_pt1 | contig 13051 bp, 12 predicted proteins | sample AD_JPNNA5_MetaG_FD_89886 | JGI IMG/M metagenome (GOLD analysis project Ga0116184, IMG submission 89886) | Active sludge microbial communities of municipal wastewater-treating anaerobic digesters from Japan - AD_JPNNA5_MetaG | ecosystem: Engineered > Bioreactor > Anaerobic > Digestate | place... | reverse complement strand
ACCGGGGGTGGCTCCACGATATTTGGGTAAAGGAGAAGGATGAATATTGACTATTTTTAAAGGAAAAAGGTTTATAGTTTTTTTGTCAAAGAAAGGTGGGCCAAAAGCGACACAGAGACCGAGATCGGCTTTATAATCTTCAATCTTCAATCTACAATCTTCACTAAAGTTTTCGATTTGGATGAGGGGAAGATGGTTTTTTTGGCAAAATTCGGCCACAGGATTGGGAGTAATTTTTTGGTCACGACCAAAAGTCTTATCGGTTTTGGTCACTACGAGGGGTACAGAAAATTTTTTTAAGCTCAATAATTTTTTTAAAACGGGCAAGGAATAGTTTGAGGCCCCAAAAAAGACAACTTTAATCATAAGGGAATTATACGAAATTCTGGTAAAATAGGCTATGAAAGGAGTAGTAATGTTTCCGGACAAAGTTTTGAGAAAAAAAATTGAACCAGTAAAAAAAATAGATAAAAAAACTTTAAGGGAAATAGAAGAATTAAAAAAAATTTTACAAGAAAGTGAAAACGGGGCTGGATTGGCGGCACCTCAAATTGGAGTGAACAAAAGTTTTTTTGGGATAAAAGAAAAAGGGGGAGTGAGGATGTTGATTAATCCTAAATTAATCGCGGTGTATGGAGAAAAAGTTTACCCTAAAATGGTAGATAATGAGGGGAAGGAGAGCGATTTTTTGGAAGGTTGCTTGTCGTTTCCCGATCTGTTTGGAACAGTAAAAAGATATTTGAAAATTGAGGCAGAATGGGAAGAAGTAAAGAATAGTAAATTAGAAAGTAGGAACAAGATAATGGTGGGTTTTGAGGCAATTTTGTGGCAGCACGAATATGATCATCTATTGGGAATATTGTTTGTTGATCATATCAAAGAGGATGGAGGAAAATTGTACTTATGGAAAGGAGAGGAAAAGAAAAAAATTAGTATAGATGAGGTGTTAAAAAAAGAAAAATAGCTTATTTCATCTTTTCCAAATATTCTTTTGCTTCGTCACTGGTGGGGGCATATTTTAGAACGATTTCAAAATATTTTTTGGCGTTGGAATAGTCTTTTTTGTCAAAATATATTTTTCCTAAATCAAGGGCAGAATAATCGTCGTTGGCTTTTAAGTCGAGAGCTTTTTTATAATTTTCTATAGCTATTTCCTCTTCTCTGGCGGCGGCATAAAAACGGCCTAAAAGGTAAAAAGTTTGGCATCGGTAGGGGCCAAAAGGCTGTTTTTTTCAAGGGCTTCAAGAGCGTAAATAAATAATTTTGGGTCAGAAACTGAAAGTTGAGCATATACCTGTGCCCTTTCTTTCCATAAATTAGTTGAAGCAGGGCAAAGGTTAATTGCTAAATCGGAAGCTCTTTGAGCCTCAATAATTTTGTTTTGAGAGGCGTAAATACTGGAAGCAAGTCCATGGTAGATAGCTTCTTTTGGTCGGGCAGAAATGGCTTTTTGAATATAAATCTCGGCTTGGGGATAAAGTTGGTGGGAAGAATATTTTTGAGCGTAATTATAGTTTATATCGGCTAAGAAAAAACTGAAGATTTTAGAAATAAGAAATAAGAAACAAAGAACAAGAGGAAGAAAAAGAAGAGGCGGGGATGATTTGTTGATAACATTTTTGTGCTTTGGGGTGGGCTGGGCTAAAGCTGGAAGGAGAAAAAAATATAGAGAGCTAACTACTACCGAAAAACCAGCAAAGTTGGTAATCAAAATAGAAATAAAAGAAGCTAGTAGAGCGGGGGACGAGAAACAAGAAATTAGAAAAGAAAGAATCAGAAATAAATAAGATAAAAAACCAAAGGCACCGGTAGTGGCAAGATAATTTAAATATTCATTGTGGGCTTTGTTGTAAAGAAAGTCCCATTCAGAAGTGAGATTATGAGAAGCGGGTCTGGTCCAGTAATAGGAATATGCAAATGTTTCTGGACCAGTTCCCAAAAGTGGGAATTGACGCCAAAGATCTACAGCCCCGGTCCAAACGATTTTCCTAATGTCTTCACTGGGGGTGATATTTAAGGTACCATTTTGATATGTTGATTGAGGAATATTAGATGGGAAAATCGTATCTTTGATAGGGTTTGAGATAATTAGAGAAGTAGATAAGAAGATGAGTAGAGGAATAGTAAGATTTTTGAAATTTGTTTTTTGAAAAATTTTAATAATAAAATAAATTGCCAGAGAAATAATGGCGGCAATGATACCAGATTTTGATTTGGTAAAAAGAAGACAAAGATAGTAAATAGTAAATAGTAAAAAGTAAATTGTAAATTTAACTTTCGATTTTGATTTTAGAAATCTATCTACGGCGAAGGGGAGGAGGATACATAGATAAGCGGCGAGCCAATTTGGTTGACCGAAGGAAGAAAAAACTCGAGTTTGAACATCTTGAACCCAGCGGTTTTTATCAATACCAAAGTGCTGAAGAATACCATAGAGTGCAACTAAGGCTCCAGAAAGAAGAGAGAAGGTAATGATTTTTTGTTTAAATTTAGGAGTAATGTAAACCGATAGGATGAGAAACAAAATAAGATATGCAGTTAAGGATAGAAGTCCACCATTGAGACGAGAGTAATAGCCAAAAACGGAAGTATGAATATCGGCAGAAAAAAAAGTTGATAAAAGTTGAGTAGAGTAAAAGATTAAAAAAGGGACTGTGAACTTGTTTTTTGAAAGAAGAGGAACTTTGCCTTTTAGCCAATTTAAAAGATGAAAAAAGAGAATAGTGGCAGTGGATAGATAAACGAAATACATTTTTGGAACTTCAAAAAGTTCTGAGGTCAGTGAGGTAAAAGTAAGAGGAGTAGCGAAAAATAGTAGTAAATAGATTGCTTCAATGATAGTGGCCATCTATTTATTTTAACAGTAATTGTTATACTCAATAAATGAAATGGAGAAGTGATTTTATGGCGAATTTTTATTGGCAGATTGGAGTGGATTTAGGCAGTAGTAATATTCGAATTTATCTTAAAGATAAGGGGATAGTTGTAGATGACGCTTCAATGGTGGCCAGACTGAAAAAAAAGAAAAATGGACAAAGAAAAATTTTGGTATATGGTCAGGGAGCAAAAGAGATGATAAATCGGGAGCCAAAACAAATTGAAGTAATAGAACCAATTAAACGAGGTGCGGTGGCGGATATGGAAACGGCTGAAGACTTAGTAGCTTATTTTATGAAAATGGTTACTGATATTGCCAGTAAATACCCTAAATTTTTAAAAGCTAGAGTAGTGGTAGGAGTACCGGGTACAATCACTAAAGTGCAGATGAGAGCTTTTAAGGGTATTTTTCGGCAGTTGGGAGTGTCCAAAATTGTATTATTGGAATCTTCTGTGTTGGGAGTATTGGGGAGTGGTTACAAATTGGAAGAAAGTGGAGGGGTGTTGTTTTTAGATATTGGAGGTGGCAAAAGCGAAGTATCTTTGGTTTCTATGGGAGGAGTGGTTGTAAGTCGAGGATTAGAAATAGGAGGAAACGATTTTGATGAATCAATTGTCAACTATGTCAAAATGAAATATGGATTGTTAATTGGTAAGAATACAGCTGAGAAGGTGAAAATTAATATGGGTGGAGTAATTAGAGGGAGAGATCTGGAAAATAATTTGCCAAAAAGTATTCGTCTAAGCTCTGAAGAAATTTATGAAGCGGTAGCGATGAAAGTAAAAAGAATCGTAGGGTTGGTTAAATTAATTTTAGATGAAATGCCAACAGAAATGACGGATGATGTTTTGAAAAAAGGAGTGGTAATGGCCGGGGTGGATCTCAATTTAGGGGTATTGATAAAGCCATTGAAGAAGAGCTAAAAATTAATGCGATGATAATTAAAAATCCTGATTATGCAGTGGTGCAAGGAATTGGGGAACTGATGGAAAATAAAGAATGGATGGAAAAAAGTAGGTTAGTATCAGAGTTGGTGTAAATATGAAATATTGGTGGTTGAGGGGACTATTAATTTTTAGTTTTTCCCTAATTTTAGTAAATGTGTTGAAACTGAATGTTATTAAAGGAACTTATTATCGAGATTTAGCTCAAAATAATAGGCTGACAAAAATTGTCTTGCCGGCAGAGAGGGGAGAAATTTTCGATCGAAAAGGTAGATTGGTGGCGACCAATGAAAAAGTGGGTGATGATTTAAAACGTTTTTATCCATATGGTGCGGCGATGTCTAACATTACTGGTTATTTGGGGGCGGTAAACGAGGAAGAATTGAAAAGTGGTAAATGTGGTCGAAGTTTGAGGAGTACAAATATGGTGGGGAGGGCAGGAATTGAGTCAGTTATGGATTGTCAATTAATAGGGAAAGATGGTTATCGACTGGTGGAGAGTGATGCTAAGGGTAGGGAGGTGCGAGATTTAGGGGTGATGGAGAGTGAAAAAGGAAGGGATATAAACTTAAGTTTAGATGCGTATTGGCAAGAAAGAGTTTATAAGTTAATAGATGGGAAAAAAGCGGCAGTAGTAATAAGCGAGGTAGGAACGGGGAAAATACTAGTTTTGGTTAGTTCTCCGGGTTATGACGCAAATAATTTTAATTATAGTTATGATTTGACAACTATCAGAAGTTATCTGGAAGATAGTCAGAATTTACCAATGATGAATCGGGTAATTTCGGGAAAATATAGTCCCGGGAGTGTCTATAAAATTGTGGTAGCAACAGGGGGATTAGAAGAGAAAGTAATAGATGAAAACAGTACTTTTGAAGATACAGGAGTAATAAAAATAGGAGAATATGAATTTAAAAATTGGTTATGGTCCAAAAGAGGAGGGACTGATGGCATGGTAAATGTGGTTAAGGGATTGCAAAGATCGAATGATATATTTTTCTATCGTCTGGGAGAGGAGATGGGGGTGGATAGAATATATGATTGGTCGATTAAATTTGGTTTGGGTAGTACTAGTGGTATAGAGTTGCCGGGAGAGGTGGCTGGTTTAGTACCAAATGATGGGTGGAAGAGAGAAAATATGGGAGAAAGGTGGTATTTGGGTGATACTTATCATTTATCGATAGGTCAGGGAAATTTAACAGTGACTCCTTTACAGATTAATGGAGTGACTAATATTATCGCTTCAAGGGGTTTGAAATGTACTCCAAGTGTTTTGAAGGATGCGAAAAATGAATGTAAGGATTTAAAAATTAGTAGCAAAACATTGGATCTGGTAACAGAAGGGATGAAAGCCGCTTGCAAAAGTGGTGGTACGGCTTGGCCACTGTTTAATTTTAAAACTCCAATTGCGTGTAAAACAGGAACAGCGGAATTGGGAGATGGTAGTAAGGAAACCCATGCCTGGCTAACAGCTTTTGCTCCGGCAGACAGTCCTCAGATAAGTATTACGGTGTTAATGGAGAGAGGTGGGGAGGGTAGTGATGTGGCGGCACCAATTGTGGGAGATATTTTAAAAGAATGGTTTAATGAGTCGGAGACCGTAGTACCTAGATATAAAGATAGTCAAATAATTAGCGAATGAAAATTGCTATCGTGGGAAGTCGAAAAATGAGTTTTTATGGGAAAACGGTTATAGATCAATTATTAACCAAGAATTTTGAATTGGGAAACAACAATTTGGAGATAGCTACACTTAAGGTAACGGGATGCAATAATGAAGTGGTGAGGATGTGTCAAAAACTTAAATTAAAGATAAAAATATTTGAAGGAAAAAATTTTCAAAAATTAAATGAACAAATTGCAAATTATGCTGATGTATTGATTGTGATTGAAGGTGGTAAAAAGAGTGGTACATTACTTTTAGCCCAAAGATTTATAGAAAAAGGAAAGGAGGTTTGGGCGGTACCAGGAAAAATAACGGATGAAAACAGTTGGACTTCAAATTGGTTGATAGCTCAGGGGGCAAGACCGTTGATAGAAATGGAAATGCTACAATAAGCAATCATGAATGTTGTAGACTGTATTTTATGAAAAAACTATTGATAGTAGAGTCACCAACTAAGGCTAGAACGATTTCAAAATATTTGGGAAAAGATTATGAAGTAATAGCTACCGTGGGTCATTTTCGAGATTTACCTCAAAATAAAATGGGTGTAAATTTGAAGGATTTTGAAGTTGACTATGTGATTGATCCGAAAAAAAAAGAAGTAGTATCAAAATTAGCCAATTTATCACAAAAAGCGGATAAGGTGTATTTGGCGTCTGATCCGGATAGGGAAGGGGAGGCAATTGCTTGGCATGTGGAGTGGCTATTGACCCAAGGTCAAAAAAATAAGATAAAGCCTGAAAAAATAGAGAGAGTTACCTTTCACGAAATTACCAAAGAGGCGGTGGAGGAAGCTTTAAAAAAGGCTGGCAAAATAGATTTAGATTTAGTTAATGCTCAACAGGGAAGAAGAGTACTTGATAGGGTGGTTGGTTATTCATTATCACCGATTTTATGGAAAAAAGTTCGCCGAGGTTTATCTGCCGGGAGGGTTCAATCAGTGGCAGTCAGGCTGATTTGTGAAAGGGAAAAGGAAATTGAGAATTTTTCTAAAGAAGAATATTTTAAGATTATTGCTGAATTTAAGAAGGGGCAAAAATTTGAAGCGGAATTAAACAAGATTCACGGGAAAAATTTTATTAGAACGCAGAAAATAAAGCTATTTGACGGAGATTATTCTTTTTCAAAGTCTTTGTTTACTCAAAAAAATGAAGCGGAGGAATATTTATCCAGCTTGGAAAAAGAGTTTATAGTAGAAAAGGTTGATAACCGGGAAATGAAGAGAAGCCCTTTGCCCCCTTTTACGACTTCTAAATTACAGCAAACAGCTGCTAGACGTTTTGGTTGGTCAGGAAAACAAACCATGAATTTGGCTCAGAGATTATATGAGCAGGGTTTAATAACTTATCATCGGACCGATTCGGTTTTTTTATCCGATAAAGCAATAGGACAGTTTCGAGAATTCATTATTAAAGAATACGGTGAAAATTATGTAGCCGAAAAAGTTCGGTTGTTTAAAAACAAATCGAAAAATGCTCAAGAGGCGCATGAGGCAATCAGACCGACCAAGGTGGAACTTAGAGAACCAAGTTCGCTTGACGCTAAAGAATTAAGGTTATATGAATTAATTTGGCAACGAGCAGTTGCTACTCAAGCAGCCAGTGCCAGATTGATGAGTAGTAGTGTTGAAATGAGTAATAGAGATGCTTTGTTTAAAAGCCACGGTTTGCGGGTACTTTTTGATGGTTTTTATCGTATTACAGAAGATAAACACGAAGATCAGCTGTTGCCTGAATTTGAGGTGGGAGAAAAATTATCAGCAACAAAAATTAATTTGGAAGAAAATGAAACTAATCCACCACCTCGCTACACAGATGCTTCGCTAGTAGCTTCGTTGGAAAAACAAGGAATTGGCAGGCCATCGACTTATGCGCCGATTATTTCTGTGATTATTGCTAGACAATATGTGGAGAGGGAAGAAGGAAAATTTGTACCGACAGCGTTGGGAAAGGCGACTAATGAATTTTTGACTAAAAATTTTCCCCAGGTATTGTCTTTACCTTTTACGGCAGATATGGAAAATAATTTGGATAAAATTGCAGTGGGAAAGGAAAAATGGGAAAAAATGCTCGCTGGTTTTTGGAAAAAGTTTGAAGCAAATTTAAAATTGGTTGATGCCAAGGCGGAAAGGGTTCGGATAGAAACAGAAAAAACAGGGCAAAAATGTCCGGAATGCAAAGAGGGTGAATTGGTGATTAGGGTGGGGAAATACGGTAAATTTGTATCATGCAGTCGTTTCCCGGATTGTAAATATACGGCTCAGTATTATGAGCCAGCAGGATTTAAGTGTCCAACTTGCGGTAAGGAAGGGGTAGTTAAGCGAACTAGGGCTGGGAAGAAATTCTACGGTTGTAGCGATTACCCTAATTGCAAGTGGGCTAGTTGGAAGAAACCTTGAAAAATCCACCCTGACCCTCCTTTGAAGAAAGGAGGGAGAAAAAATAATTAGATAATATTACGTGTTTTTATTTCAGTCTGAGGATTAAAAGCTTTGAGAGACTCGTTTTGAAGGATATTTACTCTACCGGTAGCTTCAACTTTATAAAAAAATTTTGGTTGTTTTTCGGTCATTTTTGTTTGTGAACTATTAACTGAGAATAGAAGCGATAAAGTCAAGCTGTTTATCGGTGGCTTGAGTTAAGGCTCTGTCTTTAGGATTGAGACGGGGGAGAATTCTAGCGTCGATAAAATTTTGCCTAATTTCAGGCATCCGGGCTAGATTTTCTGTCCTATATCCTATAGTTTCTCGATTCATTGATTTCTATAAAAAATGTATAACTAATATAAATATAGGATAGTCTTATAATAGTTGTCAAGTGGCAAATTGAAGCAAAAAATATCTTTGCTATAATTTTAACTATGTCTATAGATAGAATATATAGTGAAGCTGGAATGTCCCCATCTGAAAACAGTAACTTTAAATTGAATCCAAGCAAAGAAGAACTGCAAAAGGCAATTATAGAGGCTAAGTCGAGTAGTGGAAATATGATAATGGAAGTAGGTCCGGGAGAAATTTTAGGAGTTGAAGTGAAAAAGGGGGATGTTTATATTGGAATAGAACCATATTCTAGGAGTAAAAAATTGAGAGATAAGGTAAATAGAGCTCATCCGCAGTCTAAGGTGTTTTTGGTAGAAAATAATTATACTTTGCCTGATTTTGAACCTAGTTTGGTGTTATCGGTGGCCCCAAATCCAAACGACATTGAAAACGGAATGTTGTATGACTATGAGTCTTTTTTAAAGAAATCTAAGGCCATAGTAATAGCTTTAGATACAAGGACGGTGGAGGCTAACACAGGCTCAGGAGTAAGAGGTTTAGTTGAAAAAATAAAATCAGATTTCCGGGAAATGGGAATAAGAGATTTTCATGCAGTAAGACACTTTGGGACAAATTTATCTGGTTTAATGGATGATTTAGGGATGGAGGATTATCGATGTAGTTTGGAATCTTCGGCAGATATCGGCAATGAAGCGGTAATAATCTATTCGAGTAGATTTTGACGATTATTTAAAATAGAATCTGGATTGGTTCCTGAGGCTTTGCAGTATTCGATATCTCTACGTAGGATTGCGAGGGCACTTTGTTCAAAATAAAGAGGCCATGATTTTTCAGAAACATCGAAATCTTCCCATGAGAATCCTAACCGATTTAGAGGTGTGGTTATGTTTTCTAACTCTTTTGGGTGTTGAAGTTCTAAATTATCTAAAAATGTATTAAGAGGTTGTGGATTATTGAAATAGACCCGTTGAACCATGGCTTCTGTAGCTTTGGCGATTACTTCTGGATTAAACTTTTTCTCTAGATTAATAATCAATTAAGTGTATAGTAACATAAAATTATAGGATTTAAAAGTTTTTAGGGGTTAATTTTCTTTCCCCAGCGTTCCTGAGAAGTACGGATTACTTTGTCACGGCCCTGATTTTTGCATGCCAAAGGGGGGAGAGTGGTGGCGTAAAAAGGGTTTTGAGTTTCGGAATCTATACTGAGCTTGCAAACAACTTGATATTTGCCAATTTTTACTAAATCTTCGGCTGGAAATTTAGGACCGAATTCCTTTTGGAGAATATAAGCATCCTGATTGCCGACAACAAAGGAAATAAGAGATCCGACGTTGCCGAAAATAGCATCTTGGATGGTTCGGTCGAGTTGAGCCATATATTGATTGGCGACAATTAGATTTAACTTAAATTTACGGGCTTCAGAGAGAATTTTTATAAAGGCCTCAGTGGCGAAATTTTGAAATTCATCGACATAGAGGTAGAAATCAGAACGTTCGTCTTGACTTTGGAAAACCCGATTCATGGCGGAAAGTTGAATTTGAGTAATAAGCATGGCTCCTAAGAGAGCGGAATTATCTTCACCGAGTTTTCCGGTGCTCAAGTCGGCAATGAGAATTTTCTTTTGATTCATTATTTCTTCGATTCTTATTTTGGATTTGGGGTGTGCGATGGTGTTTCTAATCTTGGTAGAGGAGATAAATTGTCCAACTTTGTTGAGAATTGGAGAAATGGCTTCTTGTTGGAATTTATCGTCCATGCGGTCGAATTCATTTTTCCAAAAGTTTATCAATGTTTGGTTTTTTAGTTGAGCAACGACTTTTTGACGGTAACTTTTATCGGTTAGAATAGCCACAATATCGGCTAAATTAGAATCGGGAGTGTTTACTAGAGTTAATACAGCGTTTCTTAGAATGTGTTCAAGGCGAGGTCCCCAGGAAACATTTCCATAAAGTTTTTTAAAAATGGAAATGACTCCGGAGGCGACTAGTTCCCGCTGAGATTCGTTTTCAGTCTCCAGTACATTGAGGGGATAAACATATTCGGGATCGGCTGGATTGAAATAACAGACATCGTTAATTCTATTCGAAGGAATATAGTCGAGAATAGTATTACACAAATCACCGTGAGGATCGATAATAGCGACTCCTCGACCTTTTCGAATGTCATCAATGGCCATATTGGCAATGAGAGTGGTTTTACCGGTACCTGATTTACCGATAATATAAGTGTGGCGTCGACGGTCTTCACCTTCTTTAATACCAAAAATTGTGTCTTGGTTATGAAATTCAGTTCTGGCAAAAAAGGTAATTTTTTCTTTTTCCTCATCTGAAAGACCGGTGGCTACAGGCAAATTTTCGGGAGGGTCGGCAAAAAGATTTTTGCCCCAAGCGATATTAGGAAGTTTTGTTTGAAGAGTAGGAAAATGCCAAAGAGCAGAGAGTTCTTCGACATTGAGAATTTGATTGGCAAGTGAACTTTTGAATTCACGGTTAAAAATGCTTTTGCGGAGACTATTTTTTGAGAAAAGAGAGGGAGGAGAATTTTTTAGAAGATTACCTCTAGGATTGGTATAAATTCCAAAAGATGAAGTCATGGAATTGAGAAGATTGAGATTATTTGAGAGTAAATTTATTTGGGTTAATAGCCCAGGAAATTGAATTTTAGTCTCAAAAATGGCTTTGTCGGGATGAGCTTGACGAAAGCCTTTTTCTTTATCGACTAAAATTCCATTTTGAATAGTGGAGACTATGGGAATTGTCCAGTTTTTGGGAGGAGAGGTGAGAAGAATTTGATAGAGGAAAAAATCGGAACCGGATTGGGAGCGGGCGAGAGGGGAGAGAACGGAGGAAAGTGGATCAGTGTCGCGAAAATCACGGTTAGTTTTGAGAGGGTAGGAATATGGACGAGACAAACACAATTGGGACATAAATAAATTTTGTTTAAAATCCCCCTGTCCTTCGGACATCCCTCTTTGAGGAAAGAGGGATAAATCTAAATAGTCTTTAGATTCTTTGGTGATTGCTGTGGGATATTGGGCTAGAATTTGGGCACGGAAAAATTCGAAATTGATTTCAGGAATTACCACATAAAAATGTATTTGGCCATCTTTTAGGGCAATTTCTAGAGAAGTGATAGTAGACTTTTTTTTCAAAAGCCTGTTTAAAAATGAGATTTTACTCGTTTGGATAAAGTTGCTGAGAAGCGATGACATGGATTCGGGAGTGAATTCATTTTCTTGAGGTAGGCGGATTTCTAGTATTTTCCAAGCAGATTTAGATTCTGGCATAAGGATATTATATAGTAAAATTGCATTAAATCTTTCCTGGCTCCGCCGTTTTTCCCTTTGACAAGGGAGATATTGACATTATAGGATATTATGCTAAAATCTCTCTTATCTACGACTAAAGTAGAGTTAAAGCAATTCTACTTTTGGAAGTAGGCTGTACTTTAACAACCCGCAAAATATGTTGAATAGAACCCGGAAAGGGTAGGAAAAGATCGTATCTTTTCCGGGTTCTATTCTGAAAAGAGTAAATTCAAAACCCAGTTGAGGCCGTAATGAAGAAAAAAGAAAAAAATCATTGCTGTTATAGTTGTTTTTCCCCCGCGGGGGAAAAATACTTTTTTCAACTGAAGTTGAGAAAAGTATATTTTTGTTCTCTTCCATGTCAAAGGGCATGGGAGAAATCTAGAAATCAATTTTTGGAGGCTAAAAAAAATGATACTTCAAAAGCATGAAGAAATATCAACTTACCGAAAAGACCGAAATCTTTTTCGGTAATCCGTTTGAGGATGAGTCCTACAGTCCTCAGACCAATTAGTGTGATTATTTGAAAACCAGGGTGGTGGCTTCGGATGTCGCGACAGGTCACCACCTTTTGGTTTTTTACTTTGGGTTTTAGTTTTTGTATTTTGCGGGTTGTTTTTTATTTTTAAATTAATTTTGAGTTAGAAATTGATTTAGGTTAATATAAATATATGACAGAAAAACAACCACCCTTATTTGATGATTTATCACAGTCAAAACCAGATTTAACTGATTTTTTGAAACCTAATGGTAAGAAGAAAAAAAGCATACCAACGGGAATGAAAAGATCAGAAATAATTGATTTGAAAAAAAATAAAGGGAAGCGCAGAACTGGAAATACTGATTGGCCGAACGATTATTGATATTTTTTGATATAAATTAGGGGTACCTTTAACTAGATTACGATCAATTAAAATAACTACATTTTTGAGAGAATAATCTTGCTTTTATCCTTGTTTAATCTAGCCTTTGAAGAAAAAATATCATATAATGCTAAAGCACTTTTAAAAATTTTATTCCCCCTTAGCTCAGTGGTAGACTTGCCTGCCGGCAGGCAGGGCGCGAGCTTGTTAAGATTGATTATGTATTTCGTTTATGTAATCAAAAGCATAAAAACAAGTGAGTGTTATAAGGGAATCACCGACGATTTAAATCGAAGAGTCGGTGAGCACAATTCCGATAAAAGTAGGAGCACAAAAGGCAAAGGGCCATGGGCTCTGATTTATTCAGAAAAATGCTATGATAGGGCTGAGGCTAGACAAAGAGAAAAATATCTTAAGTCTGGTTTCGGTAGAGAATTAATTAAAAATTTGTAACACCACATTCCCCCTTAGCTCAGTGGTAGAGCGCTCGCCTGTTAAGCGATTGGTCCTAAGTTCGAATCTTAGAGGGGGAGCCAAATTGTATGTTGCGAGTTTATTGCCTCGGCGCTTCGCGCCTCGGCAGGCAGATTGTATAGTATTTGCCAAGATTTT
>Ga0116184_10003406_pt1 | contig 13056 bp, 12 predicted proteins | sample AD_JPNNA5_MetaG_FD_89886 | JGI IMG/M metagenome (GOLD analysis project Ga0116184, IMG submission 89886) | Active sludge microbial communities of municipal wastewater-treating anaerobic digesters from Japan - AD_JPNNA5_MetaG | ecosystem: Engineered > Bioreactor > Anaerobic > Digestate | place... | reverse complement strand
TGAGGATAATTTGTGCAAAGATAAAAGAAAGTGACTAAAGTGCCTAGAGTGTCTAGAGTTTGGAGTTCGATTTTCAGATACAATTCTACAACATCGGAAACCTTGAGTAAGGGAAGTTGAAGAGGTTGAAGAGTTGAAAGAGTGCAGAAACTAATTCCCCCTTTGAAGGGGGTTAGGGGGATGTTTTTAGTGGTGCTTGGCAGTTATTTGTAAAAAGTGTAGTGAGTGATAATCTGCGATAATCAGCGAGATCTGCGGGAAACCAAGAAGGAGGGGTCGATGAGGCGAAAATCTGCAAGACCTGGACTTGCAAGGCCTGCACGACTTGCATGACCTGCACGACAAAAAAAAGGGTAAGCTCCTTATATCGCACCGCTACAACCACCTACCCTTGCTACCTTCCGATCCTGGGGGAGTTCGGCAGGAGCTGGTCGTATAAGACTTACCCTGCGCAAAAATACGACATTTTGGCAAGCATACCAAATATAATTCAGGAGCTCCTCTCAGGTTGTGAATATTTTTAGATTATATTTGTTAACAGTATTGGATCTGATTTAAATAAAATCAATAAATAAAATGGAACAACAAGTAAATGTCTGGAAAGCTAATCTGACTAACGGGGTCATACTCGGACTAATTGGTATCGTCTATTCTCTCGTGATGTATTTTCTGAATCTGATTCTGAATAATGTACAGGGTTACATTTTTATTCTGATCCAGATAGTCATTCTTTATTTTCTGGTAAAATCATACCGCGATAATTTCATGCACGGGATGATCACATTCGGCCAGGCGCTTGGGGCCGGGGTTATTATATGTCTGTATTACAGCATAATTATAGCAATTTTCACTTATATCCTTTATGCTTTTATAGATACTAACCTTATCGACAAGATGCTGGCAATGGCAGAAGAGAAATTGCTTGGCAGAGGATTAAGTCAGAGCCAGATTGATGCCGGAATGAGTGTTCAGTCAAAGATAATGAAACCAGCATTCATTGCACCGATGAGTATTTTCGGAAATATGTTTCAGGGCCTTATCATGTCGCTTATTGTTGCTGCATTTGTCCGCAAAGAAGGAAATCCTCTTATTGACACTCCTGATAATAATGTCAATTAGTCTGATGGATCTTTCTGTCGTCATACCGGTTTATAACGAAGATGAATCCGTTACCGAGCTTGCCGGCTGGGTAGAAAAAGTCTGCAGAGAGGCCGGTCTCTCTCATGAAATCTTATTCATCGACGACGGAAGCTCCGATTCTTCATGGAACAAAATTGAGCAGCTGACCAAGAACAACAATTCTATCAAAGGTGTGAGGTTCAGGCGAAACTATGGAAAGGCAGCCGCTCTGCACACAGGTTTCCAGGAAGCCGCCGGTGACGTTATCATAACAATGGATTCTGATCTCCAGGACAGCCCTGATGAAATACCTGAACTTTTCAGAATGATCAGGGACCAGGGATATGATATGATATCAGGCTGGAAGAAAAAGAGATATGATCCCTTTATCAAAAGATGCAGCAGTAAATTCTATAACAGCACGGCAAGGATCTCATCAGGGATAAAACTGCATGATTTTAACTGCGGACTTAAAGCCTACAGTAATGAGGTTGTAAAGAGTATAGAAATATTCGGTGAAATGCACCGTTACATCCCCATGCTGGCTAAAGAGGCAGGCTTCAAAAAGATCGGAGAGAAAGTGGTTGAGCACAGGCCCCGGAAATACGGAGTATCAAAGTATGGAGTGGACAGGTTTGTGAAAGGTTATCTTGATCTGCTGACAATAGGATTTATAAGCCGTTTCGGCAAGAGACCGATGCACCTGTTCGGACTCCTTGGTACAATAATGTTTCTTATCGGTTTTATTATGGCAGGATATCTTGGGATACGTAAGCTTGTTTATGTTCATAACAACCTGAGAACTCCGTTGGTAACCGACAGTCCTTATTTCTATATTGCTTTGACAACCATGATAATCGGCTCAATACTTTTCCTTACCGGATTTCTTGGTGAATTGATAAACCGAAACTCTGCCGAGAGGAATATTTATCTGATCCGGGATAAGATCAATCTTTGACCCGGTCAGTATTTTTTCCCTTCTCTCCGGCTTTATAATAATGAAGATTTTCATCCTGTATCCCGGCCCTTCTGCCCGCCTCAAGGTCGGTTTCCTTATCCCCTAACAGTACACATTCACTTATATCCAGATCAAATTCACTTATTGCCCTCATTAACATTCCGGGCTCAGGCTTACGACAGCTGCAAGGACCTGTAAAATCAGGATGATGCGGACAATAATAGACCCTTGATATCAAAATACCTCTGTTTCTGAATTGTTCAACCATCCATGATGTAAGCTTCAGAAAATCTTCTTCAGTGTAGATCCCTTTAGCTATCCTTGCCTGATTTGTAATGACTATTATAAGAAAACCATTATCGGAGTATTCCCTGCAGATATCGAATATCTCTTCATTGAAGATGAAATCTTCATTTGTGAAGATGTCTCCCCTGTCGTGGTTTATCACCCCGTCACGATCTAAAAAGAGGGCTTTATTCATGGTGCAAGAAGAATAGCGGGGGGCAGGGGGCAAGATGCAAGGTGCAAGGTGCAAAGTGCAAGATGCAAGGTGCAAGGTGCAAAGTGCAAGGTGCAAGGTGCAAGATGCAAGGTGCATGGTGCAAGGTGCATGGTGCATGGTGCATGGTGCATGGTGGCGAACAAATTGAGACGACTATTCCACGACAGCGGAAAGGGTGCAGGATGCAGGGTATTAAAAAGGTTTAATTTATTTATATTCATGATCATAGATAATCAGATAAAAGTTCTGAGGCTCTCTGATAATCTTCGGGGATACCGATATCGATGAAGATGTCGTCGAAGATCTGAGCTTTAAGGATCCCTGATCCGGCTTCGTTTTCCATAAGGTCCTTTTCAATTGAAAAGACCTCAGGGAGTTCCTTACTTTCAAGATAATTTCTGTTGATCAGATATATACCACCATTGATCAGGCCTTCCCTGCAGAATCCTTTTTCCCGGAACCTGACGATCATATCCTCCCTGCATTCAACAGTGCCATAGCGGTCGAAATCCTTCATCCTCTTGAGGGCGATAGAAAAAAGATTACTTTTTTCAATATGAAAATCATAGAACTTAAGCAGATCGATCGGAAAAAAGGTATCGCCGTTAATTACCAGGATATCATCAGCCTTAGTGAACCGTGCTGCATATTTAATAGCTCCCCCTGTTCCCAGCGGCTGATCCTCAACGACATATTCAACCGGTATACCGGAAAAAGAATCACCAAAATAGTTTCTGACAGTCCCGGGTTTGAAACCCAGCGACAGGATTATCTTTTCAACAGGATACCTGGTAATCCATTGCAGAACGAAAAACAGAAAAGGTTTGCCGTTAACCGGAGCCATCGGCTTCGGGATATCTTTTATTACACTGCGTAGGCGTGTACCCATCCCTCCTGCAAGGATTACCGCTTCCATGTCTCGGTTATTTTCCATCCCTGACAACCGCTTTCGCTGAAATGAAAATTCAGAACTCTCCCATTGAATTTCCCAAGTGCTTTTATGAGGTTGAGTTTCCTTACCGGATCTGTTACGAAGAACATGAACCCTCCTCCACCGGCCCCTGATACCTTACCCCCGTAAGCGCCTGTGTTCATTGCAGCTTCATAGATATTCTCGAGATGCCTGTTTGTTATCGATGCTGCCATCTTCTTCTTGTTCTCCCACTCTTTTCCGAGGGTTCTAGAAAATCCGGTAATGTCTCCTTTTAGGAGGAGTTCTTTCATTATAAAAGAACTCTGTTTTATGCTATGAGTGGCTTCCAGCTGTACTTTCTTACCTTTCCTTGTATTCTCCTGCTGTTCTCTGATGATCTTATCGGAAGACCTTGGTGCCCCGGTATAAAACAGAACCATTGAAGCTTCAAGTTCATCGACTATCCATTTCTTCATTCTCAGGGGATTTACTATCACCCTGTCGTCCTTATAGAATTCAATGAAGTTAAATCCTCCGAATGTAGCTGCGTACTGATCCTGTTTGCCTCCTCTTAGTCCCAGGTCAATCCGCTCAATCTGATATGCTAGGTAAGCCATGTCATAGTCGCCAAGCGGAAGATTAAGCCATTCTGTAAAAGCCTTAAGGACAGCTACAACCATCGTCGAGGAGGATCCGAGTCCGCTTCCGGGAGGTACATCACACCAGGTGATCATCTTGAATGAAAGGGGTTTGCTGATACCAAAATCCTTTACGATCCTGTTATAAACTCCTTTTTGCAGATCCAGCTGACCATCGACAGGCAGAGCAAGAGCAGATTTATATCTTTTACTGTAATCCAGATCAGCTGCGCTGATAATAATTGAATTTGTATTTGTCTCCTCTATGGTACAAAAGGCATACTGGTCTATAGTTGCATTCAATACGGCACCTCCATACATATCGGAGTAAGGCGATACATCGCTGCCTCCACCGGCCAGTCCGAGTCTAAGGGGGGCTTTGCTTCTGTAAATCATTAGTTAGTAGTTTTTAGACATTGTATAGCTGGAAGTCGGAAGTCGGAAGGCAGAGACCGGAGACCGGAGACCGGAGAATGGAGACCGGTCTTGGAGGCCGTGCAAACTCCGTGAAAGTCCGTGGTCTATAAGAACAGGTTGGCAGTTGAATACCCTGTACCCTTTCCGCTGAAGCTGTATCGTCGCTATTTCCGCTGTCGCGGAATCGTCGCTGTGCTTCGAGCTCCGAGCACCCTGCACCATGCAACCTTTCCGCTGTCGCGGAATCGTCGCTTCACGTTGTTTCGCTCCGAGCACCTTGCATCTTGCACCATGCAACTTTTGATATTTCAGCACCAGGTTTAAACTCATTCTTAAGTTTTTTGTTTTGTACTTTCTCTGCTTATGTTTATTACCGCGGCCGTCAGCTTGTCCCATGTGAACCTTGACTTCTCAAGGTTAACACCTGCAGAGAATTCATCATATCTGTTGTTTGTGAAAAAATCACTGATCGCAGCACTGACTGATTGTGGATCAGGATTTACAACATATCCGCACTGACCATCTTTAACTATTTCGCCAAGACCACCTACATTCGTCACAAGCATAGGTTTTCCGAAATGATATGCTATCTGTGTAACCCCGCTCTGTGTAGCACTCCGGTATGGCTGAACTATTAGGTCAGCTGCAGAGAAAAACGAAGACACCTCATTTTCTCCAATGAAATGGTCAATCAGGATAACATCGCCGCTCATATCATATTTTTTGATAATATCTCTGTATGGCTTATCGTTTTCATAAAACTCCCCTGCAACGATCAGCTTAAGTTTGCCGTTTCTAAGATTCCTGTTTGCAAAAGCTTCGAGAAGAAGGTCTAGTCCTTTGTAAGCTCTTATAAATCCAAAGAAAAGCATATATGAATTTTCTGCCGGGAGCTTGAGATTTCGTAATGCATCCTCTCGGTTTAATGGGGTTCCATAATTATCGTACAGCGGATGAGGATTAAAATCAACCGGAAAATTTATCCTGAATGATTTCAGATCCTCGAGGACACTCCCTGACATAACTATTGCACCGTTGACACTCTTGAGGAAATACTGTGTAAACAGCCTGTCAATAAGACTCTTCTCATGAGGTATCACATTATCAAAGATACATATCACACGTGTTACATCGTTTCCGGCAGCAATTCTCGCAACAGTTCCAAAACAGGGAGCCATGAAAGGGTGCCAATATTTTATCAGGAGGATTCCGGGTTTTTGCTTTCTGATTTTACTGCCGACTTTTATCCAGTTAATCGGGTTTAATGAATTAAGTACCCTTTTGATTTTCATATCGTCCGGAGCTTCAGCGTCAGTGAACTGTGTCTTTCCGGGAAAAAGGAATCCGGGGTATTGTAAAGTGAATGTAAGTATTTCAGTATCGTAGCCTTCTGACAGGAATTGCCTGGCAAGTCTTTCATTGAAAGATGCCAGTCCGCCCCTGTAGGGATGGGCGGTGCCAAGGATAGATACATGCATAATGCTCTGAATAAAGGGTAAAAGTAAGAAAAATGGATGAAAAAACGGCGCAAAGGCGTTACGGTGTTACGGTGTTACCATGGATAGCGAAAAGCTGTCAGATATTAAAATTCAGATAATCGCTGAGGTAGCTGAATTTCGGAGAAAGTTTACCCTCTCTGAGGATTGTAGCTCTGTCAATTGTCGGGCTGGAAGACCCGGTTATTAGTTCATCTATTACCTTCTTCATTAACTGCCTTCCAAAATCGACTGACGCATCTCTTGGCAGTTCGCCTGGAAGATTATCGACTGCCATAACTGTAACGACATTCTGCTTCCAGAACTGCGGGTCTTCAGACCCAGTAACAGGATCATAACCATAAAAGGGATCTGAGATGGAAGAAGTCCTGATAGTTGATGGAACGGATCCGTTAACATCACAGGTTACATCAGCAATGACGGATATTCTGAAATCCGGGTCTTTCATATCTTCCTTTGTGAACAGAACAGGTGATCCGGGATCCCAGTAATGGCCAGTTATCAGGATATCTGCTGCTCTTGCAAAAGGAAGGAATGAAGAGTGGTATTCAGCCGGATAACTCATAAAGTGAGTAAAGCTGAAACTATAACCGTTCCTGTGGCTTGTATAATATTGAGGACCAATCTGGCAGAAAACAGGATATCCGAATTCCCTTGTCAGGAAATCTTCAGGGGTGACCTGTTTAATACGGCATTTCGACAATGTTTCAACAACGCCTCCCGCTACCCTGCCCTCCCCTGTCAGAATGATCTTTAATCCCGGTTCCGGATCAGCATTTTTTAATAATGACCACATCTCTTTCAGGTCACGGCATTGATGGGCCGGTTTAAGATTATATCTTTTAGTTCGGAGACCATAGGCTCTTAAACCGTTAAAGGCACCTACAATACCGGCCCACCGTCCAAAAGCAACAATTCTCTCTCCAGTATCAGTTACTAGATATTCATAATCAATTAGAGTTATACCGTTTTCAGACATTTTAATGAACATATCCCGGTTATGGTGTTGTCTTTTCCCGACGTGCGCAAAGAACATATATGTCTTACCGGCAATAAAAGTCATGGGATCAACCTCCTTAATCCCGATCAGAATATCGCAGAAGCTGAGATCCTCGCTCAGTTGAATATCCATGGCTTTATACTCTTCATCGGAGAAACATCTTATGCCTGATGGTTGAATGAAGAATTCGCTTACAGGATAAGCTTTCCTGAGGGTAATTATCTGTTCCGGGGTAAATGGAACTCTACTGTCAGGGGGCTTTTTTGTTTCGCGGAGGATTCCTATTTTGATTTTCCTTCCCATAAAAAATCCCGACCCTTATATCTTAATAAAGATACTAAAATAGATCGGGAAAAAGAATGATAATTTTCAGAATAGACGTAATCCGTAGCTGATTTTACAGGTTATCCGGGTTGAAAATAACAGTTGCCCTTCCAAAGACAGATTCCATGGCAGTACCCCTGCTCATTTCATAAGGTTTACGCTCCAGGGAGCCATCGAGGATACCTTTTACGCATGCTATCTGATCGTTTATGAAATCAGTAGGTAAAGGTTCCTTATGGCCGGGGAAGATAGTTGTGTATTCCGACATTCTGCCCTGAAGCATCTCAAGAGTGGTGAGATACTGGCTTAATGGCCTGCATGTTGGGAGCCAGAGCCAGACAAGAGCATTGGTATTATCACCTGTAAAAAGGAGCTTATTCTCTTTGTCAAGTAGTACCAGTTCACCTGCAGAATGGCCCGGGGCATGGATAACTTCAATCTTTCTTCCGCCAAGGCTGAAAATACGGCTGTTATTAACCGGAATAAATTCCGGATCATTTATCTTTCCCTTATAGAGCTCTGCCTCAGGGATAGTACTCTGCTGCTGGGCACCTTCGGGCATCTGCCTTGGTTTGCTGTACTGTTTTGCATCTTCCAGATCGAGCGGATGTATATAGATCTTTTCAAACTGGTAATTGGCGCCTGAATGATCAGGGTGAGCATGAGTATTGACAACAATAAGAGGTTTTTTGGTGTATTTCTTAACAAGCGATGCCAGATCAGCCACTCCAAGACCGGTATCTATCAGTATAGCGCTGTCTTTACCGGCAATAAGATACATGTTATCATCTCCGTTGTCGCTTATCTGCCAGACGTTATCGGCAACCTCTTTAACCTTTAACCAGGTATTACCTGTGGATTCTTTCTTATTCTTACATGAATGCAGAGAAGAAATTATAACAAGAAGTGAGAAGAAAAGAAGAATTTTTTTCATAATAATTTGATTTTAAACGTTTTAACCTGTCATAGCTGGTAAATGTTGCAGAGCGTATGTTGCATGATGCATAGCATTTAGTATTGTAATTGAGATTTATATAGCAATTTATGCCACTTCTAATATACTAATTTCATCTGAGAGAAACCTGTTTCTGAAGTTTAATATCTCCGGCTGAGGCACCAATAAGTATATCGATATCGCACAGATCATCATCCTAAGGGAAAAAAGGTTTGGAAAATAACCGAACTAGTACAATCTATTCATTAAAAAATAAGTATAATTATTATCCAGGATAAATTGATAGAACATTTGGATTTATTAATCAACATAACGATTGGTCTGCTTTTTGTGGATACAAGGTCTGTGAGTTTTCGTATCTTTGCGGTAAATTAGGAAAACACAATTTGTTCTTTGAAAATCGTCATGTCACGGGTACTCAACACTGAATGATACCAGTGATTTAATTGATACATATTCCTCCAGGCTCTATGCTCTATGTTCTACGCTCTACGCTCTACGCTCTGAGCTCTGAGCCCTGAGCCCTGAGCCCTGCGCTCTGAGCCCTGAGCCATCTACCGGGGCTGACTGGTTTTGACAGCATCAGAGGAGGTATGTAAGCATGCAGTGTGTGGTGGCGCGTCACTTAAACAGTGTCACAAAACAATAAAAGGCGAATCTAATTACGCTCTCGCTGCTTAAGCGAATAAAGTAACTTAAGCTTCATTCCGGTACCAGGTATCGGAACGGGACGTCTCCCGGGCGGTTCTGCCCTGATCCAACCCGATAAGGAGGCGCTCGCAATCCAGGGATAGTCTGATGACAGTTCCGGTCTGACGGCGAAATAAAAAGGAACTAAGGATTTGTTAGGTTGTCGTGCAGCTGACAGGTCTCGAAAATAAAGCATGACTAAGCATGTAGAAAGCATATGGCCTTTATGTTTGGACGCGGGTTCGACTCCCGCCAGCTCCACAAAGGACTCTAACCCAAGCAGTTAGAGTCTTTTTCTTACCCCATTAAAGCGCAGGAATATCAGGCGTTTAACCTCTTCAATGCAACGCAAGCGTGCATATACTGTGCAAACGCAATACTTTACCTGCGCAACACGCTATGAATCAATACTTACAAGGACGCTAATAATGTTGCGACCGCCCCCCGAAACCCTAAATTGTGCGTTTTTTATATGCTCCACATTCCATTACATATTATAGAATATGGAATATTAAGACTTAGACATCTGGTTCATTGGCTGTCGTTACATCTTTGCCAATCTTCGATATCCACTCATTCATTTTATTAATTGCTTCTTTGTTTGTAAGATAGTCTATGTCTCCACCACCCATATTATCTAATTTAAGACTAAACCCTGCCTCTTGTTCTTTCAATTTTGAGACAACTTCTTCAATAGGCACATTTGGCATTGGTAAAGCCACTCCAAATCTCCGAGTTGTTGATTTTGTTTTTACTGGAAGAATTATAAAAATGGCTTGAAATCCCTCATCAAGTATGAAATATACACCTTCATGTTCTTCAGCGAATCGTTGTTTTGTCCAGAACCCTTCTGGGTATATGCGTGTTTCTGGATTCTTTAATTGCTCTCTAACAATATCGTAGCAAGGGTTTAAAAATAGGTTGTAACCAAACTTGGCAAATGCAAGAATATATGCAGATTTAAGCAACGAAACATCAAATTTCAATGGGTTAACACGACTTGGTCTTGGTTCAACTGTTGCTACTATATCTGGTGCTACTTTTTTAAGATGTTCTTGAACTACTTTTGGATTATTATTCTTCTCTGAAAGAGTTATTTTCATCGAGGTTTCGGTTACCTTTACTTCTCCCTGAATGGGTATGCCATCAACTGTTATCGTAGCCTTTTGAGATGAATGAGGAAGATGCTCTTTGGAATCGAGTTCCAAAATTGCCTCTTGCAAGTGAAAGTCCAAGTCATGACCACACCTACTATTACAATCCCTACAAGTAAGAGCCACCTTTTTGCCTCCTAATGAATCAGGTGGGGAATCCTCTAAAGTCAGCATATTTTTCGAATTTGCTACTAAATCGGCTTCCGAGAATTGGTTTAAACAAATTGGGCAGATGTATGTGTTCTCATATTTAAGTTCAATACCTACCAATTTACCTTCTTTCCTCAAATCATTCAGGTGAGTGGAGAATTTATCGAAAATATTTTTCCGTCTTTCAGAACCTCTTCCCATAGAAATGTAGTTTAAATAATTAAAAGCAAATTAATATTATCTTGAAATTCTTACTAATACGGAGAAAACAACTTTTGTTTCTTCTGCAACCTCATCTGAGGACAAGTCCTCTCTATTCTGTGCTTTGAAGTATTCAAGAGTTTTAATATCAATAAGTTCATTATGAATGTTGATTTTTGCTTTGGTTGTTTTGATATTTGCTTTAATTTTTGTCGTTATGTGCTTAATTGACTTTCGCATCGCCTTCTCAAGTGCTTGTTCTCTTGACGGTCTTCTATTCCCACCAAGTCGTTTAATGAAAATGCAATATCCACTTTGAATGGAATTATTAAAGTCTTCATCTTCCAGTTCAATGGCAATTACCAATCTTTTGATGTCTTCCAGAACCTTGGTAAGATTTGGGTTTATTCTTTTAAGTTCAATTCCAATTACACTTTCTTTAAAATCACCGTATCCAATTTTTACCTTACTTACTACTAAATCGATTTTGCCAGTTCGAATCTCTTCCTTCTCATTCAGTGATTTCAAAACTTTAGGTTGAATGGTATTTTTATTAAAAATATCATTACCAACATCCATAAATGGCAGGAATGCGTTTTTAAAGAATAATTCTGTCGGATATTCAAGATACAAGGAATATGTGTTATCATACCTCTCATTCCAGTCGATAAGTTGTTGTGCAACGTTAACGGTCAGAAGATACTCTACAATTGACGACTTGTTGTCTATAAACGAGGTATGAAGAATTTGGTTTTGATTATAGCCTTTCCTGAGTCCTTTAAACAGGTATTGTTCTAAATCATCCATAAATTTCAATAAGCGATTATTAGGATTGTATTTTCATTAACATTTTACATATTTCGGAAAGGGTTCAAACAATAATATTTTAATGCTGTCACTCCGAAAAATCAAAAATAGGAAAACCTCTTTACAATTATATGATTTGAGTTATTACAGATTCGAATAATCGGTGGAATGTAATTAATTCTTGCATACCTTCTTTACTTCATAAATTAGGTCTTGCTGTGCATTCTTACCTGCTTCATACCTCTCAGAAGACGACCGTTCTGTTTTGGTGGTTAGTTTCCCTTTCAAATCTTTCACACTTCGAAGCATAAGTTCATCAATAATTGTTCCATAGGAATCAAGCGTAACCTTTATTGAATTATGTCCCAGAATCTTTGACAACACCCCGATGTTCATCCCATTGGTCAGGGCAACAGTGGTTGCGAATGTTTTTCGGGCGAGATGTGTCACTAAAGGTTTACTCTTGGGGATGCCAGCGATATCCCCAATCTCCTTTAAGTAGGCGTTAAATTTTACATTCGAAGGAACGGGCAAGCACTTACCCCGCTTCAGGCAGATTGGATGGTTTTTGTACTTTTCAATGATTTCCAGAGCACGGGGGAAGAGGGGAACTTGGTACTCTTTTTTGGTTTTTCTTCGGTGGATATTTAACCACAGTTCCCCGTCCATACCCGTTGTGATGCAATCGGGAGTCAGGGATTCTGATTCTGCATAGGCAAGTCCAGTGTAACAGGCAAAGACAAAAATGTCCCTGATGATGTTCAGGCGTTCCACCTTGAAATCACACTGGTCAATTCGGTCAAGTTCCGCTTGCGTGAGGTACTGAATTTTCTTCTTCGGTAATTTTATCTTGTAGTTCTCGAAGGGATATTTCTCGATATAGCCTTTGTGCATGGCTTGATGAATAACTCGTGTAAACCTCTGGTAATGTTTGTAACAGGTGGTGGCAGAATTATTAAATTTCTGCTTCAGGAATGATTCAAACCCGCTCATGAACTGGTAGTTAAGTTCGTACAGGTACATGTCTCTGCGTTGGAATCGGAACTTGATATACTGACGCAGTCGCAACTGGGTGTTTTTATACTTGATGATGGTGGCAGGAGCAAAATCCTTTCCCTTGAGTTTCTTCATTTCACCAAGTTGTTCATCATATACTCGCATCAGGGTAATCTGATTGGCATTATTCCCTTCCAATGTTTTGCGAATGGTGTGGATGTTGAAGGGTTTTCCGAGCACGGTCAGTTGGTTTACCACTTGCAGGATTTTTATTTTCAGTGCATCCAACGAGGCATTGTTGGCTTGTGTCTCTTGTGATGTGCCACGTATGCGCATGGCTTTCTTGTCCCATTCGGCAGCCTGAATGTAGATGCCAGTTGACTTGAAGAACTTGTCATAGTTGAGTTGAACCCTGACGTAAATCGGGATGAGATTCTTTGAATTCTTCTTGGTCTTATTAAGCCAGAAGGTGATTTTAATGTTGTTTTCCATAGCATAAATCTGTTAAATTTGACAAAGTCGATTAACCAGATTCCATGCGGGTTTGCGAGGTTTCAATTCGCCAATTAGTATACCAATTGGGTGATTTTGAAATGTTGGTATACTAAAAAGCGAATTATTTTTCACCACAATCATGCTTTTCGGGGGGCGGTCGCAACATTATTAGCGTCCTTGTAAGTATTGATTCATAGCGTGTTGCGCAGGTAAAGTATTGCGTTTGCACAGTATATGCACG
>Ga0116184_10003403_pt1 | contig 13064 bp, 15 predicted proteins | sample AD_JPNNA5_MetaG_FD_89886 | JGI IMG/M metagenome (GOLD analysis project Ga0116184, IMG submission 89886) | Active sludge microbial communities of municipal wastewater-treating anaerobic digesters from Japan - AD_JPNNA5_MetaG | ecosystem: Engineered > Bioreactor > Anaerobic > Digestate | place... | reverse complement strand
TTATGTAAAACCATAAAACCCTTAAATCCCGCTACCAACCCTACAAAACCGCCAATGAGGATAAGCATGATGCTTGTGTGGATAAGCAATACTCCATATTTCGAAAGTACACCTTTTTGAAAAACCTTGCCTTCTACTCCTGAATAGGAGATCCGATACCCCTTCAATATGCTGAAAAGGTGTGCATCATCAATACTTGTGCTTGCCCGGAAACTCATTGACATGTCCATCATTGCACTTTCTTCAGGAACAGAGGCCTTTTTACTTCCTTTAAATGCGGGCATAAACCGCCTCACCGTGCAAAGAGTCAGATTAATAGCAAAGAGGAAGAGTAGGGCAATAAACCACGGGAATGATAGACATCGTTCAGACCAAGCAGGTTTATAATTTGGTATGTATGCTCGGAATAAAGGGAAAGATATTCATCCGGTCCCACACCTTGTTTGATAATGGTTCCAATAATTGATCCAAGAGCAATACAGGTAAGCAGGATTATTGAAAATTTTATTGAAGCAATAAAACCCTGTAAAGATTGAAATAAACTTTTTCCTGGAGGGGTTACCTGCTCAGCAGCCTTATTTTTTATGGCATTCATTACAGGCTGTGGGCGCTTTCACTCCTTTTGCTGAGCTGTCCTTGTGGCAGGTCTGGCACTGTTTGTGATATGCATCTTTAGCGATGGGTGCATTGTCCTTCACCTCTGAAATAAGGTGACACTTGACGCAACGCTCCGGTTCTTTTGGATTAGTGTCTTTGTGATGACACTTCACACATTCCAGTTTGTTTTTTTCCACATGGGACTTATGCGAGAAATTGACAGGCGGAAGCTTCGCGCCCTCATTTTTAATTACTATTGAATCAGGTGGCTGTTTGTCAGCGAAGACAAGACCAGTAATCGAAAATATCCCGAAAAGAAAAACCGTCAAAGTGAACAACAGAACGATACCTTTTTTCATGATCACCTCTCGAAAAATTTTGCATATATTATGGTAAAAGACGGTTGAAGTCAAGGAGAGAAGGTAGCGCAAGATAGGTTATTAGTTATAGCCAATGGGCAATCGGAAAGGGAAGGAGGAGCTGAAAGCTTAAAGATCATAGCAAAGCGAATTCGTGAGTTGAATGAGGTAAACACAATAACATAAATCAAATTTGGTTGAAAACAGCTGATGCCTATGTGATACTTAGGTGACGATATGGGGCTTATCAATCTATTATTTAAGGACCCTGTTGCATTTGTCCTTGTGGCCATTCCCCTGCTCTACTCGATAATTATTCACGAACTGGCACATGGTTGGGTAGCAGACAAGATGGGTGACTCAACAGCGCGATGGTTGGGAAGGTTAAGCCTAAACCCTGTCAAGCACCTCGACCCTATGGGAACTATAATGTTGTTTATCTTTGGTTTTGGATGGGCAAAGCCAGTTCCTGTAAATTTCAACAGGTTAAGGGATTTCAGAAAAGGCCTTATCTTTGTTTCTGCTGCAGGTGTTACTGCAAACATTATACTTGCGTTTATTGCCCTTTTTCTTCTTCAGCTCTTGTCTCGATGGCATATTGAATCTTTAAACACACTTCTTTTCTATCTGGCTCAAATTAACATCATGCTCGCGGCCTTTAACCTGATACCTATCCCTCCCCTTGACGGTTCCAAGATTCTCATGGGTTTTTCATCGAGAAGCTTTCAATATTCTCTTGCCAGGCTTGAACCATACGGTTTTTTCATCATTATTGGCTTACTGTGGCTTGGGGCACTCAACCCCCTTATTGCTTTTTTCAGAATGATAATTGTAGGGTTTATAAAGCTACTGCTCCCAGGATAACTGGCGGAGGGCAATGGGGTATAGATGAAAATCTATACTATTTTGATTTTTGCTTCTCAAGGTAGGCCAGAAGCGCTCAGCTATGAGCGGTTTTTTTCGTTGCCTGTAACCCATGCCCATTTCTCGTAATTTTTTTGCCTGATAATCGATGATTACCCCTGCTTCGTTGTCCTTAACAAACACACCATTCCTGCTTCTTCATGCGCATCACTCATTGTATCAGCCAACCAGCCTGGTCTCTTTTCTGGCCTGTAGTTTTTTTAATACCATGGCATGAACCGCACTTCTTCTCAATTAATAGCTTTACTGTCTTTAATGTGTGTTGTCTGTTTTAAAGTATTGCACACGGGCACAACAAAAAAGGATAATGTTGTGTCTATGATACAGGCTTTCATCCTTTTTTTATCGTTTCCCCATCTATTTCATAAATTTGCCATAATCTTAAATTCCCATGTCGATGTTTTCAAATGTAGGATATCATGATATTGGTGGAACGTTCAAAGAGATAGAAAAAAAGCATAAACGTGGCATTTATTACTTAAATTGATGTATAATCATCTCGTATTACAACTGAACACAATCCCATGAAATGGCTTCTCAATAAAAGATACACGGCGAACATCATCCTTCTGATCATAGGAGCAGGCATTGTTTTTTTCTATACCCTCTGCGGAGATTCATGCGCATACCTCCAGGGGACCATTTTCGGAATTGAACTTCAATACCTAGGCATAGTATACGTGGTTATATTAATCTTTTTTAATATCCTTAAAAATGGCCTCATTGTCCTCATACTGCTTTCAGCTGGTATAGGTGTTGAGGTCTTTCTTATTGGATATCAGGTTATGAACAACACTTACTGTTCATACTGTCTTGTTTTTGCTGCATTAATTTTTTTTCAATTTATCCTGAACCTGGATTGGTCACGGAAGTTGTTAATTCTGGTTTTCATGGTTTTAGGGTTTTTCTGTTTTTTCATTTTCTTTGAAGGATCAGCATTTCCTGTATATAGCAGAACAATAAACTTGTTTGTTCAGACTGTTCCAGCAATCAAAACGGTTTAGATGATAGACATCCCTTTTTAGCATTGCTTAGTGAGTGCGAGGTAGGACAAAGGGTTAGTACTTATACATCCTATAATTTTTGCCTCATCAAAGCCCATATCTATAAGCCTTGACGCTGATTCTGTGACGGTCATGCTTCCACCCTCGAGAATTCTTGCACTGTTCATAAGAGCATGTTGACCTGCCCCAACTTTTGTGGCCTTTATTGAGTCGGAAATGATCACAATTTTTTCATGGTTTTTAACATTAAAAATCAACTCAATGGTTCGACGGTTGAGGTGAGAAGGGTCAGCAATCACCTCGACATAGATATGGGGGTTCATGAGACCAAAACCTGCAATGCCAGGCTCTCTGTGATGAAAAAGCCTCATGGCATTAAAGAGGTGTGTAATGCCTTTAGCTCCAGCGTGAAACGCGTTTTCTGTCTCTTCATATGTGGCCTCAGAATGCCCCAGGGATACAATTATTCCTTTATTCGAGATGGCTTTAATAAGAGTTTTTGCCCCCTCAAGTTCCGGTGCAATGGTAACGATTCGCACAATACCTTCAAAGCCCTCAATCAGACTTTCCCATATTTTTTCAGACGGTTTTAGAAAGGAGGATGCATCGAGTGCCCCTGCCTTGCTTGGGTTTAGGAACGGTCCCTCAAGATGAATCCCCAGTATTCTCGCAAGTTTTGGATTTTGAGTTTCATGTTCTGATTCAGCTCTTACTGATCCCTGACTGCTTATTGCTAATCGCTGCCTCTTGATTGCTTCCTCCACAGCAGTCATGTGTTCCTTCATTATCTCGACAGGCCCGGGATAGATTGTTAGAATGATATCTGTTACGCCATGCATACCGTGCAAGCGAGCTACTTCCAGGATTTCATCAGGATTCATTGTGTTCGTACTGTATCCGGCCAGGCCGTGGGTGTGCACATCAACTATTCTCATGCTATGAGCATAACAGAAATTTCATGATCTTGGTACAAGGTTTCCATTGTAAAAATCGTGAGCTTATACTACATTTGCACTATGGGCAGAAATATCAGTTCCAGTATAAACCTCGGCCGTTGGACACTCGACGAGTTTGAGGAGATGATAGCCAAGGCCGCTCAAATCCAATCGACAGGACGAAGGGTTGAATATATTTCACGACAGTTCCTTGGAGTGAGTTATAGAGGGAAGACGCTTATTGGCGATGATAAAACACCAGAGAGGTTTGTTGTGGATCTCTCAGGGGTTGACTGCTTCACCTTTATTGATTATGTAGAGGCGCTCTGCTTCGCTGATTCTTTTTTATCCTTTCAGGAGAGTCTTATTTGCACTCGATATCGTTCTGGCATCGTTACATTTGATCATCGCAATCATTTTTTTACCGACTGGATTGTTGCAAACAGAACATACATTGAAGAAGTTACAAAAAAGGTAGGCGGTCGTTATACGATGTTTTCCAAAAAAATACTTAACCTGAAAGAGGATGGAGTCTTCTATGTCCCTTGCATAAAACCGGTTGAGCGTACAATAGATTATATCCCTGCCAAATCTATTGAAAACATTGTTCTGAAAAACTGTCGAACAGGTGACTATATCGGAATATATGCTGATAACCCTGGCCTCGATGTTACTCATGTGGGGATATTTGTCAGAAAAAAAAGCACACCCCATTTCCGGCATGCCTCCCCAGTGCAAGGGAAGGTGATCGATCAGGAATTTGAAGGATACATGGTGGATAAGCCCGGCTTCCTCGTTTTGAGGCCAAGAAGAGTCCAGACAACGAGCAGGAAGGAATGAAGCAAGAAGCGTAAGACATCGTTGTTATTTTGAGGTTACAGCTATGAGTTATCAATTGACTGCCCCTGCTTTAGATTGTCAATCTGGTTTCTCAGCCTCCAAAGGAGCCAGAGGCCTGGAAGGGCAGCCAGAGTTGTAATAAAAAAGAACATGGCCCAACCGGTTACATTGATAACATATCCTGAGCTTGGAGATATCAAAACACGACCAAATGCAGACAATGATGAAAGAAGCGCGAATTGGGTCGCACTATATCTTTTGTTGCACAGCGCCATGAGGAGGGCCACAAAAGCGGAAGTACCCATCCCACCGCAGAGGTTTTCAAAAGCTACGGCAAAGATCATCAGTTCGTAACTTTTCCCAAACCATGCCAGGGCCATGAAGGAAAGATTTGAGACCATCTGGAAAAAACCAAACATCATGAGGGATCGAAAAAGGCCCAGCTTTACCATGAGCGTTCCACCGAACATGGCTCCTACAATAGTTGCCACAAGGCCCATCCCTTTATTTATGGTTCCGACTTCTGTTGCAGAGAAACCAACGCCCCGCAGTAAAAACGTTGTTGTCATGGTTCCGGCATAAGCATCCCCAAGTTTGTACAAGACAATTAGAAGAATCATGCTGAAAGCGTATGGGTGAGCCATGAAATCCTGGAGTGGTCCTATCACAGCTTCTTTCAGGCTTTTTGGAGAAGCAGTATTCTCTTTGGGTTCAGGCCCGGTAAAGGTACCGACCATTCCTGCAATCATGACCAGGGCCATAATCAGATAGGTCTTGTGCCACCCTATGTGATCAGAAATGATGAGGGCCAGAGCGCCAGCCACGAGCATGGCAACACGGTACCCTAGTACGAAGGTTGCAGCTCCGATACCCCGTTCCTTTTCGTAAAGAATATCTGTTCTATAAGCATCGATGACGATATCTTGAGAAGCGGAGGTAAAGGCAACCAGGAATGCAAGAACACCGAGCATTAGAGGTGCGCAAGATGGTTGTGTGAATCCCATAAGGCCGATACCGAAAAATAAGCCAAGTTGGATGGGGAAAATCCAGCCGCGTCGCCTTCCCAACCACGTTGGCACAAATCTATCCATGAGTGGCGCCCACATAAATTTGATAATATACGGCACCCCAACAAGGGAAAAGATCCCAATCGTAGTAAGATCGACCCCTGCAATCGTGAGCCAAGCCTGAAGGGTTCCCCCTGTCAGGGGGAGAGGTAATCCGGAGGCAAATCCCAGCAGAAGCATGGCTGCCATGCGCCGAGATGTAAAGATGCTGATATAAGATAGTTGTTTTGAACCTTCGACCTTCGACCTTCGGCGTTTGTTACTATTGATTATTTCTTTACCTCTCCAGTTTCGTGATGAGAATCATCTAGGTATCTTTGATAGGCTTTACTGTAAACGGTACATCATTTCATATATAAACGATTTGCTTGTGGTTTTGCAATCTTACGGCTACCCGCCTTTTTCTATTAACTCTATGAGAACCCCTTTGGTAACAATAAAAAAAGCTATTTTTGTTGGTTCTTGGCATCTTCTCTTGAGGTTTTCATCATATGCCCTGCAGTCTTCCGGTGGTACTACCATCCGGAATCCCTTTGAGTTGAGCTCTTTGATTGCATCTTCAATATTGTCAACTTCGAAGCAAAGATGGTGTAAACCGCCACCCCTATTCTGGAGAAATTTACTAATAGGCGAATCATTCGAAGCGGGTTCAAGGATTTCAATATATATGTCGTCTTTTTCGCCAACATTCACAAAAGATGCAGAAACCTTTTGCAAAGGGTTGACTATAGCTTCTGTACCTGTATCCAGACCTATTGTTCCAAACAATTCCTTCATCTTATCTATGTTCTCTACAACTAAGCCTATATGATCCAGCTTAAACGCCATGGTAACCTCCAGTGCCTTATTTTTTCATTTGCCTACAGATGGCGCTGACCTTATCACTCTAATCTTCTCAGTACAAGTGCAAGGTCTTTGAGACTTGGCAGGAGAGATGGGATTTCAGCAAGGGCATCCAAAAGCATCTCTACAAGTCGCCAATTCTGAGAGCTCCTCGACAACTGAATCTTTAAGCTCTCAAGGTCCTTTATTGCATCCTCACGCACAGTGGTTATTATTGATGAATCATCAGCCAGAACAGAACCTATGCGGGAAAGGATTGTCTGCATAGTCTCATTCAAAGATAAGGCCTGTACGGTTGCCGGTATATCTTCTTGAATAGAATTCGAGACAGATTCTGGTGGTGCTTGCACTTCTTTGCAAACAATATCGATAACCTCACGGGGATTGTTGCGATATGTCTTGATTATGCCGGTCTCACCTCCGCTTTCCACAAAGGATATCCCATCACTGCTAATCATGGCACTCAAGATAGACAGAGGACTTGCAGAAAGCATGGCAAACCCCCGGTCTTCAAGAATGTGGGCTGCCTTGGTCAATTGTTCCATGTCTGTTGCACCGACCCGGGTTCCAATCTGGTCAAGCTGAAAAAAGAAGTAGCTATGTGGCTGTTCTTCTGAGAGGTCATACAACGAAACAAGGAGTAGTTCTGCGAGGGCCATTAAATCCATGTTATTCACCGTTTTTTTATTCTTTGATTCTATTATAACAGAATTGTAAACACCTTACATCATGTATGTTGAAGGATGGATGAAAATTAAAAATCGGGTATGCTATATTGTTGTTATGCCTAAAGAAGAGGACAAACAACAGGTTAAATGTGTAGACTGTATTCATTTCTATATAACATGGGATAAGTATTATCCAAAAGGATGCAAAGCAATGGGTTTTAAGAGTGCGGGTATGCCCTCCACCCTGGTTCATAAAACATCGGGTACTAAGTGTCTCAGGTTTGAGATGAAGCAAACAAGAGGCAAAAGACGATAGGCAAAGGCTGCACCCATGCCTTTGGCGAGCTTTTTACTTTTTGAAGAGGCTTTTTATCGTTATTGCCAGTGCAACACCGATTCCTGCAAGGCTTCCAAAAAGTACACAATTTTTCTGGTAGAACCAGACATTAGAAAACGTTAAGGTAGCAAACCCTGACAGAAAAGCATTTAGGTAGTAGATGATCAACGGAAAAAGGAAAAGGCCTAAAAACCAGGTAATAGCCATAAATGTACCGCTCCATCTAAGAAAGTGGAGAGATGCTTTGCAAAATTGAAGAAAACAATTCAATCCTCTCAGTTTTGATTCAAGACTATCCCATTCTTTCGTGAGTTCCTCGTAAAGGCTGTGACATGCCGCAAGTTGTTCTTGAGAAAGGGCAGGACCGATACTCTGAACATGACGGATTTTTTCACTACTATGGACCAACTGTTGTCGGCATGAACGCACCATACTCTTATATGGATATGATTCAACGAACATCATATTAGTCTCAAGGCGTTTGTTCAATTCCCGCAATATTCCCCAGATCTCTCTTCTTCTATGGATTGTACGTTTTCTGCATGTTGTGATGATGGAATTGCAGTGATCAATGATGTCCAGATAACCGCAATAGCTGTCTTTGTTTAATAATTGTTCAATTTTTGTCTGGAGAATTTGTATATCATTCAGATCACTTTTTCCAAGCACAACCTTTGAAAGCTCATACTCATTATCTGCATCCGATACTGCTGATTGCGCATCTTGTCTAGCCCGGTTAAGAATGATTTCAAGGGTATCTCCTACAATGCCGCTGTAAGGAGCAAGGTCTGGATCGATCATGGCGGCAACGAAAAACTCTCTGTCTTCCTGAACAAGCCTTGATAAACGCTGACACGCTAACTTTTCTTTCCCTTGAAAAAGTTTGAGTAACACATCTTGATACATGGCATCAACAGAGTCTACATTTAATGAGTAGATCCGTTGGACTTTCTCATAGGCTTTATCCAGGTTACCAGTGATCCAGTATAGTCTGGAAAGCAGGAGAAGGGTGAATGCCTTCTGAACATTTGTTTTTGCAATGGCATAGGCTTCAGAAAAATCATGTTCTGCCCTGGAGAGATCGCCTTTCTCAATATCCAGGAAACCAGAGGCAACATAAACCCTATAATCTAGGGGGTATTTGTTCATGGCGCTCACGAGCATAGATTCAGCTTTTGTCAATTCTGATACCCGTAGCGAATCTTGCGCTAACCAGATAAGGCCCCCTTCGCTCTTGTTCCTGCTCTTACGAATGTTGTTCCACTCTTCGTTTGTGGTATTCCAAAAGGATCGGAAGAACCTTAACTGAAAAACTCTTTTAAGTTCAAAAAATCCACTGGCAGGAAGGCTAAGGGAATCTTCTACCTGGGGATTTACACCAGGTCCATTCTCTCCAATGATATGATGATAGAATATGTCATTGAGTTCATCTATGGAGCAATATCCCAGTTGATTGAGGGCACCAGTGTTTTCAGGAATATTTTTTGAAGGACACTTGGTGGGATGGTGTTTTCTGTCACCACAGTAAAAGCAAGGTAGAAGATCTCCCTGAACCAAGGCTTTCTGGTAAAGAAAACGCTTTGTTTCCTGTGGTGGCAGTTCATTGTCAAGGCCAACCTGATAAAACGACTGGCCAGAGTATGTGCGATGAATGGCGTTGCCGGGAATCTCAATTTTTTGCTGTAAGGATGCATATGTTTGCTCGGAGATATAGAGATACCCTGGATTCAATTTTTCCCATAAAGGTGGAAGTCCGTTCGTTCGTGCTTGCCAGTTCTCTCCATAAGGCCCAATGTCTGCAATGATTTGAATCGGAATGAGGCTGGTCGTAGAGTTCTGGATCCTTTTTCTGAGAAACTTACTAACGGCCATGGACAGAGGTAAAATTGATTCCATACTCTTGAGAATAAGTACAATTGACCTATCATCGAGTATCTCTTTTTGATCACTATGCCCGCCCCAGAGAGTCTGACCATTACTTATGAGGTCCTCCCATATGTCGGCAAATGTTTGGTCCCACAGTTTCCATATTGGTCTAAAGCAAAGGATGACACAGGATAGGCAGCTTGTTTTTTGGGTGGGGTTCCAGACGATGCGATATATCTCAAATCCTTCTGGAATTTTTTTTCTATTCCACGGATGAACCATCTCAAAGTAAACAGCTGGGAGATCTTTTGAGAGATTAAACACCGGCCACGAGACACAAATCTCATCAGGGCTTGCAATATCGCTCAGGAGTTGTGCATTCTCAACTGTATTACCATGTAAATTGTCTGTATCGCGGATGATTTCTCCATAATCAACACCAATTTTTACATGAAATGGGCTCTGAAGGTTTTTGCTTGCATTATATATCCCAAGGGCATGGCGCAGAGCAATGGCAGCTTTCACAGCGTTTTTTCCAATGTGAAAATACGCCTGTAAAGCCCCATCAGAAGACTGAATAACAGTTCCCCCGTGAGTAGCCAAAAGCGACGAGGCTTCAGCTATCAAGTCAGGGAGCAACCCCTCCTCGGGCTGTTTTTCTGATGAATCGGATTCATTTTTTCGATTCTCAAACCGAGCGACGAGGATCGCAAATATTTCCAGTAATGAATCTGGATAGGCATCGGCAAAAATTGATCCTGGTTTTGTTAGTGGTTTGGTATCTGAGTGTGAATGGATAGCCATAGATATCGTAATTTTTATCGCAGAAAATTGATTCGCCTTTAAGAAGTAGTTTCTCAGGAAAGATAGTTGTTGTCAGCTTTTGAAAATACGCTGTAATGTGTTTGTTATGAAATTTCTAAGGTTTGATGCATAATCTTTTTTATAATAAATAACTGCTTTGACATGGCAACTGTAGCTTTCTTGCCCGTTGCCTGTTTTTTTTAATATTCCCATGGATCAGGTATGTGGGAACGGGCCCTTTTCTTCTCAGACTGAAGGTGTTTCAAATGAAGCACTTTTTCCTGAGCCCGTTTCGATCGCTTTCGTTTTTGCCGTTTAATCTTTGCAATACGCTGTTGTTTTTCATTTTCCCTCCCGAGGGTCTGGTCCTCTATCTTTTGAATCAGTATGCGGCGCGCAAGAAAGCGGTTCAATGCCTGAGAGCGTTCCTGTTGGCACTTGACTTCTATGCCTGTAGGAACATGCTTCAGGTAAACGCAGGTTGAAACTTTGTTGACGTTCTGTCCTCCGTGGCCGCGAGAACGAATAAATCGTTCAACAATATCCTCTTCGCGGATGCCAAGATGTTCCATTTTTTCTAAGACAGCCTTTTCTTTTTCGCGGTTTACCACGGTTCTGAATTTCATCTATTTTCTCTTATCGTCGCTCCAGGATCTTGAGCTACCCACATTTTTATTTTAAATTAGGCTCTTGGTATACATCTTTCACCTCACCCTTCAAATACAAAGTTTTTTATCGCTTTATTCACGGTATCGGATTGTTCGATCATCACCATATGGCCTGCGTCTTCAACGATAACAAGTTCAGAGCCTTTTATATTTTTGTAAAGATATTCGGAAAAAGCCGGTGGCGTTAGAAGGTCGTCTTTTCCTCCGATGATCATTGTGGGGAGGGTAATTTTGTCCAGGGAACCAATGGCGTTGAATTTGTCACACGCTGCAAAGCCTTTATAGATAGTTGTCGCTGAACTTTTCATCATATCTTTAAATCCGTTCTCTTTCATTTTCTGAGGCGCCTTATTTGAAAAGGCATATTCCATCATTATCATGCGAACAGTGTCTTCTTTATTCTCCAAAATTTCCTTGAGAATTGCAGGTAAAACCCTCAGTTTTGCCCCTGTGCATATGAGGAGAATACCTCTGAGAAGCTCAGGATATGCAAGAGCAAAGGAAATTGCTATACCACCGCCCATGGAATGGCCTGCAAGATAACATTTATGAATGCCTAGCTCCATGATTGCTTCGCGCACTATATCTCTTGCCTCTTCAATAGTTTCGCAAGCACTTCCCGATGACTTCCCGTGGCCCGGAAGATCAATAAGGATTACCTTCATGAGGTCTTTTAGGTATTCTTTCTGATAATGCCAGTACTGCGAACTCCCACCCACACCATGTACGAAAATGATCGGCTCACCTGATCCGTATACTTCTACATTCAGATTCATGACATTTCACCTCCAGAATTTTATTGAAATGGTTCAGCCACTATTATAGTATGACGACATGCGTTTTTTTACAATATTTGTGATCGTGCTCATGCTAATATCATGTATCAAAGGAATGGATGCACCATCACAAAAGAAGGTTTCTGAAGCCCAGGGCATGGATGGCCAATATCAAAAAGAATTGGATGAGATTAAAAAAAGCCTGAAAGGTGATATTAAGATCAAGTTAAAGAGAGAATCGAAGGGTGGCTACAGTTGGGAAGTCACTGGTAAAGATGCCCAGGAGGTCCTCAAAGCCAATGATGCCATTCGCAAAAAGCTCAGTGATTAGTTGCCCGTGTAAGGCCTAATTCTCGGGCATAACGGAGGGCATCGCTGAACTCCTTTCCAGAGATTCTCCCTGAAAGTTCAGGATATTCTTTGGCTCTGTTGCATGGGTGGTACTGAGCCATAATATTGACGAAAGCATCCTGAGATATCTCTTCCTGCACAAATCGCAATATTCGCTTCGTATCTTCCCCGCATGATGGCATGACAAGATGTCTTATGAGAAGTCCCCGTGTGGCCGTTCCGTCAGCATTTATTGATAAGTTGCCAACTTGTCGGTACATCTCCTTGACAACTGATTTCACGATTTCTGGGTAATTCTCTGCTAAACAAAAACGGCTGGAAAGGGCGGGATCAAGAAACTTAATGTCAGGCATAAAGATATCAATGACTCCCTCAAGGAGCTTGATGACTTCCAGGGACTCATATCCGCCGCAGTTATAAACAATAGGAATGGAGAGCCCCATGTCTACAGCTATTGAAAGTGCCCTCACAAGATGTGGAGCGTAATGGGTAGGGGTTACTAAGTTAATGTTATGGCATCCCCTCTCCTGGAGTTGAACCATGGTAGCTGCAAGATCGTTGTATGTGCAAGGGTACCCTTCTCCATAAATGCTGATGTCGTAATTCTGACAGAATATACACCTGAGGTTACAGTGGGAAAGAAAAATGGTTCCTGATCCATTTATTCCCACAAGGGGAGATTCTTCCCCGAAGTGAGGGGAAGCAGATGAAACATACAGATGATATGGCGCCCGGCAATAGCCTAACTCACCTGCTGCCCGGTTTGCTTTACACTTTCGTGGACATAAAACACAGGGATTGAGATGCATCATAAGTTCCTCAATTCTTCTATCGAGGAGACCTATTGCTTTAGTTTTTAAATATAATGGAGAATCGTACATTGCTACTTTAAAAAAAATGGTTGATGCGTTACTATATTATAAAATAATTTAACAATAAACAGGGAGTAAAATATATGGAGTTTGAGTATACTATTAAGGCCTATTCCATGCAACAGTTGTCAGAGAAAGGGGTTGTGGTAGATC
>Ga0116184_10003400_pt1 | contig 13068 bp, 9 predicted proteins | sample AD_JPNNA5_MetaG_FD_89886 | JGI IMG/M metagenome (GOLD analysis project Ga0116184, IMG submission 89886) | Active sludge microbial communities of municipal wastewater-treating anaerobic digesters from Japan - AD_JPNNA5_MetaG | ecosystem: Engineered > Bioreactor > Anaerobic > Digestate | place... | reverse complement strand
TATGCTGAAAATCAAAACTAACTATGGTCCGGAACAATCCATCCTCGAAACTGACCGTGCCACCCTCCGGATTGGCTCGAAAGCTGGTGAGTTTGCTGCTTACGACCTTATGCTCGGCGCGTTGAGTGCTTGTTTTCACTCCACGCTGCACGACATCCTTGAAAAAAGAAAAATGGAAATTCCAAACATAGAGATCGTCGTTACTGGTGAAAAGCGCACAGAAGTGCCGACAACCCTCGAGTGGGTAAACCTGGAAATTACGGTCACAGGTGACGTGGACGAAAAACAATTCCTGCGTTCTGTGGACCTGGCTGCCAAATATTGCTCAGTTCACGAAACCATCAGCAAGGTGGCAAGAATGAGCCATGAAGTAAAATTTATTCACTAGTCCTGTTACCCGAGATCTATTACAAAGAGACTTTTCCTAACTCCGCGTAAGCCTCAATAATTTTTTTTCCAGCGCATGGGTTACTAAATCTGACTGGAAACTTGGATGTACCATAAGAAATGAAAATGATCTCCCACTATTTCTTTCCTGACTTCACTTACCCTCTTTAAACAAAACACGATGGCTGCAGTGCAACCACCGTGTGAGAGGTAAAGGTAGACAAAGACCAGACGAGCAGAGGAGCTGCTCGACGGGAAGGGCTAAGTTTTAAGGGTTCTTTTACGTCTGTCCCACAACAACGCAAAACAACCATTCTGCAGAAATCAGACTAAATCTTGATTTCGATATCTACGCCGGCGGGGAGGCTGAGGCGCATCAGCATATCAATGGTCTTTGAATCGGGTTCCAGCACGTCGATCAGACGGTTGTGGGTACGAATTTCAAAGTGTTCCTGAGAGTCCTTGTCAATGAAGGTTGAGCGGCGCACTGTGAATTTTTCAATGCGGGTGGGCAGAGGTACAGGCCCTACCACCTTGGCACCGGACCGCTCTGCGGTCTCGACAATGCGCTTGGCGGATTGGTCGAGGATGCGATGATCATATGCTTTCAAACGAATTCTAATTTTTTGCTTTGCCATTTTCTACCTGTTTCTATTTTTTTCATTCAGGAGCACAAACCCCTGGAAATGTCACATTAATCTTAGCCGTTTATCCGGCCAAGTATTTTCTTCATGTAGGCGTCCGAGACCTGGGAGTAGTGTTTGAATTCCATGGTAAACACTCCTCTTCCTTGCGTGGCGGAGCGCAGCTCAGTCGCGTAGCCAAACATCTCGGACAAAGGTACTTCGGCGTGGATGGCTTTGGCATTGCCAAAACGGTCTTCCATGCCAAGGATATTGCCCACACGGGCGTTGACCTGGCCAATAATATCACCGGTATACTCTTCGGGAACCGTGATTTCGACTTTCATGATCGGTTCCAAGATGACTGGTCCGGCTTTTTCAGTCGCTTCACGCACTGCCAGTAAGGCCGTCGTGCGGAAGGCCATCTCGCTCGAATCCACCTCGTGATACGAGCCATCGACCAATGCAACCTTGAAATCCGTCATCGGGAAGCCAGCCAGCGGACCACTTTCAGCAGCTTCAAGGACACCCTTCTCTATCGCCGGAATATATTCCTTCGGAATAGACCCACCGCGAATCTTGTTCTCAAAGATAACTCCGGAGCCATTCTCGAGGGGTTCGAGGTCGATTACCACGTGACCGAACTGACCGTGACCACCTGTCTGCTTGCTGTAGCGATAGCTGAAGTTGCTGATGGGCTTGGTGATTGCTTCACGATAAGCGACGCGGGGCTTGCCGACGTTCGCCTGCACCTTAAATTCGCGCAGGAGACGGGTGACCAGTACATCCAGATGAAGCTCGCCCATACCGGAGATAACGGTTTGACCGGTAGCTTCGTCCTGGCGGATCTGGAAGGTAGGATCTTCCTCTGCCAGCTTGATCAGTGAGTCAGACATCTTTTCCTGGTCGGCTTTGGTCTTGGGTTCGATCGCAATCGAAATCACCGGATTGGGGAAGCTGATGGTTTCCAACAACACCGGATTGGTGGGGTCACACAGCGTGTCGCCAGTGAAGCTGAATTTCAAACCCAGAATCGCGCCAATATCACCCGCACTCAGTTCTTCTATATCCTCACGGCGGTCGGCGTACATGCGCAGCAGACGCCCAACGCGTTCTTTCTTATCCTTCGAGGCATTGTAGACGCTACTGTTTTGTTTGATTTTGCCCGAATAAACCCGGATGTATGCCAACCGCCCCATGTAGGGATCGGTTACGATCTTAAAGACCAGCGCTGAAAGCGGTTCGGAGGGATCCGCATGTCGCAGAACCTCACTGCCGTCGCGAACAAGCTTGGCATTGACCGGAGGGATATCCAGTGGAGAAGGTAAATAGTCAATTACCGCGTCCAGCACGGCCTGCACGCCCTTGTTGCGCAAACTGCTGCCACAAAAGACCGGTGTGGCTTTGTTGGCAAGCACTGCCGCTCGCAGAGCACTTTTCAGTTCTGGTAGAGAGATAGTCTCGCCTTCAAGGAACTTGAGGGTGAGGTCATCATCTGTTTCAGCGATGCGTTCAACAAGAATAGCGCGCTTTTTCGCTGCCAGCTTGCGCATTTCTTCCGGAATTTCAGTGACGGTTGGCTCAACACCAAGCTCATCAGAGAATGTCACAGCGTTTTCCTCGAGCAGATTCACAAAACCGATAAAACCTGATTCTTCACCAATCGGGATCTGCATTTCCAACGCGTTGGCACCCAGACGCTCGCGGATACTTTGAACAGTGCGTTCGTAGGAAGCTCCGGTGCGATCCATTTTGTTGGCAAAACAGATGCGCGGGACTCGGTACTTATCAGCCTGGCGCCAGACAGTTTCACTTTGCGGCTCCACACCCTGGACCGAGTCAAACACGACCACGCCCCCATCCAGCACGCGCAGGGAGCGCTGCACTTCTGCTGTGAAATCGATGTGACCGGGGGTATCGATCAGGTTGATGCGATACCCTTTCCACTCCGCTGTTACAGCGGCGGAAACGATGGTGATACCACGTTCGCGTTCCTCGGGCATCCAGTCAGTGACGGTAGTGCCGTCATCAACATTCCCAAGGCGATAAGTTTTACCGGCATAAAACAAAATCCGCTCGGTAGTAGTTGTTTTACCAGCGTCAATATGGGCTATTATACCGATATTGCGGTATCGTTCGAGCGGAGTTTCGGTCATAGTTGAACCAATAGTTAGTTAAGGTGCAAATTCTGCTTACATGCGGAAGTGAGAGAAAGCACGGTTGGCTTCTGCCATCTTGTGTGCTTCTTCTTTGCGGCGGATTGATGCGCCCTGGTTTTCAGCAGCATCCATCAATTCACCAGCTAACTTCTCAGAGTAAGATTTGCCTGAGCGTGCCCTGGAGGCAGCGATGATCCATCGCATAGCCAGGGTCAGACGGCGTTCCGGGGCGACTTCCATCGGCACCTGGTACGTTGCGCCACCGACACGGCGTGGGCGAACTTCCATCATCGGGCTGGCGTTCTTGAGCGCCTGCTCGAAAACTTCGATACCATCTTTACCGGTTTTCTGGCTGATCTGATCAATGGCATCATAGACCAGGCTGGTCACAGTGCTCTTCTTACCATTGAGCATGATGCGGTTGATCATCATCTGGATGTGCACATTGTTGAAACGTACATCCGGCGTGATTTCTCGCTTTTCGGGTTTTATTCTTCTTGACATAATTGCTCCTCAATAAATCCAGACCTGCCTGATCGACCAACCTTGTTGGCGTCAAACGAACAGCCCAGTATGCAAATAGCTACTTCTGTGCGCGTTTTGCGCCATATTTTGAACGGGCGCGCTTGCGGTCCGCGACACCTGTCGTGTCGAGGGTGCCGCGCACGATGTGATAACGCACACCGGGTAAATCTTTCACTCTGCCGCCACGCACGAGCACCACGCTGTGCTCCTGGAGTTGATGACCTTCACCGGGGATGTATGCGGTCACTTCCAACCCATTGGAAAGACGCACACGGGCGATTTTCCGTAAAGCGGAATTCGGCTTCTTTGGGGTCATCGTGCGGACGATGGTGCAAACACCACGCTTCTGAGGTGCCCCTTTCGGTTGGCGGGTACGGCGTTGTTTCTCAGAATTGAGTGTATATTGCAAAGCAGGTGACTTGCTTTTGCGGCTTTTGGTCTGGCGACCATTTCGAACCAGTTGATTAATTGTTGGCACTTCTTTGCCTCCGTGCTCCTAATTACTCTATCTTCTCATCAATCAAGGCCATCCCATTTTCTCGATGGCCTTGCGTTTTCAACCTAATGCCAGGCGGGTTAACATAAACCCTGCCTTGCAGGGCGAGGCATGATTCTATCATGCCTCGATCGATTACGTCAAGCAACTTCTTTCAATGACTTGAAGAAATCGCTGCCTTGATCCAACAGTCCGGTGGGCACGCGCGCGCTATGCGCACGTTCGTCGTCCTTACCAAACCGCATCACTTCTCCGTCATCCATGATTGCTTCCACTGCCAGGCTCAGGGATTGAAGTTCCTTCACCAGCACTTTGAAAGCAGCCGGGATGCCCGGAGCCTCAATGGGAGCACCCTTAACGATCGCTTCGTAAGTCGCAGTACGACCTGCCACATCATCCGATTTGATCGTCAACATCTCCTGCAGGGTATGCGCTGCGCCATAGGCTTCAAGCGCCCACACTTCCATCTCACCAAAACGCTGACCACCAAACTGAGCCTTACCACCCAGAGGTTGCTGGGTAACCAGGCTGTAGGGTCCTGTTGAACGAGCATGGACTTTATCCTCAACCAGGTGGTGCAGCTTGAGCATGGTCATAATGCCAATGGTGACTGGCTGATCATAGAATTCACCAGTTCGACCATCACGGACCAACTGCTTGCCAATGGTGGGCATTGGATTGCCCGTCTCGAGCATGAGCTGCTTTGCCTGTTGTTCAATAGCCGCACGGTCGAGCTCGGCAGAGATCGGTTGACCTAGTTTTTTACTCCAGAGCAACAAACAGACCTTCACGGCGTTATCATCCTGGGCAGCCCGATTCTCTATAGAGATATTATCCTCAGGGAAAGCTGTGATGCTGGCAGGATCGAATCCTTCGCTCTTAAGCCATTCATTCAATGCTGCCCGGCGAGCCAAAATCTCGTTTTCTTTCAGGGCAAATATGTCCTGACCCTGATCCCTAAGCGTTTGTTCCAGGTAAAGTAAACGTACTTCCTGGTCATCCACGATCATTTCGGGATCATGATCAACCGTACTCAGCCATTCCCAGCCTTTTTCGCCGATAACGCGCCAGGCTTCATCGATCATCCAGGCTCTTGCTAATTCAGCTTCAATTTCCGCTTCGGTGGCACCATCAAACACAGGGGTAATTGCCCTGAATCCCAGGCTACGTGCTGCCCAGCCAAGCTCAGCTTCGAGCACCTGGCCGATATTCATACGACCAGGAATGCCAAGGGGATTGAGGATAATATCCACAGGGGTTCCATCTTCCAGGAAGGGCATATCTTCAACCGGCAGCACCATTGAGACGCAGCCTTTGTTACCATGCCGCCCAGCCATTTTGTCGCCAGCGGTGATCTTGCGGCGCTGTGCCACAGAAACCCGTACCATTTTATCCACGCCAGCCGAAAGGTCGCTGTTTTCTTCGCGGGTAAAGACTTTCACGTCCACCACAATTCCGCGTTCGCCGTGGGGCATTCGCAGAGAAGTGTCCTTGACATCTCGTGATTTCTCACCGAAGATGGCGCGCAAAAGGCGCTCTTCAGGAGTCAGTTCTTTTTCACCTTTAGGGGTGATTTTGCCGACCAGGATATCGTTTGGACCAACTTCAGCACCGATACGAATGATGCCGGACTCGTCCAGGTCGCGGATGGTGTCATCGCCGACGTTAGGGATTTCACGCGTGATCTCTTCGGGACCGAGCTTGGTATCGCGTGCTTCCACTTCATACTTTTCGATGTGGATGCTGGTATAGCGATCTTCCTCAACCAGGCGCTCTGAAATCAGGATGGCGTCTTCAAAGTTGAAGCCTTCCCATGGGAGCAGCGCGACTGTCACATTTTGGCCTAATGCCAGTTTTCCATCTTCCGTGGAGGAGGAATCGACAATCACGTCGCCCTTGTGGATCAATTGCCCTTGCGAAACAGCAGGTCGCTGATCAATACAAGTTGACTGGTTGGAACGCTGGTACTTGCGAAGTTTGTAAAGCTTTAGATCGCCCGTGGTCTGCTTGACTACCAGGCTATCACCGGTCACAGATAATACTTCGCCATCTTCCTCAGCGATGATAACCTGCCCGGAATCCGCCACAGCAGCTTCTTCCATGCCGGTTGAGACAATCGGCACTTCCGGTCGCAGCAAAGGCACAGCTTGAGTCTGCATGTTGGAGCCCATCAAGGCGCGACCTGCATCATCATGCTCCAGGAAAGGAATCAAAGCAGCGGAAATACCCACAACCTGGTTGGGAGCAACGTCCATAAAGTCGATATATTCGTAGTCGTATATAGCAAATTGGTTGTAGAAACGGCAAGAATTACGACGAATAAATTCGTTGTATTCATTCACAGGGGCATTGGCCTGGGCGATGACATATTTATCTTCAGCATCAGCTGAAAGATAAACGTATTCATCGGTAACATAAGGCCGCACCAGCACATTCTCAATGCCAAGTTTGCTGATTGTTTCCGCCATTTCTTTGGTAACACGCGTCTCAGCTTGATAAATGACTTCACCGGTGTTCGGATCCACGATATTCTGGCGCAGGAGGTGATCCACTAATTTAGGATCGTCTCCCTTCATCGAACGGTATACGCGTCGATAAGGAGTCTCGATGAAGCCATACTTATTGACGGAAGCATACGCGGCAAGACGACCGATCAGGCCAATGTTCGGACCTTCGGGGGTCTCAATCGGGCAGATTCGACCGTAATGCGAGAAGTGAACGTCACGCACATCAAAGCCGGCACGCTCGCGGCGTAAGCCACCAGGACCAAGGGCAGAGACTGTGCGCTTGTGGCGGAGTTCTGAAAGCGGGTTTGTTTCTTCCATGAACTGCGAAAGTTGGCTGGAGCCAAAGAATTCGCGCAGAGATGCCACCAGCGGGCGGATGTTCACCAGGCTGACAGGTGAAAGCGAGGTGTTCTGATCGCGGATGGACATGCGCTCTTTGATAACGCGTTCCATGCGCCGCAGACCAACCCGTAATTTGTTTTGGATCAGTTCACCAACTGTCTTCAAACGGCGATTCCCAAGATGATCAATATCATCCGCAGGGCGCACGCCATTGTTGATCTCGATCATGTGACGGATCAGGCGCACGATGTCATACTTGGTAATAGTCCGATGTGTGATTGGAACAATATCTTCAAGGTCAAGCTTCTGGTTCAGTTTATAGCGACCAACCTCTTCGAGGTCGTAATGCCGTGAATCAAAGATCTGTTCGGTCACATAATTCTTTGCGTTTTCAAGCGTCGGGGGTTCGCCCGGTCGCAGTTTCTTGTAGAACTCGATCAATGCAGCTTCAGCAACGGAGAGGTTGCTGCTCGGATCATACTCTGGTTCCTGATCGAAGGAACCCTGGATGTAGGGGTGATCTTGGTTGTTGTCCACATCGGCAAACAAACCAAGGATCTCTTCATCCGTGCCCTCTTTGATCAAGGATTCTTCCATGCCGTCGTCCAAAATTGCCAAAGCACGCAAAAAGACCGTGATAGGCACTGTACGCTTGCGGTTGAATTTCAAAATGATGAAGTCGTTCTTACGGGTTTCGAGTTCCATCCAAGCTCCCCGGTCCGGGATCAGCTTGGCTGTTGACATCATACGCCCCGTGGTGCGATCCAACTCCGCTTCAAAATACACGCCAGGCGACCGAATCAATTGCGAAACAACGACGCGTTCGGTTCCATTAATAATGAAAGTACCCTTCGGGGTCATCTCAGGGAAATCGCCCAGGAAGAGTTCCTGCTTCTGCTTTTCGCCCAATTCATTGCCATCCAGCAAAACCGAAATGTACAACGGGCAAGCATAAGTCAGATCACGTTCAAGACATTCCTCCACTGTGTTCTTGGGAGGCTCAAACCAATACTTGAGATCAAATTGCTTGGCAAGTGGGGTGTCACTGGGGAAGTGCAGCCGCAATTCATTGCCGTAAGAAGTGATGGGAGAGATTTCATTGAACAAACTTCCAAGACCTTCGTTTTTGAGGCGTTGGAAAGAATCAAGCTGGACCTGGATAAGTTGGGGTAATTCCAATCCTACAGGGATCCTGGCATAGTTTTTTGGTGGCATCAGGTCAGTCATCAATATCTCCTAACATGATAAAAGCGTGGGGCAATACGCATTCCACGCGTCAATTCAGGCATTAAGCGCAACTCATTAGTATATAACAAAACGATATATGAGTCAATAGTCTTTTAGTTTTTATCTATTCAGCCGTAAAATGAGTATTATAGCACTCATCTTCAGTCCCCGCAAGTAATTTTCCGCTTTTTTGTCCGCTTTTTTGGGTCCGCTTTTTTGTGATCCATTAAGCCTGTCGTAGATAACTGTGTCGCTCAAGAACCACTTTCCTTTTCGTTCATGTCGAGCAGCATGCGGAACAGGTAGCGATCACTCCGATAACGCGACTCTACGAATTCAATGACGTTATTATCCACGTCAAACGTCTGCCGGGTGATGATTGCCGTGCAGCGCGGGCAGTTCCCCCCCAGCAAGTCGCGCTCTGCTTTTTCAAGCGTGCCGACCTCGATCGTCTGCATAGCATATTTGAGTTGAATTCCACATTTTTCTGTAAGCAACTGGTAAAGAGAGGCATTATCCACCAGGTGGTCAGCGATCTGTTTGCCAATCCATTCCGGCAAAAAGCAGACTTCGATTGCCATCGGTGAATCATCTGCCATCCGCAGTCGTTTCAACATGAAAACTGGCTCTTCACGAGGTAGCTGCAACTTACTTCTGAGGAAAGGCGTGCATGGAACAAATTCCTTTGCCAGAATTTTCGAGCCGGGGGTCATATTGCGCTGAAGCATGTCTTGTGTGAAACTGGTCAGACGGGAAGCGTTTTGGTTGACCTTATTCTTGCTTACAAAAGCCCCTTTACCCTGCAAGCGGTAGATGAGCCCTTCCTCTTCCAACCTGGCAAGAGCTCCGCGGATAACTACCCGGCTGACATGAAATCGCTCACCCAGTTCCCGTTCGGAGGGCAAGCAATCGCCGTGCTGAGTCTCCGGTCGGTTAATGTCTGAGAGTAAAGCTTCCAGGACGTATGATGTTTTTGTGATTCTCGGCACTACTTACTCCCTTCTCGCCATCTGTGGACCATTCATCTTTCAAAATTATACCTTTTAATGCCTTTCGCAAGTGCCTTGAAATTACTTATTTTTCCGTTTTAATGAAAAAACATAATTTTCTAAAGTTGTAATTTTTGAGATTTTTGAGATTTCCAAGTATTGCATTGTTGCTGTTTGTTGATATAATATTTTGTGTAACCAAAACATCAATTTCTGAAGGTTATGGTACACAAAATATTATGTCACTCAGTAAACAAGAAACCGAATTTCTAACTACGTTTTCCGCATCTGGAAAAAGGGTTTTCACTTACCAACAGGCTACTGATTATTGGCAGTCAAAGGTGGCCGCAACAAACGTTCTCGGCCGTCTTGTTCGAAAAGGATGGCTCCAGCGCTTGGAACGTGGATTGTACATGATCATTCCGCTGGAAGCTGGACCCGAAAGATTCTGGTCGGAGAATGCATTGGTATTGGCTTCCAATTTGGTCTCGCCGGGGGCTGTTGCCTATTGGTCAGCTCTTCGTTTTTGGAATATGACTGAGCAAATCCCGCGTGTTCAATTTATCCAGACAACGAAAAGGAAGAGATCCCTTACGATTCAGGGAGTCGAATTCCAATTTATCCACGTAGCGGAACGTTATTTTTTTGGAATCAGTACCCGGAAAATTGAAGATATCCCAATCATAGTGACAGATCGCGAAAAAACCATCATCGATGCAGCAAGCCGGCCAGAGTTAAGTGGGGGGATCATTCAATTAGCACAAGCGATGAAGTCTTCGGTAAATTCCGTTGATTGGGAAAAACTCGACCATTACTTGGTCCAATGGGGGGGAGGCGTGGTGGCTAAGCGACTGGGTTATTTAGTTGAAACACTTTCTTTGTCAATCCCAGCTAGAGTTTCGACGATAAACCACTGGCAATCCATGATCTCTAAAGGTATTAGCCTATTAGAACCCGGCTCAGGACAATCAGGTCCAGTTGTTACTCGTTGGCAACTCCAAATAAATGTTCCTCTAGAATCCCAAGAACAATAATTGGTGTAATAAATGATAAGTGAAGCTGAAGTTCGCCGTATCGCAGCTGCAACAAAAGTTGATCCGATGGTGATCGACCTGGATTATAGTCTTGGATGGTTTTTGCTTGGTATGCGAATAACGAGTACTTCATTGGGAGGTCTGATATTCAAAGGGGGTACGTGTTTGCGAAAGTGCTACTTTCCTGATTACCGGTTTTCAGAGGATCTCGATTTTACTGCTACGAAGCATCTATCACCTACCGATATTGAAGATTGGATCACGAAAAGTGTTGATTGGATTAGCGATTATGATGGTCCCGATTTTCGAGTCCAGCCGATCCACTTTGAAGTAGTAGATGATGAATACGAAAGTGAATCTTATCAGGCTCGAATCTATTATCGTGGCCCTCTGCGTTGGGGCGGATCACCGAGAACTGTCAAATTGGATGTGACAAGAGCGGAAAAAATTCTGCTCCCAATAAATGAAAAACAAATCATACACCACTATTCAGATCAAGGAAGTTTTAATGGTATTGCTCTACCGTGTTATTGCCTGGAAGAAGTAATAGCTGAAAAAATCCGAGCAGTTGGAGGCCAGCGAAGGTTTGCAGTTTCAAGAGACCTTTATGATATCTACAACCTTGTTTCAGTTGGTATTAATATCAATGAGGTTAAGCAAATCTTACCTGAGAAGTTTGAGATAAGGGGATTAAGTCTGGAGGGGATTGATATAAAAAACATAGAACAAAGGCGTTCTGAATTTGAGAGAGACTGGGAGCGTCGACTTAATTATTTGGTAATAAGCAAAGGTCTAGACTTTGAGAAAGCCTGGCAGTGCATTTTACAACTCCTGGATGAAATCGTAAGTAGTCCATAATTTTATCTATATCTGATGTTACCGTTCAGCATGTCGAGTATTATGATTAAATATGCGCCAAAATAATCAGGGGTAGCATAGTAGTCAGTGTAACGAGTGTCTTCAGATCCAAGTGAATAAAAATTTACAAATTTTTTGTCAATAAATGGTATTTCAGCCTTGACAAAATGGTATTTCAGCCTTCATCGTGGTAAGATTACCAATAGAAATCACGGGGAGCCGCAAGGCTGAGAGGGACGCACAGTCCGACCCGAATGACCTGATCCGGATAATGCCGGCGGAGGGATGTGCAGCCAGACCAAAAAAACACCCTCCCGGCGGAAGGTGTTTTTTGATGCAAACTGAGAAACGCGCGGTACTCTTCGCAAATGGTCGAGCCAAACCCGGCTTTGAGGTAAGCTTGCTGCCTGGCGATTTCCTGGTAGCCGTGGATGGCGGTCTCCATCATCTGAAGCGCCTGGAGCTCAAGCCCGACCTGCTGATTGGCGATCTGGACTCAGTGGACGCCAGTGACCTGGCGGAGATCATTGATGCCGGCATCGAAGTTCAGCGCTTCCCGCCCGCCAAGAACCAGACCGACCTTGAACTGGCACTTGAGTACGTCCTTAAAAACGACTATACGCAAATCGTGATCGCCTATCCTTTCGGCGACCGATTGGATCACACCCTGGGCAGTCTTAGCCTGCTCTCCCGCCTGGACCTGGCAGGTAAAACGCTCTCACTCGATGACGGCTTGGTGGAAGCACGCCTTCTCGATGGAAGCGCCAGCCTGACCACCCAACCTGGCGACTTGATATCCCTCATCGCATGGGGTATGCCCGTCGAAGGGATTATCACCAAAGGGCTGCAATACTCTCTCAACAACGAATCCCTTGTTCCCTGGCAAACCCGCGGAATCAGCAATATTGCTCTGGCTCATTCAATTGAAATTGATTTTCGATCGGGTCGCTTGTTGATTATTAGAACAAAATCTCATTCAGGAGGATGATGCGATGTCCAGAAAAATACTCGTTTTTACTCTCTTTGTTTCGCTCCTTTTGACAGCCTGCACGACAACCGCTTCTCCTACCAAAGTGCCTGGCGAACTCACGACACTGACTGTCATGACGCATGACTCGTTTTCGGTGAGCCAGCAAGTGCTCTCAGCTTTCGAAACTTCCAATAACATCAAAGTCAATTTTTTTAAGGGCGGCGATACCGGTGCCACGCTCAACCGCCTGATCCTTGAATCGCTTTCGGGCAGAACCCCAAGCGCGGATGTGTTTTTTGGATTGGACAACACCTTTCTCTCCCGCGCTCTCGAGCAGGACCTGCTCGAACCATACAACGCGCCGCAGCTGGCAAAGATCCCGGCTGAATTCAAGCTCGACCCCGAAAACCGCGCGTTGCCTGTCGACTATGGCGACGTCTGCATTAATTACGACAAAGCCTGGTTCAAGCAAAATGATCTACCCATCCCCACCTCGCTGGCTGATTTGACGGATCCTCAGTACGCCAACCTCCTGGTGGTCGAGAATCCTGCCACTTCCTCCCCCGGGCTGGCTTTCATGCTCGCGACGATCGCCGAATTCGGCGAGGATGGTTGGCTGGAATGGTGGCAGGCAATGAAAACCAATGGAGTCCAAATAACCTCTGATTGGGAAACGGCTTACTACACCTATTTCTCCGGTTCTTCCGGCAGAGGCGCTCAACCAATGGTCGTTTCATACGCTTCCAGTCCCGCTGCTGAGTTCATCTACGCAGAGACAGAACTGAGCGAATCGCCGACCGCCTCGCTGACCGGAGCAGGCATGTGCTGGCGCCAGATCGAATTTGCCGGCATCCTCAAAGGCACCAAAAACCGGGCTGCTGCAGAAAAGTTCATCGACTTTCTCCTCAGCCAGCCGTTTCAGGAGGACGTCCCCATGCAGATGTTCGTGTT
>Ga0116184_10003398_pt1 | contig 13071 bp, 13 predicted proteins | sample AD_JPNNA5_MetaG_FD_89886 | JGI IMG/M metagenome (GOLD analysis project Ga0116184, IMG submission 89886) | Active sludge microbial communities of municipal wastewater-treating anaerobic digesters from Japan - AD_JPNNA5_MetaG | ecosystem: Engineered > Bioreactor > Anaerobic > Digestate | place... | reverse complement strand
TAAAAACGATTATATCCTTACCGTAAAAAAAGAAGATTATTCCTATACTTCTAAATATATTTCTAAAGAAGATTCAACGATTAAAAAAGCACCTACTCATGTTAAAATGGATTTCGAGATAAAACCTATAGAAGTAGGTCAATCGTATCGATTAAACGATATTCATTTTGAATTTGCTAAGCACGAATTAACAGAAGACAGTAAACGCATTATTGACGATTTCTTCGAATTTTTAATGGATCATCCTACCTTGAAAGTTTCTATACACGGACATACCGATAATATTAGCGGGGTGGAATTTAACCAGACACTATCAGAGGTTAGAGCCAAAGCTGTTTATGATTACCTTGTTGAACGCGGTGTTGATGCCAGTCGATTAAATTATAAAGGTTTTGGGCTTTCTAAACCAGTAGCTTCTAATGATACCGAAGCCGGAAGAACATTAAATAGAAGAACAGAATTTGTAATTATTGAAAAATAAAAAAAGCTTTAACAAAAATGTTCTGTTAAAGCTTTTTATTCTTAATAAAAAGAAATTATTATGATCTTTTTTCTTTAATTTTTGCTTTTTTACCTCTTAATTCGCGTATGTAGAATATTTTAGCTCTGCGAACAATACCTCTTTTGTTGAGTTCTATTTTTTCAATAAAAGGAGAGGAAATAGGAAATATCCTTTCAACACCAATGTTGCCAGATATTTTACGTACGGTAAAGGTTTCTGTTGAACCAGTTCCTGAACGTTGAATTACAACGCCTTGATATTGCTGTATACGTTCTTTATTACCTTCAATGATTTTATAATGAACCGTGACGGTATCTCCTGATTTAAAAACAGGAAATTCCCTTTTTGGCATCAGTTCGTTTTCTATTTGTTTAATTATTTCTGCCTTCATGATCGCTTGATATTAAATTGAAATCCTAAAAAATGGAGTGCAAATTTATGCATTAATTTTATATATTCACAAATATTTTTAAAAAAAATCAAAACTATCTGATTTTGTGTTTGTTTTATAATTAAAAAAACAAGATTTAAGGCTTAAATAAATCGGGTCTTCTTTTTTTAGTCCTTTCAATCGCTTTTTCCATTTGCCATTGTTTTATCATTTTTTCGTTTCCCGAGCGTAAAATTTCGGGGACTTCCCATCCTCTAAATTCTGCAGGACGTGTATAAACCGGAGGCGAAAGTAAATCGTTTTGAAATGAGTCTGAAAGGGCAGACGTTTCATCATTCAATACTCCCGGAATTAGTCGTATAATTGCATCACAGAATACAGCAGCAGCCAATTCTCCTCCACTTAAAACATAATCTCCAATGGATATTTCTTTGGTAATAAAATGTTGTCGTATTCTTTCATCAATTCCTTTATAATGGCAACAAAGAAGGATAATGTTTTCATAAAGTGAACATTGATTAGCTAATTTTTGATCTAATAATTCACCGTCAGGGCTCATATAAATTACTTCATCATAGGTTCTTTGCGACTTTAAATCTTCAATACAAAGAGCAATCGGTTCTACCATCATTACCATCCCTGCTTCCCCTCCAAAAGGATAGTCATCTACCTTTTTGTGTTTATTGGTTGCATACTTACGAATATCATGTAAACAAATATCTACCATGCCTTTTTCTTGGGCTCTTTTAATAATTGAATGATTAAAAGGACCGGTAAACATGTCGGGAAATATGGTTAATATATCAATATGCATCTTGCAAAAATAATATATTTATTTGACGAGCTAATATAATATTTTAAAGTAATTTTGTGCTTTAAAATGAATTTATAATGATTACGTTTATTATTTCTTTAGCTGTTCTTATAGGGGGATACTTTCTATACGGAACAGTCGTCGAAAGAATATTCGGAGTCGATTCCAAACGCGAAACACCTGTAAAAAGATTAAACGACGGAGTTGATTTTGTAGCGCTTCCTTTGTGGCGAATTTTCTTAATTCAGTTTTTAAATATCGCCGGACTGGGACCTATTTTTGGCGCTATTGCAGGAGCTATGTGGGGACCTGTCGCTTTTTTGTGGATTGTTTTTGGTTGTATTTTTGGTGGAGCCGTTCATGATTTATTATCTGGACTATTGTCTATAAGGCACGACGGGCAAAGTATCCCTGAAATAGTAGGTAAATACCTGGGAACAGGGGTAAAGCAATTTATGAGAGTATTTACGGTTATGCTCATGGTTGTAGTAGGAGCTGTTTTTATAAAGGGCCCTGCTGCAATTCTGAATGATATAACTAATAATGTATTTCATATAAATAGTTGGATTGCGGTCGTTTTTATTTATTATTTTTTGGCTACCATGCTTCCTATCGATAAGCTGATTGGTAGAATATACCCTGTTTTTGGCTTTGCCTTGTTGTTTATGGCATTGGGTATTATTATAGCCATATTTAGTCAAGGCTATACTATTCCTGAATTTACGTTAGATTCATTTTCGAATAAGCATACCTCTCCGGAGTCGTTTCCAATATTTCCTATGATGTTTGTATCTATTGCGTGTGGCGCTATTTCGGGTTTTCACAGCACCCAATCTCCTTTAATGGCTCGTTGTATCTCGAACGAGAAATACGGAAAACGAATTTTTTATGGAGCGATGGTTGTCGAAGGGGTCGTTGCGTTAATATGGGCGGCCGCTGCAATGGCTTTCTTTGGAGGGGTTGAACAACTGAATGGAGCAATGACTGAACATGGAAATAATGCCGCCTGGGCAGTGAAAGATATTTCATTTACATTATTAGGGAAATTTGGTGCTATCCTTGCTATTTTAGGTGTGGTAGCAGCTCCCATCACTTCGGGCGATACCGCTTTTAGAAGTGCTCGCCTCATTGTAGCCGATTTTCTTCATTATCAACAAAAACCTATAATGAATAGATTGTTTATTTCTGTCCCCTTATTTATTGTCGGGTTTTTATTGGTTCAATTCAATTTCGATATTATTTGGAGGTATATGGCTTGGTCTAACCAAACCCTTGCCATGATTGTGCTTTGGACTATTACGGTGTATCTCGCTATCGAAAAAAAGTTTTATTGGATTACGCTTATTCCGGCTATATTTATGACGGTTGTATGTGTTTCCTATATATTAGTTGCTCCCGAAGGATTTCGTTTGCCGGTAGTCGTCGCTAATATTAGCGGTGTAGTTATCGCTATTTTTACGTTTGTTGCGTTTTTTATATGGAAAATAAAAAAAATTAAGTAATAATTATATGATAAGAACTGATTGGAAAGTAGAAGAAATTAAAGAAATTTATGAACTCCCTTTGCTTGAACTAGTTTACCAGGCATCTTCTGTTCACCGGAAACACCACGACCCGTCGAAAATAAAAATAAGTCAGCTTATTTCTTTTAAAACAGGCGCCTGTACCGAAGATTGTGCCTATTGTGCGCAATCGTCACGTTATAAAACACATGTAGTTCCGCATAAGTCATTATCGGTTCAGGAAGTACTGCAAGAAGCACTCGATGCTCAAAAAGCAGGTGTTGAACGGGTGTGTTTAAGTGCCTCCTGGAGGAATATACCGCAAAACGAAGAGTTTGAGAAAGTATTGGAAATGATTTCTCAAATTAAAAAGCAAGGCTTGAGTGTTTGTTGTACCATGGGAATGATGAACGCGCAACAAGCCAAACAATTAGTCGATGCGGGAATAGTAGCCTATAATCATAATTTAGATACTTCGAATGAATATTATCCTCAAATTATTTCTACTCGTTCCTATAAAGAACGTTTAGAAACAATCAACCGACTTACAGAAGCCGGTGCTCAATTCTGCTCCGGAGGAATAATAGGATTAGGAGAAAGTGAAAACGACCGAATTGCGATGATACATCAGCTGGCTACATTAAAGAAACATCCATATACGGTCCCTTTAAATTTATTGGTCCCTGTTAAAGGCACTCCCCTCGAAAATAATCCACTACTCCATGCTAAGTTCATGATTCGAATGATTGCAACAGTGAGAATGGTAATGCCCGCATCTATGATATGCTTGGCGGCAGGCAGAAAACAAATGAACGACGAAGCGCAGGCATTATGCTTTTTGGCCGGTGCTAATTCTATATTTGTGGGAACAAAACTGCTTACAACACCTAATCCCGAAATGGACGACGATACCATATTATTAAATGAATTAGGATTAAAAATGTATTAATAAAGAAGGACTATTTTTTTAATTCATTTTGCAAAAAAAAATATAACATAAACAGTATTAAATAAGATATATTGAATTCATCAGAGAAATATTTAAAAGAAGCACTTGATAAAAGAAAAGAAAATAATTCGTTTAGAATGTTAAAAGTAAAAAACGATTCGATAGATTTTTCTTCAAACGATTATTTAGGTTTTTCTTCTACCGGCTTGCTTCATGCCAAAATACTGGAGTTTAATCAAACGCACTCTAAAAAAATTATCGAAGGTTCTACCGGTTCACGCCTTATTACAGGAAATTCAGCAATAGCAGAGAGTTTAGAGGGGTTGATTGCGACATATCACAATGCGGAGTCGGCCTTGCTATTTAATTCCGGCTATGATGCCAATGTAGGGCTGTTTTCAAGTGTTCCACAAAGGGGTGATACTATTTTTTACGATGAATTGGTTCATGCATCCATACGCGATGGAATACGACTGAGTTATGCCAACGCATATTCTTTCCGCCATAATGATATTGCTCATCTTAAAGAGTTATTCAAATTAGCAAAAGGGACTGTTTATATTGCCGTAGAAAGTGTTTATTCAATGGATGGCGATATGGCTCCTTTAAACGACTTAGTGGAATTATGTGAATGGGGCTCGGCAAACCTAATTGTTGATGAAGCCCATGCAACAGGTGTTTTCGGTCCTTACGGGAAAGGATATGTGTCGGAGAAAATGCTTGAGAATAAAGTTTTTGCTCGAGTTCATACGTATGGAAAAGCCATGGGTGCACATGGAGCTGCGGTAGTGGGAAGTAAATTGTTGAGAGATTACTTGATTAATTTTGCCCGTTCGTTTATTTATACTACCGCTTTACCTTATCATTCGCTCATAGCTATTCGTTGTGCATATGCTTTGTTGACAGAAAACGAAGAGATAATTGCTTCCTTACATTCGAACATTAAATTCTTTAATACCTTAATGACAGCCAAGTCGCAGATACAAATAATTAAAAGTAATAGCTCAATTCAAAGTATCATAATTCCGGGAAATGAGGAAGTGAAAAAAATAGCCGGAACAATCCAAAATAGCGGTTTCGATGTGCGCCCTATTATGAGCCCTACTGTTCCTTCAGGGAAAGAGCGATTACGTATTTGTATTCATGCATTTAATAACGAAGAGGAAATTAAAGGAGTTGTTCAAATAATGGAACAAAATATAAATTTTAATATTTTCACGTGATGCAAAAAAATAAAAATAAATATATTTTTGTAACAGGTATCGGAACAGGGGTAGGCAAAACGGTGGTTTCGGCCATTTTAACCGAAGCATTAAAAGCAGACTACTGGAAACCGATTCAGTGTGGTGACTTAGAATATACCGATACAAATAAAGTACGTGATTTAATTTCTAACGATTTATCAATATTACATCCCGAAACATACCGGCTTAAAACACCCGCATCACCTCATTACGCAGCTATTCAAGAAGGGATTCAAATAAATGCCGAGGATTTTAAAATACCGCAAACCGATAACGCCCTAATTATAGAAGGTGCTGGAGGGCTAATGGTTCCTTTAAATGATCATTTTTTAATGATAGACTTGATAAAACAGCTGCAAGCCGAAGTAGTGTTGGTTTCTCAGAATTATTTGGGAAGTATTAACCACACCTTGTTATCGTTGGAAGTGTTGAAGAGAAACAACATACATGTGAAAGGAATTGTTTTTAACGGAGAACCAAATAGTTCTACCGAGAAATTTATTCAAAATTACTCAACTGTTCCTTGTGTTTTAAGGGTGTTACAGGAGGAGTTCGTTAATAAAGATACAATTTTAAAATATAAAAATAAGTTAGATAAAAGCTTGTTTTAATATTCGAACGTTATTCATCAATTTTAAAATTTCCTTTTACATGCGATCCGTCGCAAAATGGTTTGTTCTTAGTTAATCCACAACGACAAAGGGATGCTGAGTTTCTAGTAGTTATTTCGGTTCCGTCGTAATTAGTTATCTTAAAATCGCCTTTTACTAAAAAGGGACCGTTTTTTAAAATCTTTATCTCTGTGCTTTTCTCTTCGGTATTTTCAGTCTTTTGTTCTTCCTTCATATCTTTATTCCAGAAATAAGTTAATGCATCGGTAGGACAATTACACACCGTTTTGATAATTTCTTCAGTAACGCCTTTGTCTAGTTTTATCCAAGGTCTTTCATAAGGCACAAAAACCTTAGGTAATTCAGTAAAGCAGGTCGTTGCATGAACGCAAAGGTCGGGTTGCCAAACAACAGTGATCTCTCCGTTGGTATATTTTTTTACAATTTTTCTCATTATTCCATATTTTATTCAAATTTACAAATAAGTTTGAAATCTAGAAATACAAAATTAAAAAGTTAAAAGGGAATAATGGAATAAGGGGAAATAAGGAAATAATTAACATCCAATCTGTCTCGTACTGCCTATCCGGCCTAATGTACAGTCAGGCAACATGATTTTCAAATATCAATTTCCAATAATCAATTTTCAAACTAAAAACTACCAACTAAGAACTAATAAATATGAGGCGTGTCGAAGACTGATTTAACAAACTTATCTCTACGATTGGTCACCCTTCGAGACAGCCTCCTTCGTCGGCTTCCTCTGGGTGAAACACTTTCGTTAAATTATAATTAATATTTAAATAAAACTCTGACAGGGTTTCAAACCCTGTCAGAGTTAAAATCATCTGTCAGATTTTAAATTAATCCAAAAATTCGTACGTGAAATTCAAATACCCTTTTACTGCAGCATCATTAAAAAAAGAAGTGCCAATAAATTTAACATGTCTTCCACCGGCTGTCTTTATAATATAAACATGATTGTTAGGAGCATAAGTCTGATCCGTTGGGCCAGTAGGTGATTTAAATACTGCTTCTAACAATACACTCCCTGGAACTTTAACCATAACAGGAGGCATACTCATCGATTGAATAACCTGAATTGTATCATCTTCCGTAAAGGTATTTGCTCCAATAGAATTAATGGTAACCGAATTAAAGTCAACTTCGCCAAGGTCTATTACAGCCCCTTGTCCTTTACCACTTTTCCCTCCGTTGGTACGAAAGTTCTCGTAATGGATTCCTAAATCCCAGCTTAACGTATCTCCAAAATTAGCAACACCCACTTCTGCATTTTGTTCAAAGGAGAAATATTTCCAGTTTAGAATATCGGCATGAACGTCAATTTCAACTTTTTTTGAGTTATCAACAATGTTGTTATCATCGTTGGGTTCATCTTTTTTACATTGTGTAAATAAAGCCATTAGAGCGAAAAGGAATAAAATAGTTTTTTTCATAATCATTATTTTTTAAAATTGTCAGTTAATTTATCGATAGAAATAGTAAGCATCCCATAAAAACGACGCCCCGGGTCAATATTAATTAATTCGGTTTGCGTTTTGTAATTGAAAATATTGGTAATTCCCATATTTATTTCAATCGCTTTATTCAAAAACGTTTGAATAAGGGCGACTTTCCATAAAGAATAAGCAGGGTAGGAGTCTTTTACAAAAGAATAGGCTGCTTCATTAAAATTATCGAAGGTTTTTTTACTTGAAATTTTTCCACTAAAAGAGCATATCCCTGTATAATTATTTTTATTCCAAGTATAATCTATGCCTATAATTTCGGAGTGTTTACTAAAACCGCTTAATTCTTCTTTTTTTATCATATCATATGCGTAAGTATAGCTATACCCTCCATTTATGGATAGATTTTTTGAAATATAAAAATGTTGAATAAAATCGAATCCTCTAATGTTGGCTTTATTTATATTAATATACGTATATCCGTTGCTCGTGTTGGCAAACAGCACATCGTGTATCATATCTGTAACTTTGTTAACATACAAATGGATGCTTGCATTGTTTCTTTTATGACTATATTCAACAGATAGAGAACCGTATTGCGAATACTCGGGTTTTAAATTTGGATTTCCTTTTACAAAAATAAATCCTAAATCAAAGTCGTAATACATCTCTTTAATACTAGGTACTCTAAAGCCATAACCATAGGTGGCTCTATAGTTTAATTTCTTCAGCGAATACATAAATGAGATTTTAGGCGAGAAAGAAGAAGATGATTCCAAATAATGATCGTAACGAATGCCACCGATAAAGGTATATTTTTTATGAAATTTTAGTTCATCCATCGCAAAGAAATTGATGTTGGTTATTCCTTTCGATGAGTCTTGAATTCGTTCGGAAAACATGTTATCTTTAAACAATTCAACACCCGCAATTAAATTATTTTTTTCTATTTTTTTTGCAAAAGTTTTCGTGTTCTTGGCTGCCAACTGAAATGTTTGCTGTACGTTGGAATATATTTTTTTCTTTTGGTCGTTGAGTTTTTCCAATATATTGAAACTTTCATAATGATCGAAGTGATATACAGCGGAAATGTCCGTGTTTTTATTTAGCTTATAGGTAGAGGAAATGCCGGTATTATAATCTTCGTAAAGCGGATGAGCCGGAATGGCTGATACATCAAAACGTTCTCGTCGGAAATAACCCCCTTTTACTACAAATGATAGTTTAGTATTCGGACTAAAGGTAAGCTTCTGAAAAGCATTGTAAACGCTATAAGGTTCAACGGTATAATTATCTTTTGTTTCGGGGGTTAAGTCATAGCCATTGGTGCTTTTTCTGTTAAAATCGGTAAAAGAAGAAAAATTATTTTTTTTAAAACCAATATTTAACCCGCTTTCTAGTTCATTAAATTTAGAATACTTCCCATAAACATTAGCTTCGAAAGGTTTATCAGGCGTGCGTGTAATCAGGTTGATAACCCCTCCAATAGCATTAGAACCGTAAAGGGTAGAAGAGGCCCCTTTCACAATCTCAATTTTTTCGATATTCGAAGCGCCTAATCGAAAATAATCAATGTTGTCGTGGTTTTCGCCGGCCATACGTTCACCATCTATTAAAAACAAGGTATATTTTGCTTCTATTCCTTGCATTTGGAATGTCATGCCACTTCCTTCATTGTAAAAATCAAGTCCGGGTAATGTGTTCGATAATGCTGTTGTTATTTGTGAAGAACCCGAAATAGCTATTTTTTGCGACGATACAATTTGTGTTAATATGGGGGTCTCTTTTATGTTGGTAGCAAATCGAGTTCCTGTAATAACTACTTCATCCATGGTAACAATCGAAGGTGACATAAATAATAAAATCGTGTCGTTTTTACTCGACTGTATTTGTGTATGTAAACTGCGGTAACCGGGAATAAATAACATAAGGTTATATAGCTTCTTCTCGCTAACAGGTATTATAAAATATCCTTGATGATTTGTTTTCGTATATATTTCATTGTTTATTACCACTACTTCTAAATCTTTTAAAGGTGCATGCGATGCAGAATCTTTTACAAACCCTTGAATAAAAAATGAATGCTGACATATACTCGGATATATACGGAAAAGAAGGATAAATAAAAACAAATACTTTTTCATATTAATATCTGAATAATATTAATACTGCACCGGTAATATAGGCCAATACCCAATAAATATAAATAAAAGTAAAAGTTGCTAACTGATTTTTAGAAAATGCGTGGGTATATCCATTTTTTTTGGTGAACAAATAAAACTGAACGGTTTTTACAAGCATCATCCCTAATGATGTATAGCCAATGAGTCCATGTATGGTTAAAAATCCTTTTGAAGAACCGGCAATCATAAAAATGGTGGCTGTAATATCAAATAATACGGCAATAGAAAGGGTATTTAAAAAAAGTTTACTGATGTTTTTTTTTCGATATGCAATAATGAAAGTAGCCGTATAGGTAATAAGGGCAGCCTGAACAAGTGATATCCCTATAATTAAAATAGAACTCATTTTCTTAAATTTTGGCAAAAATACATAGTTTTTACTTATAATAATGGTAAAATCAGTTCGATTTATGGTAATTTTTAAAGTAAATTGAAGAAAAAAGGATTTTAAGTTTTTATAAAAACCGTTTTTTCATTTTTTGGTGGAGTTCTCTGTATTTGCCTGGAGACAGGTGCGTATGCGACTTAAAGACTTTATTAAAATAGGAGTCGTCCGAGAAGTTGAATTTAAAGGCAATTTCCGCAACAGAGATATCCGTTTCTTCGAGTAATTTTCTTATTTCAATCATTATTCTTTGTTGAATAATTTTTTTAAGACTCATATTAAACACGTTTTTACAAATGGAATTAAGTCGTGCAAGGCTAACCTGCAAAGATTGAGCGTAAAAATCATGCTTAGTTTGTTTGCTGTAATTCGATTCAATTAAATACGACAGTTTAATAATAATAGCATTTGTTTCATCGCTCTTATTGTTGTTATGCGATTCACAAATATCTGTAAGTTTAAGAATAAGTATATTCAGGTAAGAACGAATAATGGGGGCATGGTGAAGCTGTTTCGAATTACTTTCCAACAACAAGGTATGGAACATATGAGCGATTTCGGTATTTTTTTCAGGTAAATCAATATAATAGATAGGCTCTTTATTGGCAATGGGCAGTGCATAAGAGAACAAATACATTAAGCGAATCATATTGAATTCAGCTGCATAAAAATCCTGACAAACAAAAGTATATACTCCTTCGGGAGTTTTTGAAAATCGGAATGCATGTGCTATATTTTGCGGACACAAAAATATACGGTTAGGTTTTATTTTAAACGATTTATTATTAATATGAAAAGTGCCTTCCCCTTTAATAAAATAGGCAAGTGAATAAAAATCGAATTGGTGTTGACTAATAAGGAAAGGGTATTTCGAGAAACAATTTTTAAAGTCGGAGATATAAAACCCAGGAGTTGTTGCATCTCTTAAAAAGCTAAAATGAAAAGGCGTATTATTATTTAAATGATGTTTGTCCATAATAATGTATTATACCAATTGTAAATTTAAAATATTCCAACGGATATTTTAAATTTTACAATGGTAATGCCGATGACATATATGTTATAGTACAATTTATTGGACTATTACATATATGCTTTCGGTATTAGAACAAAGGTATAAAGTATTTGTAAATAATGGGGTAGGAAATTAGTTTATTGTAAATATCAAATTAAAGTGAAGCCTGATTTTTTTTCTAAACGGATTTGTTAGCGTTAAATTTACAATTCTTTGTAAACCTATTTCAGAATGATGTATTCTATTCTATCATTTATTACTTGTCTTTTCAATAGAAGAAATTATTCTAAGGTCAATAAGTTTTTCTTTAGGAGTAAAATACAAACTTAATCCAATCGCAGCAATAATAATTGTTCTTAAAATAAGTCTACTGTCAGTTTCTTGTTTTTTTATAAAACTAAATATAAGAAATAGAATAAGTGTAGAACACCCAATTGAAATCATTGACTGAAATCCGGGATAGTTTTGCAATCGAAACAAAATTCCAATTATACTTATGCTTAAGCCCCATAAACATAATTTATCTAAAAAATTTTTCATAGGTGATATTTCTTTGTCCGCAGATAATCTATACGATATTATGTAATACATTATCGCAAGTGTTGACAATGAAATTAATAATATAAAAGTTCCTAATGGAATATTTGAACTTCTTAAAAATAAACCTATTAATGATGTTAATACAAGAATAGCTTCTATCGAAGAAAGTTTTGAGTCAAGCTTTTTAGCGAGTTTAGCTAGTTTTTCATTTTTCATAAATTGTGTTTAGAGAAATTGTATTTTTTTATTTAAAAATCATTACTGTCCGATAAAAATACATAATATAATTTGATTTCAGATATTTCAATACCTCGAGCCACAAAAAAACGAAATTTTTAAATTAGGCCCCCCATTATTATGTTTCGAAAAAGCGATTTGATATTGAATTACGCTAATCACTAGACAGTCTTTATCTGTATTTTAATGGTTTTTCAATTATGCATTCTTTAATGGTTAGCTCGATTATTTTGTCAGACCATACTCCAGCATGAAAACAATCATCTATTTTATATTGCTGTTGTTTTCCCTTTTTATAGGCTTACTTAAAAAACATTTCAGTCCCTCCTAGAAAAAATTAATTACAAGATCTGTGGCTATTCGTTATTTGTATTCAGGTTTGTTTCTAATTCATTAGATTTTGAATATTTATCTTTTTCCCAATTTTCGGGATTTTTTTTAATATAATTAACGATGCGTTGGTATTCATCATCGTTGCGAATAATATGGTCGTAAAAAAGGGATTGCCATGCATGTTCATATCCCAAACGGTTGGCGTTTTTTGTAACCGCCGATTTATAGGAACCAATGATAGATGATACCGAATTTGTGCCAATATTTTGGAATCGTTGTTGGCCAATGGTTTTGGATTGTTCGGTTGGTTGTATTGGGTTTTTATTTGGTAGAAAAAGGGCATGCCCTTTTTCTACCAAATTTTCATTTTTTTCATTATTGGTCAATATCAATATACCATGAATATGATTTGGCATTACCACAAATGCCCCTAATTCTGTGTTTTTTGAATGATTGGTGATTTCGAACCACAAAATATCGGCAATTACACCCATATTTGATAATACCATTTTCTTGTTTTCGATTTTTCCAAAATAATGTTTTCGATGATTGGTGCAAATGGTTATAAAATAGGCACCTGCCCATCGATAATCCCAGGTTTGCAAACGTAAAGATTTTGTGCGATATTTGTTTTGAAAAAGATTCATTAATAACGCTATTTTATTCTCAACATATTTTCCATTTTACGACCTTTGGCTAATTCATCTACTAGCTTATCAAGGTATCTGATTTTTTCTTTAAATAGGCTTTCTTCAAAAACTTTTTATAAACGAAGAGGGGCGTTATTTTATTGCTTTATGCTTCTTTCTTTTTAATCTAAAAAATTATCACACACGAACAACAAGTACTATTTATAGTTCAAGAATTATATCAACTTCTGTTGAGGATAAAATACG
>Ga0116184_10003396_pt1 | contig 13074 bp, 11 predicted proteins | sample AD_JPNNA5_MetaG_FD_89886 | JGI IMG/M metagenome (GOLD analysis project Ga0116184, IMG submission 89886) | Active sludge microbial communities of municipal wastewater-treating anaerobic digesters from Japan - AD_JPNNA5_MetaG | ecosystem: Engineered > Bioreactor > Anaerobic > Digestate | place... | reverse complement strand
TTCATAATCCTATTTATTGTGATGATACAAATTATATGATAAAAGCATTAAAGTTATTGGGTATAAAAATAAAGAAAGATAATGAAAGGCTAATTGTATACGGACTTGGTGGGTATTTAAAAATTCCCAAAAGTGATATTTTTGTTGGCAATGCTGGAACTGCATTTCGCTTTTTAACATCACTTGTTGTTTTATGTAAAGGAAATGTAGTAATTGATGGTGATGAAAGAATGAGAATGAGACCCATAAAAGATTTATTAATAGCTTTAGAAAGTTTAGGTGTTGAAACAAATTCAAATAAAGGATTCCCACCAATTACTATAAATGGTCTAAATTTTTCAGGTGGTAAAGTTGATATTAATGCTAATATTAGTAGTCAATTTGTAAGCTCATTAATGATGATAGCTCCTTTTGCTGAAAAACAAATGGTAATTAATCTTAAAGGTAAAGTAACATCTAAGCCATATATAGATATTACAACTAAAGTGATGCAAGATTTTGGAGCATCAATTAAAAATATTGATTACAAGAAGATTATTATTAGTAATAGTAAAAAGTATTTCCCACAAAATTATTATGTTGAAAGCGATGCTTCAAATGCTTCATATTTTATGGCTGCAGCTGCTATTACAGAAAGTGCTGTAAAAATTTATGGTTTAAATTTAAATTCGATTCAAGGAGATATAAAGTTTGTTAATATTTTAAAGAAAATGGGTTGTAAAGTTAATAAAGGCATTAATTATATTGAAGTGATAGGGAGTAAATTAAAGGGAATTGATGTAGATATGAATGAAATGCCAGATTTGGTTCCTACATTGGCTGTTATAGCAATTTTTGCTAAAGGTAATACTGTAATACGAAATGTAGAGAATTTAAGATATAAAGAATGTGATAGGTTAAATGCATTATATAAAGAGTTGACAAAAATTGGTGCTAGCGTTAAAGAGTTAAAATCTGGTCTAATTATTAAACCAAATGAACTAAGACCTGCTTTAATTTCTACATATAATGACCACAGAATGGCAATGAGTTTTTCGATTGCAGGTTTAAGAATTGATGGTTTGGAAATTGAAAACCCCCAGTGTGTAAAAAAGTCTTTCCCTGATTATTGGAAAGTGTTTAAAAAAACATTTTATTCTTAAATATGAAAATAGTATTAATTGGATTCAGAGCAACAGGTAAATCTACATTAGGGAAAAAATTATCAAAGTTATTGAAATACAAGTATATAAGTATTGATGAAGAGATTAAAAAGAAATGTAATTTATCAATTTCCGATATAGTATCAAATTATGGTTGGAAGTATTTTAGGAAAATTGAATCAGATATAATTAAAGAATGTTCAACTTTAGATAAAATTATTTTAGATACAGGTGGAGGGAGCATTTTAACGAAAAAAAATCGGCTATTGTTAAAAAAAAATTCTTTTGTAGTTCAACTTACAGCTTTTAAAAAAGATATTGTTGAAAGAATTAAGAAAGGTAACGATAGACCTAATCTTACATCTTTAAAATCATTAAATTTGGAAGTTGGAGAATTACTAAAAAAAAGAAAAGTTTTATATGATAGTATTACTGATTTAAAAATTAATACATCAAAAAATGAAATTAATACTATTTTAGATAAAATTATTGAATCTTTTAAAGGGAAACTTTAATGGCAGGGAATACTTTTGGAGAAATTTTTAGAATTACTACATTTGGTGAAAGTCATGGTAAAGCAATAGGGGTTGTAATTGATGGTGTTATTCCAAATATTGATATTGATTTAAATTTTGTTCAAAGTGAGCTTAATCGAAGAAAACCAGGTCAAAGCTCAATTACTACACCAAGAAAAGAAGAAGATAGAGTAGAAATATTAAGCGGAGTATTTGAAGGTAAGACAACTGGTGCTCCGATTTGTCTTGTTATCTGGAATAAAGATCAAAATCCAAAAATATATGAGCAATATAAAAATATCTTTAGACCTGGTCATGCTGGGTATACTTTTTTAAATAAATATGGTATATATGATTACTATGGAGGAGGAAGAGCATCAGGTAGGGAAACAGCTGCTAGAGTTGCTGCAGGAGCTATAGCTAAAACAATATTGAAAAATTATAATATCGAAATTATTGGTTATACTAGAAAAGTAGGAAATATTGAAATTAATGAAATTGATTATAATGAAATAGAGAAGAATGATATTCGTTGTCCAGATAAAATAGTTGCAAAAAAAATGATAGATTTAATAAGCGAAGTTAAAAGTAAAGGTGATTCAATTGGAGGAGTGGTAGAAATTGTTGTAAAAAATTGCCCAATAGGATTAGGTGATCCAGTTTTTGATAAATTACATGCTGATTTTGCTAAAGCTTTAATTTCTATTGGTGCTGTTAAAGGGTTCGAAATAGGTGCTGGATTTAAATTTAGCGAAAAGAAAGCAAGTGAGATAATTGATGAATTCTATTTTGACCAAAATCAAAGTCGTATCAGAACGAAAACTAATAATCAGGGAGGCATATTAGGTGGGATATCTAATGGCGAAGATATTGTGATGAGAATAGCAGTAAAATCACCTTCTTCAATATTGATTGAAAAAGATACTGTAAGATACGATAATACACCTACAAAAATTAAAATTGAAGGAAGACATGATCCATGCCTATGTCCACGAATAATACCTGTAGCTGAATCTATGATAGCATTAGTATTGTTAGATAAGTTATTAATACAGAATATGATCAAGAAAACACCTACTATAGGAAGATTAAGGGAACAAATTGATTTGATTGATAAAAACATTTTAATTTTAATTGCTGAAAGACAAAAATTAGTTAAAGAAATAGGTAAAGAGAAAATAAAAAACAATATAAAAATATTAGATAGAAAAAGAGAATTAGATGCTTTAAGCGACCGAAAAAAATTAGCTAGAAGATTAAAGTTAGATACAAATATTATTGAAAAATTATTTAAATTACTTTTTAAAATATCAAAAATTGAACAAGAAAAGGTTAAGGTTGATAAATGAAAAAAATTGCTTTAATAGGATTTGGAAGATTTGGTAAATTAATTACAAAGTTTATATATAAAGATTTTGAGATTTGTGTTTTTGATAATAAACTTACCAAAAAAAAACTTGATGTTTGGAAGAAAAAGAATATAAATGGAAAATCTAATATTGAACTTTTAAATGAAAAGGATATTTCAAAAATATCTATAGTATTATTATGTGTTCCAATTTCATCAATAAAGGAAGTTGCAAAAAAAATCAATAAATACCTGAATGATGAAACATTAATAATAGATTTTTGCTCTGTTAAATTATATCCTTTAAAAGTATTAAAAAGGTATTTGAAAAAGAGCACTTATATTTTAGCTACTCCCCCTTTATTCGGTCCAGATAGTGTATCTGATAGTTTAAATGGGAAAAAAATTGTGTTATGTCCTGAAAGAATTCCAGAAAGCTTATTTGAAAAAGTGCATAAGTATTTATCAAAATTTAAATTAAAAATTATAATTTCATCTGCAAAAGATCATGATAAAAGGACTGCTTATACTCTTTGTTTAACTCAATTTATTGGTAGAGGTTTAGAAAAATTTCATATGAAAGAAGAAGAATTTGATACCTTAACATTTAATGAGTTATTACATATTAAAAATGTTGTTTTAAACGATACAAATCAATTATTTTATGATATGCAGATTTATAATCCATATGCCAAAAAAATGAGAAAGAAATTACTTAAGGATTTTAATGATGTAGAAAGAAAGCTTAAAACTAAATAGAATATAATTTAAAAATAATTTAAATATATATTATAGTTTTTCTAATATATATTAAAAATTGTTGATTTTTTTTAAAAAAAGTATTATACTAAAGAGTTAAATTAATAAAAAAATTATGAGTGGTGAAGAAAACGAAATTTTCGTAGATAGGGCAAGAGATATTCCTTTTAATTCAAAGGAAATTAGCGTTATTTCAAAATGTAGTTTTTGGATGAAAGTAATTGGTTACTCTCTCTATATAATTTCATCGATTATTTTTTTAGTTGCTATTGGGGTATTTATAATAAGTTTTTCGATCATTGGAAAACCTGAAATGTTTTTTTCAGCATTAATTTATTTAATCATTTCACTTATATGTTTTATTCTTGCACGTTCTCTTTATAAATCAGGTTTAGCATTTAAAGATGTAATAAATACCTCAATAGATGATCAAGGCTTTTTAGTTGAGGGGTTTACTCAACTACAACATTTTTTTCTTATTTTAGGCATCCTTATTTTCATTTCTGTAATTTTGTTAATTATTTTGACTATAGTATTAAGTTTCTCAGCATTGTAGAATTCAATGATAATTACCAATGCACCTTTGAAAATATATTGATTAAATCAATGATTAATGGTAAATTATTATTTTGAATTTTATTATGAAAAGATTAATTTTATTTATTTTAATATTTACAAGTGTTTCTTTTAGCCAGTTTTTGGAATTTGAACCCTCTAATGGTGAGAATTCCATAAATATTAGTTTGCAGAATTATTATTTTAGATATAATGACGATAAGAATAATATTTTGAAAAATGAAGAGATTCATTTTTTAAAATTAGTGCCTGGTATATTATATGAAAATAATAGTTTACAGGTTTCACTTTATTATTTAAATGGTAAATATCATGAGAATAAAACAAAGCTTTTTTCTTTGGATGGTAATTATAAGATTGTTATTCCAATTCTGACTAGTGAAATCACAAATTTAGGATTACCTTTATTGTTGAAAACAAGTTATATTCAAGTATCTCAACAAAACAATAATTATAAAACAAATCGTATAGAAAATGGAAGTTTTGGTTTAGGAACTGGTATACAATTTTATAAGTCATTTGATTGGATTAGTTATAAAATGCTATATAATTTTTGCATTTATTATAGTACAATTAACTTCAGTATAGATTATGGTTATTCCTTGCAAAATGATTTGTTATTGATGCTGTATTTTAATAATCTTTTTGATGATTTTGGTTTTTCATTGGGAGTTAAATATTCAGATCAAAAATGGAAAATATCACAAAAAAAATATAATTATTATTGTTCAAATTATGGATTAATTTTTGGAATAATTTTTTGAGGTAGTTATGAGTTTACAAGAAAAAATTAGTGAAGATTTAGCAAAAGCTATGAAATCAGGAGATAAAACAAGGGTAGATACTTTAAGAATGATAAGAGCTCAATTAATAGAGTTTAGCAAAAGAGGTGCTGATCATAATATTACTCCTGAAGACGAAATCTCAATATTAACTTCTGCAGCCAAAAAAAGGAAAGAAGCTATTGAAGAATTTAAAAAGGCTAATAGATTGGAAATGGTAGAAAAAGAAGAAAGCGAATTAAAAATTATTCAGGAATATCTCCCAAAACAGTTAACTGAAGAAGAAATAAAAGAGATAATAAAAAAATATATAACTGAAACTGGAGCTTCAGGTCAAAAAGATTTTGGTAAGGTAATGCCCCTCGTAATGAAGGAATTAAAGGGGAAGGCTGATGGCAAATTAGTTCAAAATCTTGTTAAAGAACTTTTATAATAAAATGAATTTTTTAGATATAATAATATTTTTAATATTACTTCTTTCTGTTATTAATGGCATTAAAGATGGTTTTATAAAAACATTTTTCTTTTTAATTGGAACAATATTGGGTTTAATATTAGCAACAAAATATAATTCAGTTTTTACACCTGTAATAATGAAACTAATAAATATCAATTCCATTGAGGCACAAATAATTGCTTATGTAATATTATTTGTTATTTCTGGTTTAATTATGAAAGTCTTCTACAGATTGTTGATAAAAAGTAATAGAATACTTTTTTTATGGGATAAAATTTTTGGTGGTATTTTGGGATTATTAGAATCAATGATTATACTGAGTTTAATTTTAATAATTTTACACTCTTTTAATTTTCCTTCTGAAAGTGTAATAAATAACTCAATATTTTATTATTCGATTTATAATTTTGCTCCACAAGTTTTTGATATAATTAAGACTATTATTCCTGGTACTAATTCTTTTTTTGAAGAATTTTATTTATTATAAGTAAATGAAAGAAATTTTTGATAAGTTAGATTTTAATAAGCTGAAAGAAAAAATAAAAAGTTATTGTACTACTTCTTTGGGTAAAGAAAAAATTGATTTAATTAATTCTATGTTAAATTTTGATAGAATTAATTATGAATTAGATATTACTTGTGAAATGGTCAATATTTTAAATTATGATGAAGTCTTTCCGATTGATGGAATAAAAGATATTCGGGATTCATTAGCTAGAGTTTCTATATTAAATAGTTTTTTACAACCTAAAGACTTCTTATCAATATTAAGTGTTCTTAAAACTAGTAGAAAAATAAACAATTTTTTTCTAACAAGAAAAGATAAATATCCTTTATTATATAATTTATCTAAAGATATTTTTTATGATAAACTTATAGAAAGAAACATTGAATCAATTATTGATGAAAATGAAACTATTAAAGATTCAGCAAGTAGAACTCTAAATAATATACGACAAAGAATCAAGTACCTCAATACTGAGTTATCTAATCAACTTGAAAAGATTTTAAAGAAGTATTCTGAAAAAAACTATGTTCAGGAAGAATTAATTACACAAAGAGATGGAAGGTCAGTAATACCTATAAAAGTTGAACATAAAAGACATATACCCGGCTTTATCCATAGTGCCTCTGCCTCTGGATTAACTGTTTTCATTGAACCTGCTGAGACATTAGAACTTAATAATGAAATTCGTAGTTTAGAGTTTGAAGAAAAAAGAGAGGTTGAACGAATTTTAAGAGAATTAACTGATTATATTCGAGATAATGTTACTGAATTAAAAAGAACGATTGATATTTTAAGTTTTATAGATTTTACTTATGCAAAGGCAAAATATGCAATAGATTATGGAGCTGTTAAACCAGTTTTTAACAAAACAGGCTGTATAAAAATAAGACAAGGTTATCATCCAATATTGTTATTAATACATAAAAAAGAAGAAGTCGTACCTTTAGATTTTAGTATTGGTGAAAAGTTCTATACTTTGGTAATTACAGGACCAAATGCGGGAGGGAAAAGTGTCGCTTTAAAAACAATAGGTTTATTAACATTAATGCTACATACTGGCTTTCTAGTCCCTGTTAGTCCAGATTCTGAATTTAGAATGTTTGATAAATTATTCATTGATATCGGAGATGAACAATCGATTGAAAATGATCTAAGTACTTTTACATCACATGTATTAAATCTAAAAAATATCGTTGAGAATGCAAATTCAAACAGCTTAGTATTGATTGATGAAATTGGAGAGGGAACTGATCCTTTAGAAGGAGGTGCAATAGCTGCTGCAATACTATTAGAATTAACTACTAAAAAGGTTTTCACTATTGCGACAACTCATCAAAGTTTTCTTAAAGTATTTGCTCATCAAACCGAAGGTATGGAAAATGGTGCAATGGAATTTGATCAACATACTATTACACCAACTTACAGATACAGAGAAGGTTTACCGGGAAGTAGTTATGCAATTCAAATCGCAATCAGGTTAGGATTAAGTAATAGTATTATCGAAAAAGCCAAATCATTTTTAGGCAAAGAATCCGATAATTTAGAGGTAATTATTTCTGATTTAGAACATAAATTAGCTGAATACAATAAAAAAATAATTGAAATAGATAAACAAAAAATTCTCTTATCTGAAAGGCTTCAAAAATTAGAAATTGATAAAAAGAATCTTGAAAAAGAAAAAAGATATATTAAAAGTAATGCTTTAAAAGAAGCAGAAAATATTATAAGTGATTTGAATGCAAAAATTGAAAATGTAATCAAAGAGTTAAAAGAAAATAAAGCCAGCACAGATTCTATTAAAAAAGCAAAACAAGAAATTGAATCTATAAAAAATGAATTTTATAAAATATCTCATGAATTAAAACCAGATGAAAACAAATCATTCGTAAAAGGTGATAGGGTAAAACTAATAGATGGCACCGAAGATGGCATCATTGAAGATATTGATTTAATTAGAAATATTGCAAAAATTAATTTTGGGAATATTGAACTTGAAGTGTCTTTAGATAATATTGAAAAGAGTACAAAAGGTAAAAGTATTATTCAGAAAAAATCTGAATTATCTGAATTTATTTCAAAAAAGGAGGTTAAAACACGTTTAGATGTTCGAGGTAAATTTGGTGTTGAGGCAATTTCGCTTGTTGATAAATTTATTGATGATGCTTTTATTAAGGGACTATCAGAAGTTGAAATTGTTCATGGGAAAGGATCTGGTTCCTTAAGACAAAAAATTACTGAGTTTTTAAAAAATAACGAATACGTATTATCTTTCCGGTTAGGGGAATGGAATGAAGGAGGAACAGGGGTTACCATAGTAAAAATTAATAACAAAAATTAATAACAAAAATTCATTATTTCTTTTAAATTAATTAATTATTTAACAAACTAAAGGAATAACTATGATAACTAAATCTATTATTGTTACCATCTTCTTGGTAGTAGCAGTATCTTATACATTTGGAGGTGGTTTTCAATTGAATGAACATGGAGCAAGAGCTATGGCTCAAGCAGGTGCTTTTGCTGCAAGAGCAAACGATCCATCAGCTCTTTATTTTAATCCTGCCGGAATTAGTTTTCTCAAAGGAACACAAGTTTATTTGGGAGCAACTCTAATATCTCCTTCTATGACTTTTAGGGGACCTTATAATTTAAACACTAACCAGGAAACAAAGTTAGAGAATAAGATTTATACACCAATTAATATCTACTTTACTCAAGAAATAAATGATATGTTTTCATTTGGGTTTGGTGTTAATAATCCTTTTGGTTTAGGAACTAAATGGCCTGACAATTGGGTTGGGAAAACTTTATCAATTAAATCTGAAGTTCAATTGTTCGATTTTAATCCAACAGTTTCTGCGAAATTTTTAGATGATAAACTATCATTTGGAGCAGGTTTTAATTATTATTTAGGGAGTGTTGAGATTATAAAAGAGGCTAATAGTTTTTATCCTCCTTCAAATATTACTTTAAAAGCTGGATTAACGGACGGTAAAGGTGTTGGTTATAATTTTGGTTTACAATATTTACCTGAAGAAAATTTAAGATTTGGTTTATCTTATAGAAGCCCTGTTGATTTGAAAATCGAGGGTGATGCAACTTTTTCTCAAAAGAGATCGATTTTTCCAGAAGGTAGAGCTAAAGCTACTTTAAATTTACCTGCAACTGGTTTTATTGCTGCAGCTTATTCACCAATAAATGATTTATGGATTGAATTCGACGCTCAATTCATTGGTTGGTCTTCTTATAAAAAATTAGAAATTACATTTTTAAAAGACAACTCTGTTTCTTCTACTGAGAAAAATTATAAAGACACTTGGATTTTGAGATTTGGAGTTGAATATAAATTAACTTCTGATATAATACTTTCATCAGGGTATTTCCATGATTTTAATCCTGTACCCGATGAAACTGTAGACCCTATGTTACCAGATTCTGATAGAAATGGATTTAACATTGGTTTTAGTTATAAGTTTAATGATAAAATCTCATTTGATCTTGCATATTTGTATTTACCTTTTGTTCAGAGAACTACTGAAAAATCAGACCTATTTTTCAATGGTACTTATAATAATACGACCCATCTTCTCGGATTTAATATTTATCTTAAACTTTAGTTATTTAGTGAGGGAAAAATGAAAAAAATATATTTTACGTTTATTATAATATTTTTAGTTTTTTGGGGATGTTCAAAGGAAGACGTTCCTACTTCACCTGGCAGAGCAAATAATAATTATGTAGGCAATGCTGATTTTACTCGTTATGTTGCTGTAGGTAATAGTTTAACAGCAGGTTATCAAGATGGTGCATTATTTAAAGAGGGACAATTATATTCTTATCCAAATTTAATAGCAAATCAAGTAAAAAATTTGGGTATTAATTTAGATTTTCAAATACCTTTTATTTCTGAACCTGGAATTGGTTCAAGGATTTCTGTAACAAAAGTAACTTCTTCTGGTGCTGAAGTAGCAATCAATACTGTGATTTCTACACCGGAAAATCTTACATTACAAAGACCATATAATAATTTAGGTATCCCTGGATCTGTTGTTTGGATTCCTAATAGTAATGGGTTACCTATTTCTGATGTTTTTCAGAATGTATCTTTTTTAACAAGTACACAAAGAAATAATCCTTTTTTTGCAATTGTATTAAGAAGTGAGGTTTTTGGTACAAATTTAATTGCTCAAGTAAAAGCTATTAATCCAACTTTTATTACAGTGTGGTTAGGGAACAATGACGTTTTGGGATATGCTACTAGTGGAGGCACCTCACCTTCATCACCGACTCCTTCTGCAATTTTTCAACAAATTTACAAAATGATGATTGATAGCTTATCTGCTTTAGGGGCACAAATGGTAGTTGCAAATATTCCAGATGTTACTGTAATTCCATATTTTACAACGGTAATGCCTTATATTGTAACAAATGGTGTAAAAACTTATTTATGGGGACAAACCAAGGATGGAGTTAGACAGCTAACAGATAATGACTATGTAGTATTTACAGCACAAAATTATTTAAAGCTAGGAGTTGGATTAACTCAATCTAATCCTTTACCAAATAATTTAGTTTTAGATAAAGATGAAGTAGCTATAGCACAACAAGCAGTAAATAGTTTTAATCAAATTATTTCATCTATATGTAATTCAGCAAAGTTAAAAGATGGTAAGTCTATTCCTGTTGTTGATATTAATAAATTCCTATATGATATCAAAAAGAATGGTTATATTATTGCAGGAGAGAAATATACATCTGACTATATAAAAGGAAATTTATTTAGCTTTGATGGTGTTCATCCTTCAAGCAAAGGACAAGCTTTAGTTGCTAATGAATTTATCAAAGTAATTAATGATAGATATAACGCGAATATTTCTTTTGTAGATTTTACATCTATTCCAGGATTAAAAATTCCTGTTAGTAAATCTACCAAAGAAATTAATTCATTTTATTTTGAAAATAATTTTGAATTAAAATATCAAGAAATATTGAAACTATTTAAACCTTAAGAATATCAATAAGGCTATCTATAATCTAGTAAATTTAAAATTTATAGATAGCCTTATTAAAAATTAAAAGATTTTAAACAATATAAAGGAGCAAACAGATAAATTATTGAAAAAGAAATTCAGTGAAATAAGATATGCAATGAAGATGTCAACAATAGAGGGTTCTCTAAGTACCATTTTTCAGTTCTTAACTATTGGTGATAATGGTTCAGGACCTTTTATTATTGGATTAGCTTTATTTTTCGGTACAAATGATTTTCAGATTGGAATACTTGGATCTTTACCCTTTGCGCTTCAATTTTTCCAAATTGTTAGTGCTATTATTATTCAGAGAATAGGAGGGAGGCGTGTATTTGTAGCTATTACATCCCTTCTTGCAAGATCGGTCTTTTTTGTATTAGCAATAATACCTTTCATACCTTTTCTTTCAACTGAGAAGAAAATATTAATATTATTTTTTGTTTTAATATTTTATAATATTAATGGAGTGATGTCTGGAAATGCTTGGACATCCTGGGTAAGTGATTTATTTCCTGAAAAGATCCGAGGTACATATTTTGGTTTTAGAAATGGAATTTTTTCAATAATTAGAATAATTGCAATATTTGGAGCAGGTTTATTATTAGATTATTTTATAAAGTTGAATAAACCAAATTTAGGTTATAGTGTGATAATGGCTATTGGTGCTGCAGCTGGTACAGCTGGAGCAATGTTCTTTTTTAAACACCCTGAAAGAGTTTTAAATGTTAATGAATCTATAAATATCATAAAATTAGCACTTACTCCTTTAAAAAATAAATATTATGTCAAAATTTTATTATTTTTCTTTTTTTGGAATGTAAGTGTTGGCATTAGTGCGCCATTTTTTTCTGTTCATATGATTAGAAATTTAAATTTGAGTTTTTCTCAAATTGCTTTATTTCAAGTGATAGTAGCAGCAATTTCGTTTCTATCTTCAAAAATTTGGGGCAAATTTATTGATAAATTTGGTTCAAAATCTGTTTTGCTTTCAAATGCTGTTGTTATTTGCTTAATCCCTTTGATATGGCTTTTCCCAACAAGGGAATTTATTTGGCCTATTTATATTGATCCAATTCTTTCAGGTATCTCTTGGACTGGATTTAATCTTGCAGCATTTACTTTCCCTATCGATGCAAGTCCGAAAGATTTAAGAGGCTTTTATATTGCAATGTTTGGTATTTTTGTTGGATTGGGATATTTATTATCATCTATTTTAGGCGGAATTTTAGCACAAATATTTTCTGGTTTTCATTATAATTTTTATGGAATAAACTTTATTAATTTACATTTATTATTTATCGCATCATTTATTTTAAGAGCATTGAGTACAATAAAACTCAGGAATTTAAAAGAACCTCAAGAAAAAGGTGCAGCTTTGATTTTTCAATTTATTAATGTGGCTTTTGTTAGGGTTTCACTTTATAGCAATCAAATATTACCTTTTGTAATAAATACTTTACCAAAGCAGATTGCTAAATCTGTAGAAACAACCTCATCAAAAGTAACTGAAATTGCAACAAAAATTACTGATGAATTAAGTGAAAAAGTAGATGAAATTTCTGATGATATAACAGTTAAAATGGAAAATATTTCTGGTGGTATTACTAACATTTTAATTAATTTTACAAAAGATATTGTATCAAAAATTGATCTTATTACAGATAATTTATCTGGTATCTTTATTGATTTAGCTAATAAAGGAAAAAATAAAAATAAATTTATAAACAAAACTGAAGATAAAAATGATAAAAGAACCTGAAGTAAATTTAGAATTAGCTCTTCAACATGGATTAACAGAAGAAGAGTATGAAAGAATTAAGGAAATTTTAGGAAGAATACCGACATTTACTGAATTAGGTATTTTTAGTGTAATGTGGAGTGAACATTGTAGTTATAAAAATTCAATAGCTCTTATAAAAACATTGCCCAGAACAGGTTCAAGGTTATTAGTAGGTGC
>Ga0116184_10003394_pt1 | contig 13083 bp, 10 predicted proteins | sample AD_JPNNA5_MetaG_FD_89886 | JGI IMG/M metagenome (GOLD analysis project Ga0116184, IMG submission 89886) | Active sludge microbial communities of municipal wastewater-treating anaerobic digesters from Japan - AD_JPNNA5_MetaG | ecosystem: Engineered > Bioreactor > Anaerobic > Digestate | place... | reverse complement strand
TCTCCAAGCGAATAAGCAGCAATGGCAGCATAACGAAGAGCATCCTCAATTTTATTTAGCTTTTGAGTTATTTGGCTTAATTCATAATAGAGGAACCAGTCCTTTTTTTGTTTAATTATTTCCTGCATAAGAAGATATGCTTGTTCATATTCTCCCAGATAAAAAAGAGACAAAGCCAAATATCTTTTAATCCAAATAAGGTTTGCAGGAGAAATAAAAAGAGCATTTTTAACATCGGGTAGGCAAAGAGAAGCATCTTCCGAAGGATTTCCTTTATTCTTAAAATTATCATAGTTAGTGCTTAATTCCAAAGCTCTTTTGCAACAGGCAATACAACGAGAGTAGTTCTTTTCCAGAAAAAGAGCTTTGGTATAGTAACAAATATATTTCTCTTTCTGCGAAGGAAAGGTTTGGTATTTGTTTTTTCCATTAACTGCTTTATCATCTAAGAGATCAAACTTCAGCATATCCAAAAGCTGAATAATAATTTCAGGACTAAGTTGTTTATTTTTTGTAAGATAGGAAAATATAGTTAGCACCAGAGGATTTACTTTTTTAGTACAATCTGTTAAAGAGGCGATTCTTTCTATAAGTGGTATTGCCTCTTCTAAAGGAAGAACCTCGTTTTTTTTAAAATAAGCAAAATACAAACTCCAGGCATAGTTTTGTTTAATTGATGGACTGCAATTTTTTTGAGTGCATAGGTTTTCCCCGCAGTTAATAGCTTTATTATACATTTCCAGCTTATTATAACATTCCAACAACAGGGAGGCAAGAAAATAATGGGAAGATAAATCATTAGGAGAATATGCTTCCAATACAGCTAAAGCATCTCTATAATTGCCTTGTTTAATAAGATTCCAGGCATTATTAACAGCATCTCTATTTTCATTCATTAATAGCTCCTATACCAATTCCAGAATTAGTTTTACATTATTATCGGTATTATCTTTTTTAAGAACACCGTAGGGAGTTTTGAATTCACTCACTCCAATTTGTTCAAAAAGTTCTAAAATATGTTTTTCCAAGTGTTGCAGAGTTTCGGAAAGTTCATTATTTCTGCGTTTTATATCCAAATAACGAGAAATAGTATCTTTCAGGAGGAGTTCGTTGTTTCCAGAAAAAGGGGAAGAAGACAGAACATAATCCTCCAGATGAATAAGAGGATGTTCATAGCTGAAGATTTTTCCGCTGAAATCGCAATCACAATCAAAGCTATCATTTTCAGAAGCTAAATAACTGCGTATTTTATTGCAACTAATAACATTCCCTTTTAGAGTAGATTTTAAGAAATCGGAAGGATCACAAGGGTTGCATTGTCTTAAATAAAAATTAACAATTTCAGGTCCTCTATCCAGATGACCCACACAATGAATGAGGACTTTTTTTTGAGCATCATTCAATTGATGATGGGCTTCAATTTTCTGACAAATAAAAGCCAAAGCAGAACAACGCTGTTTTAGCCAAAGCCATTGAGGATCAAGTTCCGGAGATGGTTCAGCAGGGATAATGGATATATTTACATTTTCAGTTTGATAATTTTCCCGGCTAGAATCCAAAGTATTACACGAAAAATCTGGCTGAAGAGAACAGAGGGCAGACAAAAAATCACTCGGAGAAATTAACGGAGGTTTTTTTAACAAAGAAGACAGAGGAAGCGGTTCTAAAGCACCATCTGTCAAAGTAAAAAAAGTACTTTTCAAACCAGAAAAACGATGAACTCCACCCGGGAGCTTTATAAGATTACCAAAATTATTAGTTGAAGTGCGGGTCTGCTTTGGAAAGACTTCAATTTGGAAAGGAAAGGAACTAATATCAATTTGGGTAGCAAGTTTCAAAGCAAATGTTCTAGCAATAGCAGCACTTGTATATTCCTGTAAGAATAGCCAGATATGATAGCCCTTATAACCACTGTATTCATAAACAGCTCGCAGCTGAAAGGTTTGCAAGATATTATCAAAATTATTTAGAACTTGCAGAAAACCGTTATCTACCCATTCGCGAAAATGCGGATCATGTATATCATCAAGATAATCATTAATAATATCTATGTCAAAAACAATCCATTTTACCTGATTTTTCAAAGTTAATTGATATACTCCCAAGGTTTGAATACCTTGTAAATGATTACGGATCAAGACAGGATTTAAGGGTTCTATAACTGGAGTGTAACCTGTTTTACCTTTATCGGAAACCCATTGTCGGGCATAACAGTTTTCCCTACCAGCAAAGAGAGTGAGATAATTGCTCAACAAAATCGGATCTTCAATTGCAACTGGATCAGGAGGAAAATCATCCCCCGTAATTTCAATTTCCACATTAGGTAAAACCAGATTTATTCCATTGCTTAAAGCAAGAGCAGAGACATTTTCAGCAAGTTCATTCTGACCATTTTCAGTATAAAAAGTATGCAAAAGCAAATAATACTGCTTTTCTTGAGGATCGTTGTGTAAACAATGCTGTAAAAAATCCAAGTATTGTCCTTTTTGCTCCAAGGAGTCAAGCAATTCCAGTTTTAATACTTTGGCTTTTTTGTTTTGATCATCAATTTGAATGGCTTTTTCCAAACAGGTAAGAGTATTATCTTTATCTCCTAGGAGCTGAAAACAACGAGCTAATTCTACCAGCTCATCACTATTCAGATTTTCTGACGAAAGCGTTTTTAAAGCGAGATTATGAGCAGTATTTAGCTCTTCTTTGATAAATAAACTATTAAACTGCAGACGAAAAGAATGAAATTCATTTTCCGGCAGTAGGATAGCTTGAGAACCGAGTTCAGTTACTTTTTCTTGCATCATTTTTTCTCCTTTGTTTTTTGCGGTTTTCCGCTTATATTTATTCATAGCATATAATTAAATCTATTATAGATATATGGAGGGAACTGTAGAAAATTGGACAAATTTATTGGAGGCTCAGAAGCAAAGAACTGAGGGCATAGTATGAATCACCCTGAAAAAGGTGGACTAAAAATATGGAGAAAGAAATCAACAAAAAAGCCTATTAAAAGGATGCACTTTTCGAATAGAGATGCGTTTGAACCTAAAGTTAAGCAGGATATAAAAGAGGGGAAGTTGATAAGTGTGTAGTTTCTGCTATATTCTGTAATAGCTTGATAGTTTGTTTGTTGTGAGTTGATGGGGTCATCAACCTTCCGACATTCTTGCGCCGGGTTAAATCCCGTCGTTAGAATCTATCGTCCCCTTGGAACTTCTATTCGAAATCCTAATAATACCATAAATCCTGTTCATCCCTGCCCTCAGCCCTCAGCCCTCAGCCCTCAGCCCTCTGCCCTTAGCTAAAATAATCCTGTTCATCCCTTTCCTATTGTCTTTTCTCTTTGCCATTTCGGAAATAGGAATTGATCTTGCCTGATTAGCTGTAGTAGAGCTACCGTGGCAATAGTGGGAAAATACCCAAGAAGCACAGCCACATCTCCACCATAGATATTAAGCAGGGGAAAGTGCATTAGTGGATAATTTGTAGTGTTGGTTTTTTTGGTGAGTTTGTAATATTATAGCAAACTGTTTTGATTGACAAAAAATCCCATCTTTTTCATAATGTAAAAAAAAAGAAAATAAGGAAGTTATTATGAATAAGGATACTTCTTTAATTCAAGGTTATAAAAATTGGTATAACAATTCGGAGGACGGTAAAGATATACTTTCTTTGGAAATGGCGTTATGGTCTGTGCTATGTGAGCCAAATCTATTAAGTAGTAATAAGATAGTTTTCTATCAGGTCTATGCACTAATCCAGATGTTCCTACACAAAAGACCAAGCCAACATTCTATGCTTAAGAACTTGGCTTATAAGGAAGGTTATAATACTGAAGACACACATATTTGCTTGATAGGAAGATTAATTATGAAACTAACTCCTAATCTTAAAAAACTGGAAGAGAAAAAAAACCAATTAAAGAGTGAAGAGGACTTTGGTAAATATCTATTTAAGACAGGCGAAATAGTTACAATGCACTGCGTGGAAGAATTCATCAATGATATAGTAAGTAATAAAATTGAAAGCATAATGATAGAACAATACTATGGTAACTATAACATCAGTAAATATCAAGATCTTAGTTATATTCAATATGAAATAGTTACCAGACATCAAGCTATTCTATTAGCGGAAATAATAAAAGAAGAATGGAAAATAAGAGAAATTAATGTTTTATGCCATGACCTAGAAAACAATTGTGAAAGCGGCAGTAATCGTTTAAAAAATGAAAGCAGAGATAACATCTATAAATTGCATGAGAGAATTAGAACGAAGCTTAAACTGACCTTAGAAAACAACAATTTTGATGAAAATGTAGGGCGACTTTTTATTAAGGAATTCTTGAAAAAAATATGTCAGAACTGTCCTCCCTTACCAACATATAAAGAAGAGAAGGGCTATTAAACCTAAGGAGTTTATAATGAATGAAAAAGATAAAGAACTTTTATACCAGACATATCTGGAGGGTATTACAAAAGAGACACAAGTTCCTATTATAGAACTGGAGGATATTGATTTTGTTCTACCTGAAGATGTGGAGTTTACTTTTCCCGAATTCCAACCACACACTGAACAATTACTTGGAAAAATGATTGTGCTGGAAACAGATGAATACCTAATTGACTGTATCGTAGTGAATAAAACTATTGATAATGAGTATTTGGCTTATAAAACAAGCCCCTTCACTGTTTTTGCCAGCGAATTTGATATTGTGTTTAAAACCGATATGGGTAAGTACCTTTTAGAAACAGGCAATTACTTTTATCTTACAGAAGAAGAAATTAAAGAAGCAATAGAACTGGATTATCTTCAGCCGAGTAATTTAGAGAGTTTGAAACAGGAACTAAGAAAAGAATATCTTGTAGATGAAAACAGAAATACAGACCTGGAAAGCCCTGAAAACAAATTTCTCCTTATGGAATATAACATTACTCTGGGATTGCGATGCCGACATAGCGATCCGAAAATTTGGGTACCTCAGATAGAAATTCAATATAGAAGCAACCCGGCAAACAATGTAAAAATGGCTGCAGCAGATATGGAAATCGCTAAATTTGCGTTTAGGCTTGTCTCAACCGATTTATTTAAGGTACATAAATATGCCTATTTTGCCGATTATTATACTTTGTATAAAGATGATTGCCATAATCTAATTTTAGCCCCAGATGATAATTTGATTGACCAAAAAGCGGAAATTCGCTGTGGAGACATAGTGGTATTTAAAGGAAAATTGCCCAAACAAATTGTCCTGGCTAATTTTATCCCTCTTTTACCAAAACAAGCCCAGGATTTTTTAGATATAACGCTTAAAGTGATTAAGGATTAAGGATAAAAGATTAATGCCCAGATTTAGGGATAGAGTAGATAACTATTTAAAGAACAGTTCTTCTGAAGCAGAAAATATAATCCTGCAATATATACAACAGGATAGAGTTCCCCAAGAAGATGAACAGTGGGTTTATACCTTACTGGAAAAAGCGAAAAACCCCAATATGAAGTTAAACTCTTTGATGTGGCTTTCTGCTAAGGGAAAATATTTAGAGCAGGTAAGTAAGCTTTTGGAAACCTCTGAAACTGAAATTAACTCCCTTAGTCAGCAACAACCGAAAATAGGTATTTTCCCTGTAGTTGATAATTCAGGAAATGCCTTATTAGCCAGAGCATTTATTTATCAACTGGAAAGTTCAGAACCAAAAGCTATAGCTATTCTGGGAGATAAATTTGAAAACTACAGCTATCTGGCAAAATTAGGAAAACAAAACTGTATAATCGGCTTTGATAAAAATATTACAGGAAATTCCTGGCAACTGGCAGTTCTGGCAACTCTACTGTCTAAAAAAGATACGCTATTTGCCAATCTGGCTTTCAGTGGAATCGTTTTACCTAATGGAGAAATAATAAAAGCAGATGAAATTGAAGCTAAAAAACGCTGTTGCCCACATCTGGTCTATAGGGTGAAAAATTGTGACCAGCTTGATGCCTGGTTAAATATAGAAACTATCCCTATACCCATTATTCAATATCAGGGTGAAGAAAATGAACTTATACGCTGGCAAAAAGCACTGGAACAAAAAGTTCAAGAAAACTTCAGCTGGTTCAGCTATGAGCTCTTGGAAGATTTTTACGGAATAACAACTAATAACTTAGCTATTTTTGGTAATGGCATCCTTCCTTTTGAAAAAAATGCCTGGCAAACATTACTGAAAGAACAGGTAAAAGATAAATTCAATGCTTTGGAAGATAAGATAATGCCCAAGAAGGTCTTGTGGTTTTATTCTGGACAAATAAGCACTTTACAAATAGGGATTGGTGCCCTCTTTGGGTTTAAAAGAGCAGTAAGTATATTGCAAATGGAATTTTCCAATACTACTTACAAAGAAGTCTTTACTTTATACGGGAAAGAAAATGCCAGACAACTGAAAAATGTATCCTTTAAAAAAGAGGATTTTCAGTACATCCAAAGCGAACTGCAAATAAATGATCCTCAAAAAAACGAATTAGGATTCATTATTTATCTGGGAAGCCATAATCCGATTGGAGAAGCAAAAGCATTTTGCCAAAAGAACTTACAGGTAAATAACTTCTTAATAATTAAAGCCAAACAAGATCAGGGAGTGATGGAAACAAGCCAAAACTGGCTGCCCTTTGTGCAAGAAATAAATTCTGCCTTAAATGCAGCAAGAGAAAAAAATCATTGGCAACGAATTCATTTGTTTCAGACAGCTCCCATTGCTCTTTGTATGGCTTTAGGAATTGCTATCGGTCATTTTGTTCCAATTGATGTTTACCACTATCAGTTTAATGCTTCCGAACCCAAATATAGGTGTATGTTTTCAATGGATAAAATATTAAGCTTATAGGTAAGCATAAGTAAATGAGTCAGTTAATCATCTCAATGGGAAAAACCAGCTATTTAATTGCAGAAGTGGTTGGCTTTTTCAATTATGAGCAATATCCTCTTTATTATAATCATAAGTCATTTGAGACGCTGAAAGAAACAAGAGAGAAAAATCAGTTAGAGCCAATAAATACCATTAGTATGATTTGCACAAATGATAGTTTCACATCCAATAAACAGGCAGTAGAAGATTGGCTTAAAGCACAACATTTAAATATAGATCTTCAATTTCACATTTTAAACCAATTGAAAGATATATCCAGTGCAGAAGATGCCAGGATAATGAGAAATTTGATATACAGCCTAGTTTACAACTGCTATAAACAAGGCAATTCCAATAAACTCTATCTTTGCCTTAGCGGAGGTAGAAAAACGATGAGTAGTGATATTCAACAGGCAGCTTATTTATTCGGCTGTAAAGCAATGATTCATATTTTAGCAGAAGGCGATGTAAGCTTTAATTTATCAGCTGCACCTGAAGATATAGAACCGGCTGTAATCAATAAGATTAATCCTGTCCTTTATCAAAAGGATATCCCTGCAAGTAAATTGGCAGAACTTATTGAGGAAGAAAAGGTTTATTTCCCTGAACCTAAAATTAAAGGAAATGAGTATATCTATTCAGATAGCGAGACAAAGTTTCTGAACCAGGTGGAAGAACTTCAGACAAAACAGGATAATCTGACAATCAATTATTATACTAAATTACGCTATTCAGAGCCGAGTTCTAATTTTCAGATTTTGCATCTTCTTAATCCGAAAAAGATTCAAGAGTTGAAAAATAACTATATAAACGGGATTGATAATATCAAACAAGATTTGAACTGGCTATATAAATTACCCAAAACTGATTTACACTGTCATTTAGGCGGTTTTGCCGATACTGAGGGTTTAATTAAAATAGCTATAGCAAATTTAAAATACTCAGGCAATACCCTGGAAGAAAAAAAACTGGAAAGAAGTACCATTAATGCTATCCAAAAGAATGACCTTAATAAGCTTAAAGCAATCTGGAAAACGATAAGTACAAGGGAAAATAAAGTCCGCTGGTTACTCGTCAGTTTGTATTTACGCTGTTTTGAGGGCAAAGAGAAATTACTAGAACAGGTTATCTGGAACAACCTTTTGCAGGAAGACAACTTTGTAGATATTGGACTAGAAAATTATGAAGAAATAGGTGATTTTCAGGGTTCTTCCCTATTGCAAACAGAAGAAGCATTACGAGAAATCTGCCACCAATTGAAAGATGATGCAAAAAAGAATAACTTACGCTATAAAGAATTAAGGTGCTCACCCTGTAACTATACAAATAAGTTAAAAGCAACTGAAGTGGTAGAAATTTTATATGACGAATTGATAGATGAAGAATGCGTTTTCCGCTTAATAATAATCGGCAGCAGACATAAAACCCAGAGAATACTAAAAGAACATATAGATCTTTGTAAAAATATAAAAAGAGAAAATGGGAAAATCAGCGATTTTATTTGCGGTTTTGATTTGGCAGGACCCGAAGAGAAAACAACCCTTTCCCTAAGAGAAAAGATATTACCTTTACTGGAGGACTGCATTAGAATTACTATTCATTCTGGAGAAACAACTTCCGTGAAAAATATCTGGGAAGCAGTTTATAACCTGAATGCAGATAGAATTGGTCACGGACTTTATTTGCAAGACGATGAAAACCTGATGCTAAAACTTAAAGAAAATAAAACCGCTATTGAACTTTGCCCCAGCAGCAATTTTCAAATAAACAGCTATCGAGACTATAGTATTAATTCTACCTCCAAAATGCGTATTTATCCTTTGAAACAATATTTGCAAAAAGGGATAAAGGCCTGTATATGTTCTGACGATCCGGGAATTTCGCGAACCGATATAAGCAAAGAATATTTAAAAGCAGCTAAAATGACTAAAGGCGGATTGAGCAAATGGAATATTTTAACAATAATCCGCAACGGTTTTGTGAGCTCTTTCCAAACCAGAGAAAATAAGCAGAAATTAATCAGCGAAGCCGAAAAGGACATAATGAAATTAGTGTAAACCCTCTAAAAGAGTATCTAATACAAGGATATCCTGGTCATAATGACAAAAAACCCTTTTAGCATCTTTATCTGCCCAGGCGTCAAATTCGTGAGTGCTAATACCTTTTGGGGTTGCTAATTTTTTTAGGTCCAAAGAAGCAGGATTGGGCTTTGATTTTAACTCCATAAAACAACTGACTTCATCAATACGCATATTTAAATTATAATAACGGTCTTTCCCTAAGTCCTTGGTACTCTTCAAAAAAATCTCAGAATATTTTACTTTCGGACTGATAGAATCCAGTAGCTTTTCCGAATAGAGGTCTTTGCGGAAATTATCCCAAACGATTTTTCCATAAGCTGAAAGAGTTGGCTCACCATATAGCTTTAGAATTAAACTTTCCGGTATTTTATCATATTCCTCTTCCGCTACAGACAAATTATTATATAAACGGCGAAAAACAACTATGTATTCTTTCAGATAATCATAAGGGACCAGCTTTACAGGCAAAGCTGGAATACGCATTAAATCCTTTGAATACTCAAATACATAAACTGTCTCATCCGCATAAAACATCCCTAATGATTGCAGAAAACAAAGAATAGATTTAAAACCACCCGTTAAATTAAAGATAAATTTTTGCTCAGGAAGTAAACCTCTTTTGATAATCATTATTTGGCTAACTACATCACTTAACGCATATTGAAATCTATCACAATCGTAAGTCTGTAAATCCTTTATCTCTAACACACAAACACTGCCAATATACTTATCCAAAAAGCATTTTATAATCTCACAGGCACTTTTGCCAATATAAGTATCACTCGGTAATAAATAATGAATGTCCTTTTGAGCATTATGCAGATTATCATTATAATAATGAATAATGCCATTAAGCTCGGCAGACCTTTTTTTTACATCTTCCAATGAGGAAGACAGCATCAAATCGTGTACCTCTTGAATGTAAGAAGAAATTATCCCTCGCCGGTCGGAAGGGATATCTTCTAAATTTTTGTAGTTAGAAAATTGATTGATTTCAGAAGGGAATTTCCCTTTAGTAAAAATACTGGTTCCGACCGGCGATAGGATAATAGAATTCATTTTTTCTCCTATATGCTAAAAGTTAATCTCATCCAACCCATCGGCAAAGAATTGATCATTCTCCTACTTTTAGGTTGATAATTCATTACGGCATAGGAACAATAATTTTGACCTGTTCCCATACCAAGCTTGATGATACACTCATTATCTTTTAAATTATCAAATAAACCCTTGATGGCTTTATAGTTTTTCTGCGCATTGGGATTCATACTTTTGTAGTATTCTGATTCTCTATCTATCTGCTGTTGGTAATAGTTATTAACCATTTTTATTAAGGGTTTAATATCATTAGGACCAGATGGCATTATTTTATTGAACCCGCGGTTATTTTTATCTGTAACTAAAACAGTTAATTCTGAATCCACTACCCATTCAATTCTGGAGAGAGCTACTTCCATTAGCACGGGAATAGGTGGTTCTTTTTTTTCTTTTTCAGATTGGTTTCCGCTATGAAAAGGATTTTGGCGAACACTTGCAGATACAGGCGGAGTTGTAATTTCCACTCCAAAAATCCTAATCCAATCATTCTTCCAGGGGATGTCTTCAAATTTAATAAATTTGAAGGGGTCGGATGGAACATCAACAGAATTCTTTTCTCTATTCCAATATTCAAGTAACACTGCTTGAGTTTTTTGGTCAGCTTTATCTGTATTTCTATCTTGGATAATTTTATTTTTATCAGAACATATATTAGAGAGAACAGCTGTTCGAATAGCTCCTTTAATAGAACTTCCCGGAATGTAGGGTTGCATATTTAAGGTAGAACGAATAAAAGCTTGAATAAATCCTTGATTTTGGAGATTCTCCATATTTTTAGCGTAAGTATCACAAATGTCTTTTTTCACTGGATAAGAAAAGTAGAAAGTATCTTTGGCATTAGGATCAAACGATTCAGCGAAAAATTTATGAAGTTGTTTGATATTAGATACCTCAAGATTTCTATCTAATTTTTTTTTATCTTTTTCCATAAGATAGCGGATATACTCAATTTGGTTTATGAAGTAAGCTGTTCCATTTTTAATAATGAGGTTCAAAGGATCGTATTGGGTCCCATTGCCAATATGAAAAGGAGTTATAGGGCTAATACGAAAGGGATATTTTAGCGGTTTCATTTTTAGCTCCCTTTAATCATAATCGGAATATTATATGAATATAGATTTTGAACGATATCCTCAGTAGGATGAATATTCCTTAATAATGAACCTATAGGTTTCTTATCTCTTACTTCAGCAAAAAATACAGCTCCTGGTTCAATAATGTATATTGGATATTTGAAGGGGGTCTTAGAAGTAGCATAATCTCCACCCACTTTGCCAAACTTAGTTTTGGAATTATAAGAAGCAATAGGGCTATCTGAAGCACAAGGGACCATATTGGAAAGATTAAGATAAGCATTATTTTTAGGACAATCCTGCCAATGGAATTCTTCTACTGTTATTTCAAATTTACCTTTGCCAGTGTTTTTATCCTTACCGAAACCATTCTGCTCAATAAAATGGAATATATCTTTGATTTCGGATTCATTAAAATAATCAGTATCCAGCCAGGATTCAAAGCAGATATCCTTATAAAACACAGTTGGACTGGCAAAAAGTTCTCCGCTTCCAGAAGTAGTTCCTGTTATCCGATCAATCATATTGTGAAACTCTATCATTCCTTCTTCCTTTTTAGGTGAATGAATACGGGTTCCTCTGCTTTCCAGAATTTTCAGTGCTGTGTCTTGTGCTTTCGAGATAAGCTCTTCGCTCACATTATATACATATTCGTTGTCTGTGAGAGCTTTTCTATCTATCCAGTTATCTTTTTTTATTCTCTTCAGCACTATGGAAATTTCCAAATCCGTTATTTCTTTCAATTCCTTACATTTTTTTAGATTCTTTTTAACCTCATCCAAGTGTTTATTTCCTATGGGAATAGAAGGTTTAGGTAAATGTCCTTCCTGAAAGGCAGAAGATAAAACAAGACAAGGAGTTTCTTGTAGAGCAGATAGGAAATCTGTAAGTTTATTCTTATCTTTCTCTTCCCACAGGTAATTTATAGCCCAGCAAAGATGGCCAAAGATTGTATCGCTCTGCAAAGGCGTGGAAAGAGAAGATAAGGGTTTCCAGGATATTTTCCAGGTAGTCATTACGACCTCCTATAACTGAACTGAATTCAAATCTATAGAAGCTCCATCAACTTTAAGATCGAGAAATTCTATTCTACCACTGCCCCTGGAACCTGATCCCCCTAAAGCATCATTTTCTAAAAGCTTCAAGCCCTTCTTGATTATTTCCAGATTACTTTCATCGCTTTCTTCATAATTTTTTAGAACAATATGTAAATCAAAAACAACTCCTGCAGGAACTCGTTCTATAGTTCTTAATGCTCCTCCCTGAGCTGTGCCAGTTATTCTATTAATCGCTACTTCTGTTTTTGCTTCTACAAAATTGGAGAGCATTTTTTCCTTCAGATATTCAAGATCCTCAATTAAATTACCAGTTTCATCTCTTGCACCAATTATATTACAATCGGAAAAAATAATACGGGTAGGTTTTGTATCACTACTATTTTCGGTATGCTCAAGATGTCCAAAGATTATTGCAATTTTATTTACTTTCCCATCTACTGTTAAACCAGGTATTTTACCATCACCTTTTACATAATTCAAATAATGTTCCAGCAAGAATCTCATCTTTCCCTTTAAAGAGGAACCTGGAATATAGGGCATATTGGTTAAAGGATTTTTCATTACAGGATTATCAATTCCACCAATTTGCATTGTGTCCTTATTTCCACCAATGTGTAAACCACTTTTCAGCAGTATTTTTCCGGTTATTATTTTAGTTGTTAACATTTTCGTTCTCCTTATAAATTTATTTTCTGGGATTGAAACCTACTACGGCTTCCATAATTAAACAGGACTTTTCAAATTTATCCAAGTCGTCCCCGACTTCGGTAATTAGTTCAGTAATAAATTTCGCGAAAATATCCGGTGCTTTGTTATTTAACTTTTTGTAATTAACCTTAGCAATTAGTAATTTGATCAATATCTTCTTTTCTTCACTATGACTTGCAGGTAAATT
>Ga0116184_10003389_pt1 | contig 13090 bp, 13 predicted proteins | sample AD_JPNNA5_MetaG_FD_89886 | JGI IMG/M metagenome (GOLD analysis project Ga0116184, IMG submission 89886) | Active sludge microbial communities of municipal wastewater-treating anaerobic digesters from Japan - AD_JPNNA5_MetaG | ecosystem: Engineered > Bioreactor > Anaerobic > Digestate | place... | reverse complement strand
TTCACGAAGAGGGGGTAGACGAGATCGTCCACACGGACATGGGTCTCCCTGACCATCCTCCTGATGGTTTCGGTCCTTCTCAGCCTGCGGGGTCTGTGCTCCGGGAACATGGCTTCCTCCGAGATGGGTGCAGTTGCTGCAGATATATATCCTCTCGGAGGCTCCGGTGCAAGCAGCGTCTCGTCATGGCCCTTGACGCGGCGATCGGGCGAGGCATTATTATGGGTGATGTATGCGCACGTTCGTTCAACCATGCAGATGAAAGGGAGGTTCCCATGTTACCCAGAAGACTGCTTGCCATGATCGTGGCACTGATCCTGATCTCCGCCTCAGGGGCCCATGCCCAGATCGACAACCTCACCAACATGAGCTCCCAGTGGATCCGCATGTCCAACCGCAACGCAGCCACCGACGCCCCTGACATCATGGTCTACAACCCGGCCGGGCTGACAGGTCTTGCCCAGGGGTACCATATGGACATCGCGAACCAGTTCATGGTGCGCAGGCCCGAGCATTCGTACATCGATCCCATCACGGGTCGCAGGTTCACGGACGCCCAGGACAGCCCGGACCTGTTCGTACCCAACCTCTATGCCGCCTATACCGAGGGGAGAGCCGCGGTCTTCGCCGGCATCTATATCCCGGGCGGGGGGATCAGCGTGGACTATCCCGACGGATCGTACACCACCCGGTCCCTCGGGGCGCGGCTCATCGGACCCGACGGACCGTTTTACGGCAGCTACACCGTCATAGCCCGGGAGAGCCTGAAGGCCGACTCCACCTACCTCGCGCTGAGCGCGGGCGCCGCCTATCGCCTCACGGACGTGGTGTCCGTGGCACTGGCCATACGGACCATCCAGGCGGACAACAGCATCGACGGCAAGCTTACCCTTGCGGGCGGGCTCGGCGGGGCCTCCACGCCGGATTTGCCACTGCGGATCGATGTGGACGAAACCTCCCGCGGCTGGGGAGGCATCCTGGGCATCCAGGCAACGCCCCTGGACGACCTGGTCCTGGCCATGCGGTACGAGACACGGGTGAAGCTCGATTTCGAGGCAGACGTGAACACGGATGACATCGGTCTGTATTCCGACGGTGAGAAGAACCGGCGCGACTTCCCGGCCATGCTGGGTCTGGGCGTGTCCTACCGGTTCACCCCAGAGCTTAGGTGCGAGGCGGATCTCAACTGGTTCTTCCAGAAGCAGGCCGACTGGGGGGAGAACCCACAAGGCGGTGACATCGCTTCCGACGCAGGGGATGTGTGGAGCATCGGGGCTTCTGCGGCATACCAGGCATACCCCGACCTGGAGGTCAGCTGCGGGTTCCTCTACACCAGGCACGACTGGGGAGACATGGATGCCTACTACAATGCCAGCCTGGGGGCCTTCGAGGTTCTCTATTCGGACAACGTGAATCTCGCCGCAGGTCTCTGCCACCTGGTACGGCCCGGCGTGAAGATCAACTGCGGGCTGAGCTGTACGATCTGGAAGGATGAGGATATAGTGACACCCATCGGCACGGTGGATACCAGCAACAGGACCGTGACAGGGGCCCTGGGCATCAATATCGCGTTCCCGGCCCGCAAAACCCGGTGAGGTGCCGTAGTGGCGTACGGCGGTGAAAAGGCCCTCGGCTACAGTCGGGCTCCCTGATTTCCGATAGTGTTCGCAGGAGGTTGCCTATGGCTCTGCAGGTCGTCATCATGGCGGGTGGCAAAGGGGAGCGGCTGTGGCCTGTTTCATCGCCGAACACGCCCAAGCAGCTCATCGCATTCGACGGGGACAAGAGCCTGCTCCGGGCGGCCTTCGAGCGCTCGCTCATCCTGACCGGGCCGCAGAACATCCATGTGGTCACTTCACGGGAGCTTGCCGCACGGGTGCGGGAGGAACTCCCGGAGATGCCGCCCGAAAACGTCCTTGCCGAACCCGTGGGCCGCAATACGGCCCCGTGCATCGGGTATGCTGCTGTGGTCATTGCCCGGAAGGACCCCACGGCAGTCATGGCGGTCTTCCCCTCGGACCACCTCATCCGCGACACCGACAGGCTCAAAGATGCCATCCTCTTCGGTGCGGGCGCCCTGGAATCGCACCCCGACCTCCTCATCACCCTGGGCGTGGTCCCTGACCGCCCCGAGACCGGGTACGGGTACATAGCCCCCGAGGTGGTCCTCCTGAGCCAGGGCGGACTCATCCTGAAGCGTGTGAAGGCCTTTCACGAGAAACCTGCCCGTATCCTCGCCGAACAGTACCTCAAGAGCGGCTACCTGTGGAATGCAGGTATGTTCCTCTGGCGGGTGGACACGATCCTGGAGGAGTTCTCCCGATACATGCCCGACCTCTACGGCCTGCTCGTGCAGCTCAGGGACTCCCTGGACGTTGACCAGGCGTGCGTGGAGCGGTTCTACCATGCATCTCCCTCCATATCCATCGATTACGGCATCATGGAGAAGGCCGGGAGGGTGGCGGTGATCCCTGTGGATTTCGGCTGGAGCGATGTGGGCTGCTGGGATGCCATGGGGAACCTCTTCGCCACGGACACCAGGGGGAACACGGTGCGCGGGTCGGCGGAGCTCATCGACTCGGACAACAACGTGATCTGGTCCGGCGACAAGCACATCGTGCTCATCGGGGTGAACGACCTGGTGGTGGTGGAAGGCCCCGACGCCATCCTCGTCTGCCCCCGGGCGCTGTCCCAGCAGGTGAGCGGCGTGGCCAGGAAGTTCACCGGGAGAGACTCTTGAGCGGGCCCGGGCAGTGGATGGTACAGCGGAACCGGGCGCACGTAAAAATACACTGGAACTCATTGATGTAACTCCGGAAAACCGTGCGGTCGGAACTACAGTTTTTCCCCGGAAAAACCGATGAGAAGTTACGATCGGCTCGAATAATGGTGTGGAAAACAGGCCTGGTTTCAGGTAAGGGTGGGGCAAGATGAAGATCCAAGTCCTCGGTTGCAGCGGATCGGTGATGCAGGGGTTCGACACGACCAGCATCCTGGTCAACGGCAAGATCCTGATAGATGCCGGATCGGTCATGTCCGCACTCCCAGAAGGCGCCCTGGAGAACATCAGGATCGTGCTCATCACGCACCCGCACATCGACCACATCAAGGAGCTCCCCTTCCTGGTGGACGCCCTGTTCAGCAGGAAGGCCCGCGGCATCAAGATCATGGGCAGCCAGGCCACGGTGGAGGCGCTGAAGGATCACATCTTCAACGGGCTCATCTGGCCCGACATCGCGGAGCTCGATGCGGACAGCGGCTTCCTGAGCATCGAGCGCGTGCCCGACGACGGGTTCGAGCACGACGGCGTCAGGGTGAAGGCCTTTGTCGAAAACCATCCCGGGGGGGCCCTCGGATTCGTGGTCTCCGAGGCCGGCAGACATGCCCTGTTCACCGGGGACACCGGGTACCACAAGGGGCTCTTCGACCTCATCAGGACCCTGGGGTCCGACCTCACGGCCTGTTTCATCGAGGCGTCATTCCCGAACAGGATGGGTGAACTCGCTGAAATCACCCAGCACCTTACCCCCGAGCTGATCATGAAAGGCTTCAACGGCGTCCTTTCCCCCTCGACCCGGGTCATCGTCTACCACATGAAACCCGCCTACATGGACGAGGTGCTTGCACAGCTTCCCCCGGGGTTCGAGCACATCAAGGGGGGGGAGGTAATCACCCTTTGACCGAGATCCTCGACATCGCGAAGAGAGACGGCCGCTGGACCGAGTGCCCGTCGTGCTCGGAGACCATCATCACGGCCCGGCTGCAGGAGCACCTCTGGGTCTGCCCCCATTGCGACCATCACTTCCGGATCAGTGCCAAGGACAGGATAGCGATCCTGTGCGACGAGGGGGCCTTTGTCGAGATGGATGCCGCAGTGCACCGCATCGACGAGCAGGGTCCACCCTCGGACGAAGCGATCAGGTGCGGCAGGGCGTCCATCAAGGGGAGGCAGTGCGTGCTGGGCGTCATGGATTTCACCTTCAAGGGGGGGTCCATGGGAGTCGCCGTGGGCCAGGCCGTCCTCGACCTCATGCAGGGGGCGCAGCGCAAGGGCCTGCCGCTCGTGGTGTTCTGTTCTTCCGGCGGCGTCCGGGTGCAGGAGGGCATCTGGGGCCTGCTCCAGATGCTCAGGACCGTGCACGCACGGACCCAGACCGAGGACGTCCCCATGATCACCGTGTTCACCGATCCCACCACCGGCGGCGTGAGCGCCAGCTTTGCAGGCCTCGCCGACATCATGATCGCGGAGCCCGGAGCGAAGATCGGATTCGCTGGGCCGCGCGTCATCGAGGCCACCATGAAGTGCACGCTCCCCCCTGACTTCCAGGACGCCTCCCGGCTCATGGCCAACGGGTTCCTCGACATGATCGTGCACCGGCACAGGATGCGTGACACCCTCGCCTCCCTGCTCCAATGGTTCTGTCCGGCCTGAACCAGCACCGCTGGTCCCTGGGCCTCGAGCGCACGGCCCGTGCACTGGATATCCTGCAGCATCCCGAGCGGTCATACCGCCAGGTGCTCGTGGCGGGCACCAACGGAAAGGGTTCCACCTGTGTCTACCTGGAGCGTATCCTCACCCGGGCCGGCCTGAGGGTGGGCACCACCCTGTCGCCCCATGTGTGCCGTTTCACCGAGCGGTTCCGGATAGGCGGAGTGGAGGCGGAAGCGGCGGAACTCGCTGACATGAGGCTCGAACTCGAGCCCGAACTTTCGGGGCTCGGACTGACCTATTTCGAATGGTGCGTGATCCTCGCCGTTGTGCTCTTCCAGCGGAAACACGTGGACGTTGGCATCTTCGAGGTGGGCCTGGGAGGCCGGTACGACGCCTCGAACGTGCTCGACCCCTGCATCTCCCTGATCACGAGCATTTCAGAGGACCACACCGACTACCTCGGCAATACGGTGGCCGCCATTGCCGCGGAAAAGGCGTGCATCGCACGGCCGGGCGCCCACCTCCTGACGAGCGCAGAAGGCGAGGCCCTGGGCGTCATCAGGGAGCACGCCCTGCGGGTCGGGGCGGTCCTGCACGAGGTGGGTGCACACGACGGCCTGCCCGAAGCCCCATCAGGCCCGCACCAAACCCTGAACGCCTCCCTCGCGCTGGCTGCGGCCCGACTGCTGGGGGTTACCCTCACAGAGGCGGAGATGCTGCATGCCCTGCGCACGGCCTTCCTCCCCGGTCGGATCGAGGGCATGGGCGGGCGAGTCATCATGGATGTGGCGCACAATGCCGCATCTATGCTAGTCCTGGTGGAGCACCTGAAGGCCAGGGGTTTCAAGGGGGCAGGCGTGGCTGGCATCCTTTCCGACAAGGACTATCGCGCCATGGTTTCAGCCCTCGCACAGGTCTGCTCTTGCATCTTCGTCGCACCGGTGCACTCGCCGCGCTCGTGGGGGACCGACGAGATGAGCCGGGTGCAGGGCAGCGGGGCGGTGACCATATGCGGCAGCGTCACCCAGGCTTTCCAGGATGCACTGCAGACCGGCCGGGACGTGGTGGTGACCGGTTCGTTCTATACCGTTGGAGAGGTGAGGGAATCGCTCATATGCAGAGGCTGGTTTTCCTGGGCGTGATGCTCCTCTGCCTGCTCCCGGCAGGCGCCTCGGCCATGATGCTGAACGTGGAGGCGGACAGGATGGAGCGGGCGGGATCCCGCATCGAGGCGTACGGGAATGTGGAGGTGACCGGGGAGGACCTGCGCGTACGGGCAGACTACATCGTCTACGACACCGAGACCGAGGACCTCTGGGCCACGGGAGGGTGCATCCTTGAGGAGGGTCCGGCACGGGTGACGGCGACCTCGCTGGCCTACAACGCCAGACGGAAAGACCTCCATCTCGAAAGCGGGTCCTTCACCTCGCTGGAAAGCACAATATCCCTGACGGGCCTCTCCATCACGCGCACCGGGGAGGAGTACCTCCAGGCGCGCTCGGTGCGCTTCACCCCGTGCCTCGGGTCGCAGCCGGACTGGTCCCTGCAGGTGGAAGACCTGGAGATCCCGCTGGGAGGCTACGGCACGGGCAGGGACGTGCGGTTCATGGTGCGGGAGTACCCGCTCATCAGGATACCCTATCTGCTGTTCCCTGCACGGCTGTACCGCCACACGGGCGTGCTGCTGCCCGAGTTCGGCCACGGAACCGATTCCGGTTACCGCTTCGGGCTGCCCCTGTATTTCGCCCCGGACAGGTCCTTCGACGCCACCTTCACCCCCACCTGGCTCAGCGACAGGGGTGTGCTCGCAAGGGCCGAGGTGCGGTACTGCGTCGATGAGAGGCACAGCGGCATCGTCTACGGTGAGTCCCTCAGAGATGAAAAGGGGGGGGACCCGGGCGAATCGGGGGTGGTGGAAACGATCCCTGATTCGCGGTGGTTCCTCAAGGCCCAGCAGGCCGGACCCGACGTGAACTGGGACATCAACCTCGCGAGCACCGCGGACTACCTCAGGGACATCGGCACCTTTGTGAATGAAGACCCCCTCCAGGGCGCACCGGACCTGGAGGACCTGAACCTGCCGGGCGACTCCCGTCAGGAGAGCCTTGTCTCACGGGCCCAGTGGACGGGGCAGCGTTTCGGGATCTCGTATGCGGTCTCCGGCCGCTTCACCCAGGACCTCACCCGCACGGACAACGGCCTGACCGTCCAGGAGCTCCCCGCACTGACCGCGCGCCTGCGCCAGCGGGAGATCCCGTACACCCCGCTCGTGGCATCGGCCGAGATCGGCACCAGCCGTGTGGTGTCCCGGGACTGGATCGAGGCAATGAAGGACAGTGCGCGGCTCGATGTCGCGTGGCCCGTCTCCGTATACCCGTACTTCACGCTGAAGCCCCATGTGGCCGAGTATTACCGGGACACCCGATTCATGGACGATGCCGGGGAATTCGAGAAAGACAGCTACGCGGAACACTGGCAGGAACGGGGGATTTCACTCACGAGCGCCCTGTATGGGCCGAGGTTCCACCGAGGATGGTACCACCAGATCGTTCCCGGTCTTTCCCTGGACTACCGCTCCCGGTACGGCGGCAACGATGAGGATGGGGACGCGGATGACGACTATCCCGTGATCCTTGCCGCCGATGAGATCGGCAAGTTTTCCGGCATACAGGCGAGCCTGGCGAACTATCTCCGTGACGCCTCGGGGATGTCCCTGGCCGATGTGTCCGTGCGGGGCATCTACAGCCGCGGGGAGCATGGATGGGAGGAGATCAGGGCGGAGGCCAACATCAGGCCCGCTCCCTGGCTGAAGGCTTCTCACAGGAACGTCTGGGAACGCTGCGAGGGCGGGGGGTACGCCACCTCCGGACACGAGAGCCGCGTGGCCATCCTCGGCGGACAGGGGCACGAGGCCTGGGTCGGCGGCGACTACCTCAGGCCCGGAACCGAGATGCTCTCCGCAGGGGTCAGGGTGCGGCTTACGAGGGCCGTGGATCTGGGGGCGCGTATCCGGTACGACTATCAAAAACGCGAATACACCACACAGGTCCAGAGGATCGGCTACACCTCGCAGTGCTGGGCCATCCACTTCGAGAGGACCTCTGAGGCGGCCGACGAGTTCACCCGGAGGAAAACCACCTGGTCGCTCATGGTCAAACTCCTGGGCATGGGCGACATCTTCGAGCCTGCCGGCAGCGGGCAGGGGGAGGGTGCGCCGTGATCCCCTCCCTGGACCAGGCCATCGGGCTCATCGAACGTTCCTTGATGCCCCCCCACATCCTCGTCCATTCGATCATGGTCCGCCGCGTGGCCCTGGTTCTCGGCGCTTCCCTGGTGCGCAGGGGCAGCGTCCTCGACCTGGCACTGGTGGAGATGGCTGCCCTGCTCCACGACATCTCCAAGATGGAGTGCGTCGGCACGGGCAGGGACCACGCGCTCATGGGCCAGGATTTCCTCAGCGCGCACGGGTATCCGCTGGTGGGCGATGTGGTGGGCCAGCACGTGCGGCTCAGGTCCATGGAGCTCAATGAGGCCATGGTGGTCAACTATGCGGACAAGCGGGTGATGCACGACCGCGTGGTGTCGCTGGACCGCCGCTTTGTGGACCTGATGGCGCGCTACGGAACCGACGGGGCGAGACGCGACCGGATCCTCCTCCATCACCGGGACTGCGCCCGGATGGAGGAGATCATCCTGGAACGATGCGATATGGACCTGGACGGGCTGGACAGCCTAAACCTGATACCGGTCGATAAGGCGTTCGATGGTGGATGAGGTCTCCTGGGAGAGCACGGAGCGCTTCACCAGGAGGATCAGGGCGAAGATTTTGAAGGGGTAGAGGATCACGAGCCGCCCCTGGTCGATGAAGGTCACCTTCCTGGGCCTGGAGGGGGAGAGGTTCCCCAGGGCCTCGGGCAGGCTCAGGTAGAACCTTGTCACGTAGGGGATGTTGATCTCCCTGGCGATATTGCCGCTCTGGTAAAGGATATCCAGCTCGGATCGCACCACCGCGATGCCGGCGCACTCGCTCAGGGAGGAGAGGTTCTTCACCAGCATGCGCGTCGCCTCGTCCACCGGGGCGACCTCGCTGTCGTCGATCTCCCCGCGTTCCAGGGCCAGGCTCATCTCGTCGGCACGGCGCATGCCCTCGATGAGGAGGTACTCCCAGTTCGTGGAGATGGTGTTTTTCGGGGCCTTCATGCCGCCCACGAACTTGAAGATGCCCGTGGACCACGACAGAATGGTGAACAGGGCCTCTTCGCCCTCGATGGCACCGACCTCGGCGTGCGTCATCTGCCCGTCCTCGAAGTAGATGCAGCCCTTGCGGTCGTCCTTCTGCACGAACAGGGCGGTGGTCATCTGGCTGAGACAGTTCATCTGGATGAGGTCGGCAAGCTGCAGGCCGGACACGCTGCCCGCGAAGCCCCTGGCCGCGTCCTCCTTGAGCGCCTTGAGGATGAGCCCCCTGAGCTGCTCGATCTCGAAGGGCTTCTCGATGTAGAAGAGCGATCCGCGTGCCCTGGCCTTTTCCTTGATGTCGGCGGAGCCGTAGGCGGTCATCATGATGACCTTGGTGGCGGGTTTCTTCTCCTTGATCTGCAGGAGCACGTCCAGGCCGCTCATGCCCGGGAGCCTGATGTCGAGCACAACCACATCGACGGCCTGCTGCTCCATCACCGCCAGGGCAGTCTCCCCGTCGTTCACCGTTGTCACCTCATAGGTCTCGCGGTCATGGGCAAGGGATTTCGCCAGCGACCAGGTCAGGGTTTCTTCGTCATCGCAGATGAGGACCTGCTTGGGCATGCTATCTCCTCGCGATCATATCCAGGGCCATCTCCAGCGAGGTCTTCACCCGGAGATATGACTCGACGAACAGCCCCATTTCGCTGGTGGCCTTTTCGTCCAGGTCGTAGTCGAAGTCTCCCAGGCTCAGCGCCTCCAGGGCATCCAGGGCCTTCTTCACCGGGACGGCCACGGTCCGGCTCACCACCCAGGCCAGAACCAGGGAAAGGAGCAGCCCCGCGGCGAGGAAGATGCCCAGGGCGAGGGTGATCCGGTACGTCCGGGAGGCGATCTCCTGCTCCTGTTTCGCCACCAGGCCCTTTTCCCAGGCCTTGGGTTTCAGCGCGATGATCATGGATTCGCTTCCCTGGGGATGCATCACCACCATGTAGCCCGGCGTGCTCACCGTCGATGCGGCACCTTTCCTGATGGCGCCGGTGATGGCTTCGGCCTGGTCCAGGAGCTGGGGGTGGCGGTACAGAGGCATGCCCCGGTGGGACGGTTCGGTGGAGGCTATGAGCTGGAGGTCGGCGGTATTCACCAGGAAGATCTCGGCCCAGGAGGGTGGCAGCCTGAGCGAGTCGATCCTCGTGGGGTCGAGGGTTGCCAGGATGAACGAGAGGATCTTGGCGTCTTCCTGGTAGAGGGAATCCGCCAGGGGTGAAAGGTCCACGGATCGGACCGAGCGCACCTGGGTGAACACCAGAGCGGCCGAGATGGCCAGCATGAGCGTGCTTCCGGCAAGGACGACGAGGAAGACCTTCAGCTTCATGTCGCTTCAGACCTCCGCCTTGAGCCAGTCGGTCATGGCATCAAGGAATTTCAGTGACATCTTTTCGTTGGGTATCTTGCTCGACAGGGTCTCGATGAGGTACGCCTTCTGGTCTGTGCTGTCGGTGAGGAGGTCAGTGTTCAGCTCCTCGGCCGTCTCCACGATGATCACCGGCGCGATGGGGCCCACCGCCTGGGTGAGGGCGTCTTTCAGCGAGATGATGAATTCTGTCTCCGGGAGCCTGAGAGAGCGGCGCTTCACCTGTGTGTCCTGGTGGGACGCATCCTTCAGCAGGCCCATCCTGAGCAGGGTGTAGACGATCTTCATGGTGTCGGATACGCCCAGCCCGATGATCTGTGACAGGTCGGCGATGGACTTCTTCCCGTCCACCAGGGAGATCACCTTCCACTGGATGGCCTTGATCTGGATCTCCTTGTCGCGGATCTCGGGCTCCAGGTCATAGACAGCCGAGGACGAGGGGATGAGCGTGGTGATCTTGTCCATCTGCCGCAGGTGGCTGGTGGTCTCGGCGAGGACTTCCTCGACCCCCATGACGATGGTCTGCATGTCAGCGGGCTCGTCCACGAAGAAACGGTATTCGCCCGAGGTCCACACCGCGATCTCCTGGATCGCCTTGATGCCGCTCAGCGAGGCGCACTGGGCGTGCACGACCTCGCCTTCGGAGAAGTAGATGTTACCGGTCTCTGAGCCGTTCGTGAGATAGAGCCTGCCCGTGCGCTTCCCCAGGGAAAGTATCTTAATGATCTCAGGGCAGCGTGTGTTCGCGAGGTCGCCGCTGATTTCCTGTTTCATCGGTCTGCACCTACTCCTTGCCCATATTCGCTATGATCAGCCTGCCGGTCATCCTGAGCAGGGCCTGGTTGACCCGCAGCCCAGACAGCACCATCAACATGGTATTCCCTGCAAGAAACGCCGTCAACAGCACATCATCCAGGAGGATCTCCACGGTGTTGCCCGGGCGTTTAACGGGGTCGGAAAGCGCATTGTAGATGAGCATGACGCGTTCCTTCGCCTCGGCGAACTTGTGTTTTGCCGGGAGCTTGATCTGGACGGACTTCCCCTGCACGATGATGTATCCATGGACTCCGGGGATCTGCAGGAGATCTTTGATCGTGCCTTTCATATCAATTGCCTATCGGCACCGGGAGGCCGTTTCTTTACGGGAACGGCCCTTCTCAAGCTTTTACGGACGGGTCCGATAAGACAGGGTAGTACAAGAAAACAGCGCCTTTCACAAGGACGTGATCATGCGGATACTGAATCTCATCAGAATGTTCCTGCAGCGGTGGCTGGGCAACCCCTTCCATGGGCTTAAGCTGTCCCACATCGAGGACCAAGACATGTATTTCGACCCGGACGTCGAACGGATGATCAGGGAATGCGAGCTCCGGGATGCCTTCAGGAGCTTCGGCACCCTGGAAGAGTACAACAGGGATTTCGCCACCTACTTCAAGTCGCACCGCGGGGATTTCTACCTGGACTACTCCCAGAGGGACGGCCACTTCAGGGTCTGAGGAGGGCACGACATCCCAGCCCTGGAGAACCAGGCACCACCATCGTTCCCCTGAAGCGGTCCTGCTCCCTTCAATTCTCCATGATATCCATGCCCTGACATTCCCCTTGAGATCAGGGGCTTTGTCGCATATATCGAAGATAGCGGGATATCAGCACGGAACGGAGTGGTGCATGGAAGAGAAGATCGGTTCCCTCTTGCAGGAAAGCGCAGAGCTCCACGGGAGGCTCGGTACCCTCGTGCCCGACATCGCCAGGGCTGCCGGCATGTGGATCGACTGCATCAGGGCAGGGGGCAAGGTGATGTTCGCAGGCAACGGGGGATCCGCCGCCGACGCCCAGCACCTGGCGGCCGAACTGGTCAACCGCTTCAGAAGGGAGCGGGCGCCCATGGCGGGGCTGGCGCTCACCACGGACACGTCTGTCCTCACGGCCATCGGGAACGACTACAGCTTCAGAGAGGTCTTCGCCAAGCAGGTCAGGGCACTGGGCCGCGCGGGGGATGTCCTGGTGGGGATCTCCACCAGCGGGTCCTCGCCCAACATCGTCAGGGCCATCGAGGTTGCCCGGGACATGGGCATCGGGACCATCGGCCTCACCGGCGCCGGCGGGTTGATCAGGGACATGGTGGACTGCGCCGTGTGCATCCCCTCTGCCAGCACCCCGAGGATTCAGGAAGCCCACATCCTGGTGGAACACATCCTGTGCGAGATCCTGGAAGAGGCCTTTTCGTAGTAAAACGGCCGATTTTCAGTCACGCGATTTGACAAATCCCGTTCAAGGTACTATGAGAGATATGTCGAACTGGGGGCGTAATGGGTTCGACGGGGGCAGTTGAGGCCCGAGGAGCATGCCGAGTTCTGCTGACTCGTTAAACAGGCAGAGACACATTAAGTGCCGACGATTACAACTACGCACTGGCTGCCTAAGGGCGCCACGTTTTCCGAGAGCCCGCCTGTCGGCTCCTGAGAGAACGTCAAATCAGACAGGCACACCTGTTGATCCTGCCCCGGGGTCAGCGGGGGTAGTAGGGGCGTGGGATGTGTAAAGCCTGTCTGCGGGCGGTACCCATTCGACATGAAAACACAGACTAAGCATGTAGCCGTCTTTGGTTGAAGGCCTTCGGACGGGGGTTCGATTCCCCCCGCCTCCACCATTTAGAAAAGACAAACCCGTCTCTCTGGGGTCATTCTCCGGGGTGACGGGTTTTCTTTTTCCCCTTGTTTCTAAAGGGTTTGCGCCCGTTTCACATCTTTCCAAAGCACCTCTTCGCACCATCGATTCTCCCCATCCTCCCGCCTTTTTTTCTCTGTTTGGCCCCTGATTCTCTGTTTTCTCCGGACCAAGTCCGAAGCTCGTCCGGAAAGCTACATCCTTGATTGATATGGGTTTGCGGCTGGTTGCCGTTTTGGGCGGTTGTCTTAGGTCATCGCTCGATGCCGCAACCGGACGTTTTTTTCGAAATCACCCGCCTCGGCCATGAAAAGAAGCGTGGTCAACTCCGGTTTCCTGCCCCCGAAGAAGAAAAGCCGACGCTGATGGTCGGCTCTCTGGGGTGGTCTCCGGTCCGG
>Ga0116184_10003386_pt1 | contig 13099 bp, 14 predicted proteins | sample AD_JPNNA5_MetaG_FD_89886 | JGI IMG/M metagenome (GOLD analysis project Ga0116184, IMG submission 89886) | Active sludge microbial communities of municipal wastewater-treating anaerobic digesters from Japan - AD_JPNNA5_MetaG | ecosystem: Engineered > Bioreactor > Anaerobic > Digestate | place... | reverse complement strand
ATCTTCTTGCGCTCGATGTCGCCCGCGAAGATGCACAGCAGCAGATCCACCTTGTCCTTGAGATGCTGCAGCAGCCGGAGCTTGACGTTGGGGTCGTAGCCCGGCAGGACCCGGGCGGCGTGATAGTCGTACAGGAGCTTTCCGCCGAACTCGAGGTAGAGACGGTTGTGGGTTCTCCCCACGCGCTCGAGGATCTCCGTCGACTGCTCCTCGATGTACTTCTCGTTGTCGAACCCCACCTTCCCGTTCATCGCCGCCCCCATCGGGTTGCAAAATGGTAACGGCGGGGACGTTAACGCGTTTCGGGCCTTTTGTAAAGCGCTTTGCGGGGGTCCGTGCAGGCCCGGCATGGCCGGCAGGGGCGACGGCCGGGCGGGGCTTCCCCGATCGCCCATCTTTCCCCTTGACTTGCCTGCGGATAGTCGATAATCCTTGAAATCGCCCACCCCGGATGGATCGCTTCGCTCCCTGTTCCTCGCGCTTCCCGTCCGCGCGCACCGCGCGTTTGCGTCGTGCCGGGGTGCTGGATGTCAGCCGCATCGTCGCTCTTTCCAGAGCCGGGTTTCGTTTGTCGTCCGCCTGCGTGAATGGGGGTTTTTCTCGGGCCGATGCCGCAGCCGGCCTTGCCGAAAGGAGGGGTATATGAAAAAGACGGTCCTGGCAATTGCGGGAATTCTTCTCTCCGTTTCGCTGATCACCTATGCCGCCGCGACTGGAGCGGGGTATCACCACCCGTTTTATTTTTTCAAGGACTTCTTCCAGCACATCAAGCTCATCCCCGGACCCCCGGGGCCTCCCGGTCCTCCGGGGGAGCCGGGTCCCCCGGGGCCTGCAGGGCCTCCGGGGCCGCAGGGTGAGCCGGGGCCGATGGGGCCGGCCGGACCCCAGGGACCGCAAGGGCCGGCGGGGACGGCGGCCGGGATCCAAAGGGTGGTCTACGGCAGCGTGGACGCAAGCGGCCGTATCATCCAGGGAAGCGGTTTTACCGTCGATGCCCCGTCCGTGACGACCTGTTCCTACGGTGCGGGCCGGATTCCCTGCACGTTCTATTTCATCCAGTTCGGGCAGATGTTCGACAACATCCCCGTGTGCACGGCGACCATAGCCGGTGCCCAATCGTTCGCGTCTCAGGCGGTGAGCATCGTGATCACGGGCACAAGTGAAAGCGCCCTCGGCATCCAGACGGGGGTCAATGTCCCCGGCGGATCAGAGGGGGGGTCCCTTTCGTTCACCTTCATCTGCGTCCAGTGACGGGGTCGTGCCGGACTCCCTGACTGCGGGCGGTTTATCCCGCCAGGCCACACAGCATTGGATACGAAAAGGGGGCGGCCGTCACCGGTTGCCCCCTTTTTTTGTTCTTCCGCCATGCAAGAATCGGAAGCGGCGCGTGGCGCTCAGCCGGTGCCGCCCGCCGATGCGGGACGGCGGACGGGCAGGGTCACCTCCGGAATGGCGAAGGCAAAGCGCCCCGGCTTGCCGTTCTCCAGGGCCAGGGCAGCGGCATTCTTTTCGCGCGACATGCGCGGCTCGTAGCTCCAGCCCTCCTTCAGTCTCTTTTCCTCGGCGCGCAGTTTTGCCAGGGCGTAGCGGCCGAAGAGCGGCGCGAGCATCCTCGTCTTCCAGCCGAAGGTCCCGTATAAATCCTGTAACAGGTCGTCCATCTTGCCCCGTAACCGCTCATTGCCCCGGTACCACTTGCGCATGGCCCACACGGCCCCGGCGTAGGTCGAGCGAAGGGGCGCCGCGTCCCAGGCCGCACGATCGCGGATGCGGGCATCGGGGTGCCGGCCGTGCGCCTTCCAGCCCTTCAGCATCGTCCGGATGAGGCGGTAGAGGCTCGGGCCGTTGACCTCGAAGTCGCGGCGGAAGGCGGCGATGAGGTACGCCTCCTCGCGGCCGTCCCGGATGTGCGGGTGGCGGTAGTTGAACCGGTATTGGCCGTGGGCGTCGGCGGCGGTGAACTCCGATTCGGGCAGGAGTGTGCCGTCGCGGCGGTGCCGATCGTAGAGCGGCGTGCCCGGGTTCGGCGTGTAGAGCATGAACTGGTGGAAATCCGTGTCGTGGCTCACGGCGTAGTCGATGACGGCCTCCAGGTTCTCCGGGCTGTGGTGTTCCAGACCGATGATGGACGAGCCCAGGACGCGGATGCCGTTTTCCTGCAACGTCCGTACGAGACGGCGCGTGTCCACGGCCTCGAGCTTGCGGTATCGGCTGCCCTCGCCCTCGAGGCCCATCCAGACCCAGATGATCCCCAGCCCCACGAGCTGCTCCATCGTGTAGGACTCGAGCACCCGGGCGGAGCTGAAGACGTTCAGGGCCCAGCTCTTGCCGTTTTGCTCCATCAGCGCCAGCAGTCGCAGGGCACGCCTGCGGTGCAGGAGGAAGTTCTCGTCGAGCACGAAGAAGGACCGCACGCGGAGCTTCTCCTCGATCTGGCACATGACGGAGTACAGCTCGTCGCCCGTCTCGTAGAAGTTGACGAATTTCCCCTTGCCGCCGAAGAGGGCCGACGTGGAGCAGAAGTTGCAGCCCACGGGACAGCCCACGGAGGGGATCAGGATGGCAGCCGTGCGCCCCGGGCTCTGCGGCAGGTCGATGCCCAGGATCCGGGCGCCGAAGCCTGAGTAGACCATGGGGTGCCGGACGGGGGCCCCGGCGTCCCCGCCGAGATAGCGCCGGAACCAGGCGATCCCGTCGCCCCTGACGATGTGGTCGGCGTCGATGATGCGCTCCAGCCCCTCGCGGGCGGCGATGTGCCCCCCCACGACGATCGTCGCGCCGGGGCGGTGCCCGCGGACCACCTCGCACATCTTCTTCACCTTGGCCGTGTTCGGGACGATGGAGCTGATCCCGACGATGTCGTATTCGTGATCCCGGATCTCGCGGGTGAATTCCTCGAGGGTCGGGTAATCGAGGACGGTGCACGGGGCGTCGATGTTGGCCTGCAGCATCCGCAGCGCGAAGGACGGGTGGAACATCCGCAGGGAGAAGCCCCCTTGGATGCGCGTCACCTGGTTCTGGTAGAGCTCCATGGGGTTGATGCGGCGGCTTCCGTACTCGTCGTCCTGCGCATAGGGCCCGAAGACGCTGGTGAGCAGGATCCGGGCCCGTTGGCCCCGGGGGTGTAAGGGATGCGATGGGTGCATGGGGTTCCTTCCCGAAGTGAGGATTCGGAGATCTTGCATCGCCCCGCGCGGGAAGGGAAGCGCAAATCGGGCTTTTACAATAGTTTTACAATGCGCGGTTTTCGTCAAAACGATTTGGCCGTTGACAGGGAAGGGACCCCATTATACGGTTCGGGTGCGGGGCAGGATCGCGCCCCGTCTGGAGCGCGCGCGTGAACCGGTTCAAGTGGTTCTACCATCCCGTCTTCGTCTTCGTGTTTTCCCTCGTCGCCCTGGCGGCCTCGATGGCCCTGTACATCTACTGGTACATCGAGGTCAGTACGGGGCTTGCGGCCGTCATCCAGCGCTACCAGCTCGAACCGTCGCAGTTCTTCGAGGTCCAGACGTGGGTCGTCATCCTGGTGCTCTCCATCCTGATGGCGATCATCGTGGCCGGAGTCTTCATCATCTTCATCTACAACCAGAAGACCCTGCAGCTCTACCGGATGCAGCGGAACTTCATCAACAGCTTCACCCACGAGCTCAAGACGCCCGTGACCTCCCTGAAGCTCTACCTGGACACCTTCGCGAAGCACGAGCTGCCTCGCGAGGACCGTCTCCGGTACCTCGGCTTCATGATCCAGGACGTGGACCGCCTGCTGGACAACATCAACCGCATCCTGGAGCTGGCGCGGATCGAGAGCGGAAGCGTTCGCAGGGATTTCGTCGAGACGGACCCGGCGGACGCCATCCGGCAATTCTGCCGCCGCAACGCGGATCTGTTCCGCAACGCGGAGATCCGGATTCATGACCCGGGACCAAGCGCGCTGCGGGCCGCCGTCGTCCCCTCGCTGTTCGACATGCTGCTGATGAACCTTCTCACCAACGCCCTGAAGTACAACCACTCCGACGCCCCCGCAGTGGACATCCGCTTCGTTCGCCGGGCGAGGGACGTGCAGATCCGGTTCGAGGACAACGGGATCGGCATCGAGAAGCCGGAGCTCCGGAAGATCTTCAAGAAGTTCTACCAGGTCGGCTCGACAAACGACATGACGGCCCGGGGCAGCGGCCTGGGCCTCTACTTGGCCCGGCAGATCGCGAGGATACACCGGGCAACGCTGACGGCCGAAAGCGAGGGCAGGGGGAAGGGATCCGTGTTCACCGTGACCCTTCCGCTGCGGGCTGAGCGCGGGGTGACCAGTGCGGGAGGAGGGACATGAAGCTGACCGGGGAGAAGAGGATCCTCGTCATCGAGGACGACGCGCACATCGCCGAGGGCCTGAGGCTCAACCTCTCGCTCAAGGGCTTCGCCGTGCGCATCGCCTCCGACGGGCCCTCGGGCCTCCGGGACTGGAAGGCGTGGAAACCGGACCTGATCGTCCTGGACATCATGCTGCCCGGGATCGACGGCCTGTCGATCCTGCGCAGCATCCGGCTCGAGGACGAGAGGCTCCCCATCCTGATCCTCTCGGCCAAAAGCGAGGCCGAGTACCGGGTCCGGGGGCTTGCCTACGGTGTAGACGACTACCTCGCCAAGCCCTTCAATCTCGACGAGTTCCTGCTGCGCGTCGAGCGGCTCCTGACGCGCGCCGCCTGGGGCGGGGGGGGCGAGCCTGCCCGTGCGGGCTTGGTCGCGGTGGGGCCCATCTATCGATTCGGCGGCAACACGATCGAGTTCGAGACGTTCACGGCGCGCTGCCGGGCGGGCGAGGTCGCGCTGACGGAACAGGAGATCCGGCTGCTGAAGCTCTTCATCGTCAACCGCGGCAAGCTCCTGTCCCGCAGGGAGCTTCTGGAGATCGGGTGGGGCTACACGGGGGAAACGCCGACGCGGACCGTGGACAACTTCATCGTGCGGTTCCGCAAATACTTCGAGGACGACCCGCACCGGCCCCGGTTCTTCCGCAGCGTCCGATCGGTGGGCTACGTCTTCGATCACGACGGCTGACGTGTGAACAAAGGCCGGCTCCCATGGAACCGGCCGGTGTGTCGTCGTCAACCGGAGTCAGGCTAGGGCGATCGTCTTGACCGGGCCTGAAGCAGGACGGCCCGTTTCCTTCTTCGCCTTCTCCCACTTGACGGGGACATTGCATCCGGGACAAACCCCGGAGTGGTATTTCGCGAGTTCCGCCTCGCTGCCGTAGACCGCCACACCCTTGTAAGGGCATCCCGGACTGTGGCGGGCAAGGTCCATCCACTTTTCCATCTTCCTGCCCTCCTGTCCTTCGCGGTCTGCTGCGCACCGCCGATCCCGGCCGTCGAGTCCGTCGCGGTCCTTCCCTGGCGGGCCTAGCGCAGGGTCCGCCGGCGATGCGAAGAGAGAGTCCGCCTAGCTGGGCCACCCGGTCCGGCTGATGGTGAGACGCCCCTCGATCCTCATGAGCTGAAAAAGCTTTTTCAGCTCGCGGGAGGCATTTTCGATGACCAGTTCGCCCCGGTTCCTGCAGAGCTGGTTGTACAGCAGAAGGATCGTGTGGAGTCCGAACGGGTCAATCGTGCGGACCCGGGCAAGGTCGAGGACGAGCGCCTCCACGTCGTGCCGGGCATATTCCTGAACCTGCCGGTGCATGGACTCCGCCTCTTCGGCCAGGAGATCCCCATCAGGCGTAACGTAAATGACCTTGTTTCTCTCGTCGCAGCAGATCAGCATCGGGTCACGGATCGCGGACTTCGGCTGAGGGTTTGTTGTGGTCAAACCATTGCATCAATGAAAACAACTTGCATGCCATATTCTCAACTTTATGAAATAGAAGGAAAATTTATAAATTGGTGGAACCGTCAGCCGTCAGGAATGTAAAGAACGGCGACAACGTGACCGGGAGATCGCCGGAGTTTTCGTGATATGTGCTTGTAATCATGGAGTTATATCGGAATCCGCGAACGCGTAAATGATCCCGACGATTCTTCGGCACACCTTTTCACGAATGAACCGGTGATACGAGAAAAGTATTAGCCTGATGCCCGAATAACGTTACATGTAACTCGAAACAGCGGATCCTCCCCGTGTGCAACCCCGGGCGCATAAAAAAGGCCGGCTCCCTGCGGAACCGGCCTTTGCATTTTCCTGGTGGGTCAGGGCGGAGTCGAACCGCCGACACTCGGATTTTCAGAGCGAAAAGGAGAATAATGAATAATTTTCAAGCCCTTGATCTCCGGTCTGATTTCCCGTAATATTAGTATCTTAGGTCAAAAAGGGCAATTCCATTTGTTCCCACCTGTTCTATGAGCAAAATAACCGTTTTCTAGGTGTTCCTATCACTAAATTATCACGAAGGGCGGGGGACTTTTACTCCTAGAATGCCTACCGCATCACACTTCTAACGCATTACCATCGTTATCTTTTTCGGGATAAACATTGACATCTCCAATAATATCAGTTACCTAGCCATATGCCCGCCAAGGAGGTGGATCCCATGGCCATGACCAAGCTGGACATCGTCCAAAACGTCTCCGACAAGCTGAGATTTTCCAAGAAGGACTCAGCAAGAATCGTGGAGTCCGTATTCGAGATCATGAAGGAGCAGCTCTCCAAGGGGGAGACGGTCAAGATATCGGGGTTCGGCAATTTCGTCGTGAGAAGCAAGAAAGCCCGACGAGGGCGGAATCCTCAGACGGGCGATGAAATGGAAATTGCAGCGAGAAGGATCCTGACGTTCAAGTCGAGTCCGATACTCCGTAAGACTCTCAACGTATAAGTCCTGTGTTGATGTTAAAGTCTAATATTTTTGTAGTGTTCTTGAATTGAAATAGATTGTTATTCTTTCTTTAGAAAAAATCTATTTCCGTCTTCCTCCATGAAACGCTTTAGCATTCCCATATGCTCGAAAATTGTTTTGTGGATTTTATTTCTCGCTTGCCGGTATTCGTGCACTGGTATTTGTTGTATCGAAGCCCAACTCTGCCAGTTCGTGAATTATGCGTTTTTTATCGATAGGTTTAACGAGGTAGGAATCACATTTGTTTTTGAAGGATTCAACAACATTTGAGGTATCACTCAGGGCGGATGTCATAATAACTCTTGATCGCCGATCCTTTGGAACCCTGTATTGTTCTTCTATTTCCCGTATTCTCTTCAGTACGTCCTTACCATGTACCTCCGGCACCATAATGTCTAGAAGTAACAATTGATAGATGGATCCAGCGCTGACGGCCCGTTCGAATGTCTCAATAGCTTCCTTGCCATCAACTACGAGTGTGCAATCTCCAAATGGGTCAAGATATTTTTTCATCAGCGTGCTGCTCACCGGATCGTCTTCGAGGATAAGAAATCGGGGCCGACTGCGTGTCAGCACCTTATACTTTGTACTTCTTTTTAATGCAGCAGAAAGAGTATCCTTTGAAAAGGGCATCGCTATATAATCAGTTGCTCCCCTCTCAAAACACGCTATTGCTAAGTCAGCGTCGTTATAAGGTGAAGCAACAATAAATGCCGCTCTGGGCATACGTTCATGCATCTCTGATAAACACTGTAGATCTGTCTCGTAATCCTGTTCGATATGGATTACGGCAATATCGAACAAGGCTCCGTCTTCAAGCATTGCGTCTAATTCCTTCAGGTTCCTTGCAATCCTAATATCTTTTATTCCGCAAGCTACAAGCCCACGCTTCAGCGTATCAATAGAGTCTTGACATCTGCTAACAAGAAGAACCGCTGCGGACATTCTATTTTTTCTCCTTAGTCATGTCAATGCGTCATCAATATGAGGATATGGGTTTCAAAAGACAAAATCGCAGTTGTTACCAGCTTGACGCTCTAACTCTTTGAGAGAGGAAATTATTGACCATGATGAATTTTACCGAAAAAAGACCTCCCGTACATTTTCAGCATGAATTTAAACAGTATCAACGAGACCCCAATGAGAGACATTCCAATAGTAAAGAAGGCCCCGGTCATCAATGCATCGCCATACTGCCCTGCGACATTTGTGGATCCATCCTCTACAGGAAAAGAGAGAGCTAAAATACTAAGAAAAAAATCACCGCCGTACGTAAGACATATAATCAAGCTCACAAGCAGAATTAGCATGCAGAAAGGAAGACCCAAGCTAATTATTAATAGAGACTTCAATATGGAGTATTTCGTTTCGCTGATTTCGCTCATGAATCACCATGGACTCGGTAGATATTCATATGATGGCACTTGACTTATCGCCGCTACGTCGCGGGAAGTCAAAGTGCATTGAAATAACCGGTCCTCCATTTACGCCTACCATTCACGTCTGCCGAAGTTAGCCTTTATACATTGCGACATGATCAATTGCGCATGATGATGTTTTGTTCTATGCTGCACTCCATGGAGCTAACGATCTCTGATCCGCTAGGTGCCATCTTGTCCACGCAAGACGAGATCCGGCGAACCGAAGAGTCACGCGACGATTACCGGATATTATTACAGATCAGACAGACATTCTACTGCACAATTCCTACTAGCTCCTGAGCATTGTTCAATTCAATAATCATTAATGACGCGGCGTCCTCCAAATCCTTGTGCGCAAAACCATACCGGCTCATGGCTTCATCTAGTCCATGATATGAAAGCCCATCCGCACCTATCCCTATGCCCATCAAGGCAGCCTTGATCGGCAAGATGAATCAGCCATGGCATCGGGCTTTCGGTTTCCGGACAAAGATCTGGCCTGTGATGAAAAGCTATGGCCTGCTGAATAATTATTGGGAAGTCCCATGATGCGGTAATTACTTTACCGACCACCGCATGGTTCGCCCCGAGAATTTCCTCTTCTGCTTCGAGGAAGGAACAGGATCGAGCAGACATGGTGCTTCTGATTTCAAAATATTTCTCACTCACAAACTCGCCAAGAATCACCTTTCCTATGTCATGCAGGAGTGCAGCAGTAAATAGCTGCGAGTTCTCACATTTGAGTATCTTCTTTGCCAGTATTTGGGATAGCAACGCAGAGCCTACAGCATGTTCCCATAGACTCTTGCCCTCAGACTCATAACCAGGAGTATCTTTGAAAAAGCGTGAACAACCTGCTGCTAGAACGGCCCGTTCAATGCGTTGCCTGCCAAGATACATGACCGCGTCATGAACATTATCGACTTTGCGCCTAAGCCCGAAGTAAGCTGAATTGCACATTCTGAGGATGTTGGCCGTTATGGCTTGATCCAGTCGAATTACATCTACGAGTTCTGAAAGAGACGAATCTGGATCGTTGATAAGAGATGTCACCTTGTGCACAGTGGCAGGAAAAGCGGGGAGTCTGCTTAGTGATTTACCGATTTTGGTAGCCAGATTCACCATAATAATATTCGACTGCTCTCTGCGACAATCTATCCGGCATTAACAAATCATCTCTTCGCGCAGATATTAGGTTCCGGTTTAAATATAGGATTCCGTCAAGGATTTTGACTTCACGATGTCCGACAAGACCCTGTCATCACTAAATATTCCTTCAAGCATCGGTCGGTTTACAAGATTGCCAAGAACTGCAGGTATGGGCTGAACCGCAAAGAGCTGCTTTTCCTCGTCTCTCGCAAAGAGCTTAGCAATCTGGTTTGCCAGGTACAATCCGGCAAGATACCGCTTGTCTTCTTCCGTGGAGACGAAATACGAATTCGATCCATAAGAAGGAAAGTGATGATATTCGATCAGCCATAAAAGCTGTTCAGAAAGACCACTATCCTCAAAGGCAATCCTGCCGATAACTGCGTGATTGATACCAAAACAGGCATCCTCACGACTGATGGATGTCTTCTCCCCATAGGGCGTTATAAAGCAGTCATCATCTTGTCTACTTCTATCCATTTCTGGGATTATGAATTTTCCGATATCATGCACTAGTCCAAGCGTATAAAGTTTACCCTTATGCAATCCACCTAAGGCATCAGACATATGAAATGCGCAAGTCGCCGTTGATATCGAATGACCCCATAGTGACTGATAGAAGGGGATGTATGCCTTGCCGCCCGATAGTTTGTTGGAAAACGCATTATGAAAGAGAATGGCTTTGATGTTTACTAGTCCCAACATTGAAAGCGCGTGATTAATTGAATCGACTGCGACACTGGACCCAAAGTAAGAGGAGTTTGCAATTTTTAGTATCTTATTGGACAGAACAGGATCTGTTGATATTTTCTTTGCGATCTTAGATATTGCGACATCTGGATCATCCAACAGTCTAGATAGTTCGTCAAATGAAGAAAACTCCTTCATGCCGCCCACATGAGTCTTTATCTTGGAGACAATCTCCTGTCTGATCTCCTTTCGCTGCAAAGGCAAAGCGGATTTTATATCATCGAGTCGATAACCGGACAAGATATAGTCTATCCCATTTAAGACATCTACTTTTATCTTAACGATTCTATGAAGAGGCCTATTGTAAATATCGGATGTGTGAGTGGCATTTTTATTCGATGGAGGAGCAGAACCACCCGGAGGATGCGTATTGTATTTCTTTCTTCTGGGAGGAGGCGTACTTTTTTTATTATAATACAGCAAGAAAAAAAGGACAAAGCACCCTAACGAAAAAAGTATTACAAATATGATCTTCATCTGTCACAACCTCTCACATGTGTCCAAAGGAGGTCTTAGCAATTGAAAAGAGCGCACCCGATCAGGTATAGGTTTCTATGCGACAAGAAAAGCCATCCAGAATGCTGACGACCTCGTGAACCGATCTCGCATCATTGTCGGTCAAATTGGACACTATTTCCGCGACGCGAGTTCTTTGAAGTTGTGAAGTCTACTCGGGCCGACAGAGGTGCAGAGGGCTTTAACTGTTGGACCAAGTTCGTAGCCATTCTGTTCTTCGCCTGACTTATCACGCTGTGCGCCTCCCTGTTTGACGGGGCAAGTACCGACGGATCAAAGGGCGTGAGGCAGCACCTGCTGCTGCACTACGAGGCCCATCTATCCGTGTTTGCCTGCGTCACGTCCGGCAAGATCCACGAGGTCCGGATTGCCCGCACGCTGAGCGTCCCGGCCGGCTCGATCGTAGTGGTGGATCGGGGGATGTCGACTTCAATCTCTTCTGGTCCTGGGATGAGAACGGGGTGTTCTTTGTGAACCGCCAGAAAGAGAATGCCCATTACCGGATCGTGGAGGAACGGGCGGTTCTGACAAACCTGCAGATCCTGCCGGACGACATTATCGAGCTGCTAGGACACACCACCCACAAGAAGTATCCGGAGCGGCTGCGGCGGATTGAGCTCTGGGACGAAAAGAACGAGCAGGTTCTCGTACTGCTAACCAGTCGTATGGTCTTCGGGGCCACGACGATTGCAGCCATCTACAAGGACTGCTGGCAGGTCGAGATCTTCTTCAAGACGATCATGCAGAACCTGAAGATCAGGACCTTCGTGGGGACTTCCGCCAATGCCTTGTTGATCCAGATTTGGACAGCATCCTGACCGGAGAAAAAAGAAGAAGGCAACCTGACCTTGAAATGTCAAAGAGCCCATCCAAAACCCCGATATCACAAGGATTCTGATCCCACTTCAGGTTATTTTGGACAGCAGTGACCAATATTACTGATGCATTCTTATCGCATTTATGGATTGTGCAATATTTGAATCCTTCGCAACAGGTTCAATCATGAGTATGTGAGCCACGTTGATATACATTTTGTCTGGTCTATGAATTTCATTGCCTCTTTTTATTATAACAGTCTTTGTGGTGTCGCCACTTTTTTGATTTTCGATATAGTAAACATCAGACAATATGATAAAATTGTTCCCCATTTTTTCTATTTTTCCGAAATATCCGGCTCCATTGGTCAAAAATATACCCTGATATTCAGTTTTAAAATCCCCCCTATAGACATCATCATCACCGCAACTCTGCATTAATAAAATAAATAGAAATATCAATGTAGTAACGGCCATGATCGATAAATATTGTAGCCTATGATTGGAATGAAACATCGGTACATTCTTCCTGGGTGGTAGCAATTTCCTTGTTCGTATTTACCCCAATGTTAAATGAGCATACTTGCAAAATATAGACCAAATCGCTCACGACGAACATTCCGCTTTACCTTAAAGACATTGAAGCACAATTTGGATTATAGATCTGCCCATCGTCACCGCATTTGATGAGAATGCTCCTTACAGACCATGTCCGGATCCCACACCAGATCCTGTATCTTGCGCAGATCTGCAAAAAAAGTAATTTGGACTAATTGAGGAATATTTCGGAACGCACCACTCGTGAATCGTCCTTTTGCGAAAGCTGATGAATATTTTTGCAGATCACTCGCATTGGCTGGCTCCGCCCACCGAATAGTACACCTCCCTCCAGACTCCGCTCCGATAATTGATTCGATTACGCGTTTCTTTTGCTCAAAAGTCATTCTGTTTATGTAGCTAGTAATTTCAGTCGAAAGACAAGAAGTGGCCTTTCTTATCATTTGCTCACTGCTGATCTTGTAATAATTGCTCACATCCTTGATATTCTGATTACATATTCGTAAAGCCACTCCTTCATTATTCTGCATAGTCGATGAATGCTTCTCATGATCTTGATGGCCATGTCTTACGGTATCAAATTCGCCTCTGTTGCATTTAATCATTTCCCAAGCACCTATTTTGCAGCTTCCCATTTTATTAAGAGACAGTGTCTTCACAAGGCCTTCTGGTTGCTCCTCTTGCAACCTCTCGACGAAATTCTGAAAAGTTAGTTCTGCCATGCCGCAACGGACCATACGGACTATGCCGTCGAGTACTTCCATAACTTGTCCAAAAATAAAATTGTCAAGCGTATTTGCATCTACTCTCATATCGCAACGGTGAGAATCATGGTACATAGTCAAGATAGTTTTCCGCGACATCGCATTTCGACGGCATCTGTAATAAGTATATATGGACTTTTGATTGCGCCTTTCCAGTGCGTGGATTTTCATTTTTGCACCGCACTCCCCACAAATAAGTGAAATATTTTCGAGGATAAAATATGGGTCTTCCGGGATTGTTGTGCATAAATTAGGGTGATTTTGGCTCTTTGATATACGAGGTGATGACCTTGAGCATCAGGTACT
>Ga0116184_10003385_pt1 | contig 13102 bp, 1 predicted proteins | sample AD_JPNNA5_MetaG_FD_89886 | JGI IMG/M metagenome (GOLD analysis project Ga0116184, IMG submission 89886) | Active sludge microbial communities of municipal wastewater-treating anaerobic digesters from Japan - AD_JPNNA5_MetaG | ecosystem: Engineered > Bioreactor > Anaerobic > Digestate | place... | reverse complement strand
CGGTTACCGTAGCTCCCGTCGCTCCTGTTGTACTGTATGTAATATTAGTTATCGGCGTACCGATACATACTGTCTGATTATCAGTTCCTGGCGCCGAAGTAAGTGTTATGGTATTGAGCGGATTTACCTTTATAACTCCTGTGGCTGTTATATTACCACATCCACCCGTAAGTGTAACTGTGTAATTAAACGTACCGGCTACACTCGGACTGCCACTGATAGTTACTACATCCGATGCCCAGCTACCTGTGACTCCTGTCGGAAGTCCTGCAAATGTAGCCCCAGTAGCCCCTGTCGTAGAATATGTAATATTTGTAATTGCTGTGTTGATGCATATAATCTGATTATCCGTACCTAAACCGGAGGTGAGAACAATAGTATTAAGAGGTGTAACAGTAACATTTGTACTTGCAGATGCAGTGCATCCGCTGGCATCTTTAACAGTCAGATTATAAACTCCGCTCATCGCCGATGTTGCGCCAGGTATAGAAGGATTCTGCAATGTTGAAGTAAACCCGTTCGGGCCTGTCCATGCATAAGAAGCCATTCCATTCGGCAAGCCCGTAAGGTTTATTATGCCTGTCTGGCAGACAGGACTATTGCTTCCGGCAGCAGCTATTAGTTGATCAGGTTCATTTATTGTAATCGGTACATTAACTGTACAAAGATTTGCATCTTTTACGGTTACTGTATATGATCCTGCTGAAAGTCCCATAAATGTTGAAGAAGCCTGATAAACGACACCATCAATGCTATACTGGTATGGAGTAGTTCCTCCGCTTGCTGTTATTGTGACCTGGCCGTCATTACCTCCGTAACATGTGACGTTAGTTTGTGAAGAGATGACTCCTGTTAATACGGGAGGTTGAGTAATGATCACAGGTACATTGAATATGCACAGGTTCGCATCACGTACTGTTACGTTGTAACTACCTGCAGCAAGTCCAGTGAAATTACCTGAAGACTGGTATGGTCCGCCATCGAGGCTAAACTCGTATGAAGGTGTGCCTCCAAGTCCTGTTATAATTACAGACCCTGTAGAGTTGCCGAAACAGTCAACATTTGTCTGGGTTGAAATTACTCCCGACAATGCTGTTGGCTGTGTAATATTGACCGGTACATTTTTAGTGCAGAAGTTTGCATCCCTTACAACAACCGTATATGCTCCGGCCATCAGTCCATTAAATACATTTGAAGGCTGGAATGGTCCTCCATTAATATTGTATTGATACGGCGTGGCACCTCCAGATGCTAAAATTGTTACACTTCCATCAGAGCCGCCATTGCATGAAACATTGGTTTGTGAATAGATGCCGGCAAGCAAAACGGCCGGTTGTGTTATTGTAAATGGAACGTCGAAAGTGCACAACAGTTCATCCTGGATTCTTACAGTATGATTGCCAGGGGCAATGCCGTTAAATGTACCGTTTGTCTGGTAAGCCCCTCCATCAAGGGAATATTGATAAGGCGGCAAACCTGTACCTGTTGTAGCCTCAACAGTTACAGACCCATCTGACAATCCATTACATGATACATCGGTTTTCGAAACTAAAGTGCCCTGGAGATTATATATAGTTACATCAACAAATGTTGTATTGGAACATGATGAAGCGTTCTGGACGATTACACTTACCTTACCCGACGGTCCGGTGCCCCATCTTATTTTAACCCAGTTAACGCCCGAAGTTCCGCCTCCTGTTATCACTCCGCCAGTAACAGTCCATGCATAAGACGTATATGTATTTGTGAGTGTATATGTTACTTCATTATTCGAACAAACATTAATAACCGGATTGTCAAATTCCGGTAAAGGTATTGAGCTTATTGTGACGGTATCAACAACTGACGATTCACAAGGATACCCTAAAATATTAGGCCTGGTAATCATAGCTATAAGAACACCCTGTGTAATACCCATATCCCACTGTACCACTACTTCATTTGTATTAAGTGGTGTAGTAAGTATTGTACCATTTTCAATAGCCCAGTTATAAGTTGCATCAGGGTCATAACTAACAGAATAAGTTTTAGTCTCTCCTTCACAAGCAGTTGTGTGCCTTTCGGTTATGTTATTGAATATTAATCCACTCTTGTCAATTGTCATAGATGAAATATCACTGCATCCATTACCGTCGTTAACAACAAGTTGTATATGGTAAATACCATCCGGCATCAGATTGTTGAAGAATGGATTTTCAGCAGTACTTGTATTTGAGAATATAAGGAAAGGCCACTCCGGGATTATTTGAACAAAGGGATATACATCATCTTCCAGACCGTCCCAGAAATAAGAATAAATACCATTGCCACCGGAAACATCAGAATCATAGAGTGCAAAGGGTTCGGCCAGAATACAATTAGTGAGAGAAATGCTGTTTATTTTAAGTGATGAAGCTATTGTAATCTCGATATCTTTCGAAGCTGAATTGCCGTAAGCATCAACAGCAGTAAGCGTTACCGTTTTCTTTCCCTGGTCGCTACAGCTAAAGGTATTCGGATAAACTGAAAGACTAATAGGTCCGCAATTATCATAAGAACCATTATCGACATCAGAAGGGGATAGTATTCCAGTACCATCATCTCCAAGAACAAGAGTGAATGTCTTCACATTTACAACAGGTCGTACCGTATCCAGAACTGTTACAAATGAATTACAATTCGATGAGTTACCCGATGCATCGGTACCTGTCAGCGTTACTGACACAGGAGCTCCTATATCCGAACAGCTAAAGTTTGTCTTACTGAGAATATAAGATAAAACCGGTGTACAATTATCTGTAGAGCCGTTATCAATCATTGCAGGGGTCAGAATGGCTTTGCCTTCATTGTCGAGGTAGAGGTTAGCATCTTTACAAGACATTACAGGTAGAGTAATATCCCGTGACGTAATTACCACTGTAACACTGCTTTCATTGCCTTCAAGGTCAGTTGCATAGATATTCACATTTGTTGTGCCTGTTCCGTTAATTGATGTTCCTGCTGCTGGATTCTGAGTTTTTATAATTGATGCAGGAGCTGTACAATTGTCAGTAACAACAAGTGCTGAAAGGAAGTCAGGAACAAGTGCTTCGCAAGAAGCGTTAAGATCAAGAGTTGGATTTACAGGCGCTATTATTACTGGAGGTGTAACGTCCACGACCGTCACATCAATATTTTCATTTGCAATATTTCCATCCTCATCTGTTGCAGTTATTGCAACTGTCGTTACTCCTTTTCCTATTATAGTCCCTGCTGCAGGTACCTGGCTGGTAATAATATTTCCCGAAGCAGTACAGTTATCGAAGAATGTAGCTGCAATTGAAGGAATAGATGCCTGACATCCTGCATCGGCATTTATTACAGGTGGAACGGGTAAAGTGATTACCGGTGGAATATTATCTTTTACAGTAACAGTAAATGAACATTGTGACTGATTTCCGGAAGCATCTTTTAATGTATATGTTACGGTCGTTAGACCCTTATTAAACGTATAAGAACCGATCTGGTTAATACCTGTCAACGGGGATGAGGCAGTCGTGACGCCGGTCATTTCCCATGTAAGTGCATCAACGGCGCAATTATCTGAAATTGTTGCATCAGGAATATTTACCACTGCTGTACAGACACCTGGATCGATATTCTGCAAAATATCTGATGAACAAATAATTATAGGATTTATATTATCAATAACATTTACTAAAACAGGTGTTCTTGTGTTGCTTACACAACCTCCGGATCCATTCGATTCTGCATAATATGTCGTATTATTGATGAGGGGCGTTCCGGGAGCAAGTTTAGTTCCTCCTGCAGCCACATCATACCAATCTACCGTACAGGCAGGAGGTGGTGTTGCAACAAGGACTGCGATTGTAGCACCAGGACAGAAATTCTGCATCGAAGGTGCTGCAGGTGCATCAGGTGATATGACGAAATTAATAATCACATCATCTGACGACTGACAGGAACTGTTGCTAATAGTCCAGCGCAAAGTATAGACGTTTCCATTAAGGCCAATGAACTGGCTTGTCGGACTTGAAGGTGTAATTATTGTTCCTCCGCTCCCACTAACTATGCTCCACAATCCTGTTCCAACAGAAGGTGTATTTCCGGCAAGAGTAGCAGTAGTAATTCCGCATACTGCCTGGTCAATACCCGCCATAGCCGTTGTCGGTTCAGCATACGTTGTAACCGGAGTGGCATCAACAGTTCCGTTCTCAGTTCCTCCGTTATATTTGAAAGAAGTCAATACATAAACACCCGGCACAGGTGTGGGCAATGTATATGGAACCTCTGCTGATGTAATGGTTACAGGTGCCTGAAGAATTCCATTAACAGTATATTCAAGTATATAATTAAAAGGTATAGGATCGGGAGAAATAAAGCTCACAGGTATTCCCGTTGTTCCGCAAACAGGGCCTGAAGGAGTAAACTGTGCCCTTGGTTTTAAACTGCTGATTGATGCAAGGGTAAAATGGTCAGAACCATTTGAGGTCTGTAAAACCGATGAAACTGCAGTTCCGTAATAATTATCGCCGGTAGCAATTGTAGGCACTTCCAGCCATTTACTTGTCCCGGAATCATAGTGAGCCACTCTTACATTTGATATTCCTCCTACAACAAGTGGAGTAATGTCGCTTGATGGAGTCCATCCAAGGCTGATAAGTGATTGTGAGCCTGATATTGTCTTTAGGTTCCAGTATTCCTGAGAACTCACTGCTACCAGAGGAGCGTTTATATCCGATGATGTCGGATTCGGCGAAAAATATTCGGCAGTCCACTCTGCAGGTCCAGACTGTGTTGATGAGACTTTTATTCTATTTCCCAATATATATTGCAGCCCTGCCTTAACTGTACCGACAGGGAATAAGAACTCTTCGTATTGGTTAATAGTCTTTGTAAGCGGCCCTGAAATGTAAGAAGATGCCGAACCTCCTGAAGGAAAAACACAATTAGCTGACGTGTTTTTTAATTTCAGGGTACTAGTTAAACTTGTATTAATAAGTCCATTTGTTAAAAGCAGGTTGCCGGTTACTTCAATATCGCCACTGGTATTTATTGAAAGACCTGCAGAGTTATTGATTTCAAGATTATTGAATGAATTAATACCTGCAAAATTACCTGTAGCACCACCAATGGCTTGCGCTGAAGTTCCTGCAAATGAAACAGTTGCGTTACTTCCTGAACCTGAAATAAATGTACCGGTATTATACCGCTCCATAGAGCCTTTTATCGTTAGTTTTCGGTTATATACGCTATTATCGACAGTAGGACCGTCAATAAGGAATTGTTTGCAAACAGTCAGGTTTTTATCTGGAAGAACTCTTGTTCCGCCTCCAGTGAAATGTATTTTCGGAATAATGTCATAAAGGTCGGCAATAATAGTATAACTACCTATACCTCCATATTCAATAGTGGAATTATTTGAACAGGATAGAAAATCGGTGAATATACCTGAAGGGAAAGTTCCGTTTTCAAGGTACAAAGTACCGTTGCCGGTAACGGTTCCAAGATTATGTCCGTAATAAGGATTGATTACTTTGAGTTTATTATTAATTGTAATTCTGTAAGCTGTGCAATAATTTGCATCAAGTGTAATTTCGTTGTCAATTGTCACAATAAATCCATTCGGTCCTCCGTCAGGGCAAGGGTATGGATCACCACCGGTTTGAGTCCATATTGTTTTGTCGGACCAGTTGCCATTGCTATTGCTCGTATATTCAGGCATATTTGAGGGAAAAGCTGTAAATATGCCTGCAGTATATTCGCCTCCAAGGTTATTTGTTCCTGAATAATTGAATGTTATACTGTTTGTGGCAGGATTAACTCCTGGTGTTTTTGTCCATGTAATTCCTGGGACTTCAAGTCGGGCTGCTATATAGTTATTTTCCTGAGTCCCTATAACATCTTCCTGAAGATAGCTAAACAAAATATTCCCTGAAAGATTTGTCAATCCTGAACTTTGTAATGACCAGTAATAATCGAGGGCATTACCGGGATCAATAACCCCCGGATGTTGTTTGTTGATATTGTTAACCTTTACATAACCAACAGTGCTGTTCGAAGTTATTGTAAGAATTGCCGGAGTATATTTGCCCGAGACTCCTAAGGGAAAGTAAAAGCCGGATTTGCACCCGTATTGAAAAATTTTCTCAGACCTCCGTTGCCGGAGACTCCATTTGTTATAATAAGTTTTGACGCGCTGAAAGGAGCACCCTGAATATTACTGTTAACGCCGAGTGTAAACAAATTACTCTTAATATTCAGAACTCCGGCTGTAAGAGTAAAATCCTCACTTAATGTAATATCGCTATCTAAATTTGCACCGGCGCCATTATTGAGTGTCAATCTTGCAAAAGACCCGGTACCTGATACTTTCTGGAGGGAAGTTCCATTCAAAATAACACCGCTTCCGGCTGAATTATTATCAGTATAACTGCTGTTATTGATAAAATCACCTTTAACATTAATTGCATTTGCTCCACTCGCAAGAGTTCCGGTCAGAATGCTGAGGTTCCTATTTACCGTAATCGGATTATTAAGTGTAAGAGATACACCAGGTGTTACAACAAGGTCATAGAAATTTGTAACACCGGTAAGTGTTTGTGCACCTGCATAAGATGAGCCTGTTGCTGCACTGAACGTAGTTAAATTTGTAACCGGAACATAACCCGTCGCACCAGGTGTATTTGTGAAATTCCCGTTAAAAGTGATATTAATATTATTGGAGTTCAGAACACTGTTTGCATTTATCAGCATGTCACCATTAACTGTAAGCGGATTTTCAAGCAATCTCAAGGTCGAAGTTCTTCCGGAATAACCGTTAACGGTAATATTATATAATGGTATTGTTGCATCAAGAAAATAGTTCTGCGTTGCTGTGTTCCCATTGTTAAAAACAATAGTTCCGCCTGATACAGAACCCGCCTGAGGTCTGATATACAAATCTCCGAAAGGTGAAGAAGGCGTTGTTGAAGCACCATTGCCCCTTACAATTGTCAGTGTACCTCCTGTCATAGTAAATTCACTGCCGTCATTTACAACTTCGAACTTTGCGTTTATACCATTGAAGGCCTGCCCGTTTACCGTGACTGTTCCACCTGACTGAATATATTTTAAAACTCCTGCAGCGTTTGATGGATTTCTTCTTATCTGGCCGTTAACTCTCAATAGTCCGCCTGAAATTTCAATGGCTGAAGCGCCACTGCTCGAGTATTCTATATCATTATTGTTAGCATCCGTTCCGCCAGTCCGTCCTACATAGACATTACCGTTTACAATTGTAAGTTTACCGTTAAGAAGAAGGTCGCCGTTGTTACTTGCAGCATTACCTATAAGGATATTTCTATTTCCGAAGTTGCTCGGGAGATTAACATATAATCCTGTCGTTGCAGGAATAATAAAAGGTGTTGTGGTTGATATGGTGAAATCGGTTGAAGGATCGGTACGCATATACCTTAGCGTGCCGTTTTGCAGTGTAAGCCAATTATTTACTGGTGTTGTAAGAGTGCCGGCAATATCAATTGTCAGAGTAATATCCGGGGAATTGCCCTTATTAACAGTTACAGTACTGAAGACAGTTGTAGGAGTTCCGGCAGTGTTAGTCACGCTTGCCGGATTGGAACCAAAGAATGTTACAGGTATGTTGGTAAAATCAACTTTCGAAGTGGTGGTAAGGCCATGGGCAAGACCATCTGTGTTATTAATCAAACTACCGCCTATTGACATACTCTGATTTGTTGCACCGCTCCAAACATAAAGTGCTGAAAGAGTAGCGACTTTAACATCGCCTTCCACAACAAAGTTCTGAGCAACAGTTCCGTTCTGATACCAAATAAGTGAACCGCCCTGAATGTCCATATTACCTTTAACAGTGATGGTTTTAGCAATTGTAGGAACAGGACCAGGATATGAAGTACCCCATGCCGGGCAAAACCATGAATCGGCATTCTGTCCGCGGGTAATCAGGTCGCCATAAATAGTAACACTCAGATTTCCAAAAATAACATTCGAGCCTCCAAGCGGAGAAAGAATCAGAGTTCCATAGCTCGAGACGTTGGAAGGCAGATAATATGTAGTACCGGCACCAGGATTAGTAGTATAAAGTTCAGTTGTACCTCTGTTCACATTATAATCAGAAAAATCTCCCGATGGAAAAGCGTAAGTTGAGGGACTGGTATATTTAGTAGTAAGTCTGAAATTGCCATTACCGTTAGGGTGTGAAATAACCCTGCTAAAAACTGAGCTCGGGTTATACCCGACATCGAGTGCCGAACCTGCTTCTATTTGAAGAGTTGCACAACTTACGCTGCCGGTATTTGGAACATTGGGATCGGTGGCAAGATAAACACTATCTTTTGCTCCTATAATTACAATATCATTTGCTCCTGGAGCAGATGAAGGCGGATTATCTACTGTATGCCCCGTTAAAGACCAGGTATTTAAATTTGTCCAAAGGCCTGATTGCCTGCTGTAAAAAACTTTTGGAGAACCAAATGGATCGGTTGGGTTATCGTCACCTGCAGTGTAATCCCCATCAATAAATGATACATTCTCAAGAAAACTGCCTGGGCCTGGTTCTCCTATAATGTTTAATGTTTCATCTACGTCGGCGGCTGTACCTTTTGTCCACGAGCTGGTTGAATTGTTAAACCTTGCTGCTACATACTCGTTTTCAGTTACTGTACTGCCGGTAACAACATTGGCTTCAGCATAAGTATATCCGTGAGTGACAGTTGCACTGCCAAGAGTGAAACCTGAAGATGTAACCTTCCAGTAATATGTCAAACTCCTTCCTGCTGTAGTGACATTTGGATGAGCATAATTTACAGGCACAACTGTTATTGAGCCGTACGACGAAGGATCTGTGCTGAAAGTATAAGTTGCCGGAGTATAATTTGCCGTACCGATATGAAAAGTAAAAGGCCCTGCTGCTGAAAACACCTTTGTTACCCCACCATCGCCATTATTTCCTGCACACTGTATATATCGCAGAGCTCCTCCATTTACAATTGAAGACTGTCCGTTTAACCGCAGGTTATATGTGCTGATATTAAACAGTTTGTCCCGGGAAAAAGTTAGTGCTCCGTTGAGAGTCATGTCCGCGAGAAGCGAAACAGGTGCTGCTGCTGCATTTGTGTTATTGAGCTCAACATTCCCGAACACTCCGTTTCCGTCAATAGTCTGAGTCTGTGTACCGTTAAGAACTATTTTGCCAGTACCGGCTATTTTACCTGAATTGTATACATTTCTGGCAATATTAATAGTATTGCCGTTATCATTCAGGGTGCCAAGTAAAAGCCTGAATTCATTTAACACGCTTATCGTTGTTCCCGAAGTTCCCCCGAAATTCAATTCTACACCCGACGGTTTATTTATTGTCAACCGGTAAAGTGTTTGTGCCGCATAAACATTAAAATTCTGTATAGTTGTTCCGTTGAAAGTTGTAATATTGTTTCCGGGTGTATATGTACTTCCTGATGCAATAGTGAAATCTCCTCCTATGGTTAAATCAAGATTATTAGCTATAAGGACGCCGGATGATATATTTAGATTTTTAAGAACTGTTACCGGATTTGAATTCAGTTGAACTGTTTTTGTGCCGCTTACTCTATTGATAGTAAGATTTGCAAAAGGTGCCGTTGTATTAATAAGGTAATCTACATCTTCTGCCGGAACTGTTCCTGAAGTCGGAATTATTTCAATAGTTCCTCCTGTTACGTTTATATCGGAAGCAGAACATGCAATTCTGTAAGCAAACGTAGGTGATGTAGTGCCGCACACATCATAAATTTTTATTGTACCACCGGTCATTGAAAAGCCGTTTGCTCTGCCGCTGTTGGTTATGTCGAAAGAACCTGCGGAAGCATCTATGCCGCTAGAAGCTCTCGAATTGTCGAGCGGTGCATTTACCAATCCGTCGGGTGTATATGTTGAAGTTGTTCTTTTAAATCTTCCTCTGAGTGTCATTATTCCGCCAGTTTGTGAATATGATATCAAGCTATTTGTCTGCGGAGACGAATGAAACTGTTTTGTATCAACAGTACCGCCGTTCAGGATGAACTGGCCTGGTGCATAATTCCAATATATAATACCTGTAGATTCCCGTGTCGAAAGATATCCGTTATTCAATTGTAGTTTCCCTGAAACCGAAATACCGCTGTTCCCTGTTCCCACATCAATACCCATTGATGCGTTATCGGGTGCTGCGACGCCGTAGGTGCCGTTTACTTCACGATAGTCATCGGCTGTTGACATAACTATAACTCCTGCTCCATCAAGTATAAAAGCACCTCTGCCGGGTATATAAAAATCACTCGAAGGAGGCCCTGCCGTTGCACCTTCAGTAAGACTCGGTATTACTACAAGTCCCTGCAATACAAGAGTTCCTGCCCGCACCCATAAAGCTTTTTTAAGATTGGGATCTGCATCTGTTGCAGGAGCTGTAGCATCCCCCGGTGCAATATTAGCTCCAAAAAGTCTGAAATTATTATATGATGTCGAATATATAATTAGCTTAAAAGTCTGGCCTGTACCTTTGTCAAGAACCAGATTATAAAAATCTGTCTGACCGTTACACGTTAACGTCTTGTCGCTTAATCCATTGAAGTAAACTGTAGCAAAGCCCGTAGTTGGTCCGTTGACTATGGGTGGAAAACTGTTGTAAACGGGGTATGGAAGGTTTGTAAACCTTACAGTACCATTATTTGTAAAATTACCATATACCTGTATCCTGTGTGAATGCAATTCATAATAGTTTATGAATCCTCCTGTTGTTCCGTTAATATCGAGGGGCGATGTCTGTGTATTTGTAACGCCGGTACCCACCCTGATTGCAGCTCCATTGTCCACAACAACATCGCCGTTAATAATCAGAGAAAGCCTTTGTGCAGTAGCATCATTTATCTGGTATGTTCCCTGGCGGACAAGAAGGTTACCGTTCAGAGTCAGATTATTAACCTGTACAACTGGTCCGGGAGCTCTTATTGAAAGATGGTAATATACGGTCTGGTACACAGGCATTGTGACTGCAGCCGTATATTCTGTTATGCCGCCGTCGGTTGTTACAAAAGTGTTTGTAGTTACAGGTGATGGAAAACTTGCAGAAGAGAGTTTCAAAGTGCCTGCTCCCCTGAGGGCGGTTAATCCATTTGTGAAACTAAAAACCGACAGGTCGAGTATGCCTCCACTGTTTATTGTAACGTCAAGATTCTGCGTTGTTACATTGCCTGAAAGAGACACAGTACGGCCTGAAAGTATTACCACTTTATCGCCGATTCCGGGAACCATTGTTCCGGGACCGGTCGTTCCGCTTGGGTCAAAAGTCCATGTTGATGCCTGATCCCAGTTGCCTGTCTGATATGAATAATACGTACCGGGAGCTCCAATAGTCCATAAGCCGGTAATTGTCGCACTGCCTGTTGATGTGGCAGGGTTTACCCCTTTAGCTGAGGCTCCTGTTGCCAGGTTCCATGTTCCTGATGTATTTGTATATAACTGGAACTCAGCAGGATTACCCACAGCTTCCGCTGCATCATAAGCAAAAGACAACCTTGTAGTCGCACCTGTGGTAATGTTAGACACTAAAATATCCCAGTGTTTATTGATATAATTCGGAAGAGAACCTGCTGGCTCAGGTACTGCCCTTACGGAAATGCTTCTGGCGTCTGCTGTAATATTCGGAAGATTGGTGATTATCAGTGGATTGTAAAAACCATTGCTGCCTACAGGATAAGTAAGGTTAAAATTCTGATTTTGGGCATTGGCTGAACGGATAAACCGGCCTGTTCCGTTCGTTTCGATCATATTTGTCGAGCTGAAAGGTGCGCCGGATACAGCTGTAGTGTTGGAGAGAGTCAGGTCATAATCTCCAAGCCTCAGTAAACCGGAAGAAAGAGTAAGTGTTCCAGTAACGGTTGCAGCGCCTGCAAGACTTTTTGTTCCTCCGCCACTGATGTTAAGATTATAATATGTATATCCACCTGCCTGCTGGTTGGTACCGTTATAGTTTATTCTTCCGGTAGAGCATGTAAATCCTCCTCCGGTAAAATCACCCCCCACATTAATTGTGGCAGCACCTGTAAAAGTTATATTGTTTCTGTCGGAAGTACCTTCCATCCTTATATTTCCAGTCACATTGATAGTTCCGGAAGAAGCAGTGACAACAACGTCGTATGTCGGATCTGCTGTTGAGGGCATGAATATCGAGGCGCAGTTCAGTGTGCCGTTACCTAGTGATATTGTCTGGTCGCCTGCATCGGAAGCCGGAGATCCTAAAATAACATCGCCGGTAACATTAAGAGTACGGTTTGAAGAAAATGTTATTGCTGTTGCAGTGGTTGTACCGTCCTGAAAAATAACATTCTTAACAGGATTTGCAGGACTTACATTCAGAGTAACTGAATGTCCGTTGTTTATGTAAACATCTCCGGCACCGGCGGCAACGCCGGGGTAATCGCCTGAAGAACAGTCCACCCATACTCCTGAAACCCTTACCTGCCAGATTGCATTTGAATTCCAATTGCCTGATGCACGTGTCTGATAATCTCCATCCTGTGGCGCTGGAAATGGTTGAAGTCTGTAATTAAGCCCATTATATATACTAAAACTATACTTATCCGCTGAAACTGAAAATGAATTTAAGGTATGAGTATCCAATTTTTCGGGAAAGAATTTCCAGTGTGCTGCCAGCAAGTTTTCTGGAAAAAATATCAAAGAAATCGATAACAGAAAAAACAAAATCAGAAAATTTTTTCTTTGCGTTCCAGGTTTCTTCTTAATAAAGTAAGAATAACCTTTCCCTCCTAAATAAAGATTTAGCATCCCTCGAAAGTATTTCCGGAATTTCATATAAATCAGATTCTATAATATTTCAAAATCAAAGTAAAAAATAAAAATAATTTTTAGTTTTATTTTAGAAATAAAACTAAAACCATTTTAATACCATAGCATTTCAAAGCGAATATATATAATTTTATTTCACTTGTAAAACAATATTTTTCAGATATTATTAACACATTAACAAGACTTTTCAAACATATTTTTGGTTGCTTTGTACTTAAATTCTAAAGATGTGACAATTATACTATATTAATTTGTTGCACCGGAAATAGCAGAAGAGGGCATT
>Ga0116184_10003381_pt1 | contig 13118 bp, 12 predicted proteins | sample AD_JPNNA5_MetaG_FD_89886 | JGI IMG/M metagenome (GOLD analysis project Ga0116184, IMG submission 89886) | Active sludge microbial communities of municipal wastewater-treating anaerobic digesters from Japan - AD_JPNNA5_MetaG | ecosystem: Engineered > Bioreactor > Anaerobic > Digestate | place... | reverse complement strand
TTGCGCGAACGGTCGCCGCCGTACATGGCCCGTATCTGGGGCACGGTAACATGGCTCTCATCAACCACCATCAGGTAATCATCAGGGAAACAATCGAGCAGGCAGAAAGGCCTTCCACCGGGTTTTCGTCCGTCGAAATAACGGGAATAATTTTCGATGCCCGAACAATAGCCAAGTTCACGCATCATCTCCAAATCGTACGACACACGGTCTTCAATACGCTTGGCTTCAAGCACCTTACCCATATCTTTCAGATAAGCAATATGCGTGATCAGGTCGTGATGAATATCAGCTATCGCCTTCTTCATCTTGTCCTGCGAGGAGATAAACAGATTGGCAGGATAAATGGATATCGCGTCAAGTTTTTCGATAAAGTGTCCATTCACGGGTTCATAAGTTTCAATACTTTCCACTTCATCGCCAAAAAAACATATCCGTATGCAGAAATCGGCATAAGCAGGCGAAACATCAATGGTATCGCCGCGAACCCTGAAGTTGCCTCTTCCAAAAGAAACATCATTGCGTGAATACAAAATATTTACCAATGCCTGCAAAAATTTCTTTACCGGCACCAAATCCCCGGTTTTTATCCTGATGATGCTATTTGCAAAATCCTCGGGGTTACCAATGCCATAAATACAAGACACAGAAGAAACTACAATAACATCACGTCTTCCGGATAATAAGGATGAGGTAGCGCTTAACCTGAGTTTTTCAATTTCTTCGTTGATGGAAAGATCTTTCTCGATATAGGTGTTGGTAACGGGCAAATACGCTTCGGGCTGATAATAATCATAATAAGAAATAAAATACTCCACGGCATTATGGGGAAAAAATTGCCTGAACTCCCCGTACAGTTGGGCGGCAAGTGTTTTGTTATGGCTTAGCACCAGGGTGGGCCGTTGCACTTGTTGAATAACATTGGCAATGGTAAAAGTTTTTCCGGAACCGGTAACGCCCAGGAGCACCTGAGCCTCATCGCCGCGCTGCAATCCTTCGGTGAGTTGTTTTATAGCTTCGGGCTGATCGCCGGTAGGCATGTAATCCGATGTCAGTTCAAATTTCAACGGCTTACTTTTTTTTCTTTTCCACCAGGCAGGTTACCGGATAGTGATCAGAATTATCCGTTTCAACATTCTTAAAATTACTGGCTTTAAAATGGTTAGAGATAAAAATATAATCAATCCGGAACGAAGGATAGATTTTATAATATGTGGTACCGAGCCCAAAACCGGCCTCTTTAAAAGCATCATTGAGCAACGCAGCCACCTGATGATAGGCATAGGAAAAAGGAGTATCATTGAGGTCGGTGCAAAGTATTACCGGATAAGGACATTTTTTGATATGATCGGCCAACAGTTCGGCCTGCACCGAACGCTTGACAAATCCTCTTTTGAGATACCTTAAGATACGTAACGATTTATTTTTCAGATCTTTTTCTTCAGAATTGGTGTTACCGGAGGCGAGGTTATCGGCAAACTCGATATCGCTGTTACCAAGATGAAGCGATTGTAAATGAGCATTGTATATACGTACGGTGTCATCATCGATGAGAACATCCGTAAAAATACAGAAGTTATTTCTTGAATTCGGGAATTTTATCAGCCCCTTGCCTACAATCGGAAAAGTGGTAAAGGTAGCGAGGCCAAATTCATAAAGATGTCGTGAAACCACAGAATATTCGGCATGAACGTTGGAAGCTTTGAGAAAGGTTACCAGGGTATCGCGGGTTTTAAATTCACCGTTCAGATTATTTACAAACTCCTGAAAGCAAATGATATCGCAATTTTCTTTCTGTAGAAAGGAAAAGATTTTATTACGTTTTTCGTAGTTTATTTGCCAGTTTTTCTTGTAATTATAAAGATCGAAATTGTGCACATTGTATGACATAACTTTAATAGCCGAGCCGGCACCCTGGGATTTTTTTTCGGAATTGCACTGCATAAATGAAGTGAAATAACTGAAGCCCAGTAAAACAGGCAGGAGCGAAATCAATGAGTACCTGATCCTTATGAAAAGCCACATCACAATAAAAACTATGTTCACCATCAACACATAAGGATAAATTATTCCCGCGAAGGCAGGAAGCCAGAAAACAACAGGATTGATAAAAGATGAACTAAAAGAAACCAATAATAACAACACTGCCAGGATATTGACAATCAATAGCATTTTCAGAAAGAAATTCAGTTTTTTGTTTGATTTCTTTACCATTGATTACTTGCTTTTACTTTCCTTGAACAGATACTCTTTGTCCTCCTTGCTCAAACTTTCGTAACCTGATTTTTTTATTTTATCAAGTATATCATCAATGCGTTGCTGATGCTGTTTTCGCTCATAACGATACTGATCGTCGTTTTTGGGCTTAGTGGCATAGGAAGTTTTGACTTTGGGTTTGCGCACAAACCATTTTCTGAAAGGATTAGTAAGTTGCTTAATGACAAGTCCTTTCTTGAGAACGAGAATATAGAAAAAGCCAAAAAAAGCCCCCCCGAGGTGAGCTATATGTCCTCCTGGATTGTTGGTGAATGACTGGCCGGGTATCAAAGTCCAGAGGTCATAGATAACGAAAGCCAAAGCTATCCATTTGAATTTTACGGAACCAAAAATAAAGAGCCTGATGGGATAATCAGGAACATAGGCTGCAATAGCCACAATGATGGCCATGACGGAGGCCGATGCGCCTAAGGCTACTGAGGGTGTAAGCTGCACCTTAAAAGCCGGAAAAATATTGTAGGCAGCAATATAAAACAAAGCACCCAAAATACCTCCCAAAATGTACACTTGTAGAAGCCGTTTGCCAGTCAGGTACTCGGTAAAAATCACTCCTCCCACATACAACATCAGCATATTAAAGAATAAATGCCAGATGTTCTCATGGGTAAACATATAAGTAATTATGGTCCACGGCTTTAGAAGCAGCAGGCCCAGATCGGCCGGCACGGCCAGCCAATAGGCCAGTACGGTGATGCCGCCTTCGGAAAACTGGTATGGACTGATCAGATATAACTTAAAAAACAGTCGCGATAGATTAACAATAAGGAAAACAGCTATATTGATAATTACAAGTATCGACACCGTAGATTTGCTGGTAAAAAACCGCTTCAGCCCGTCGAGCGGCGAAGGCCTGCGTTGGCCGTATGGCTGTCCGGAGAAATTCCGGTTAAAATTATAGTAATTATTGCCTGTCATGAAATTGCCGTTTTTTGTATTGCCAACGCCAGAATAAAATCATGGCCAGACCAAACAACATACCGCCCAAATGGGCGAAATGAGCCACATTATCGCCCTGAACATTAGAAACACCAGAAATTAATTCCAGGGCTCCGTAAATTATCACAAACCATTTCGCTTTAATTGGTATAGCAAAATAAACATATATACGGGTATTGGGAAACATCATTCCAAAAGCAAGCAATATGCCGAAAACTGCTCCTGAAGCCCCCACCACTACCGGAGCATTCAGCAAATCCATTTTATACTGCAAGACAAACTCTGCTGAATAGGTAACTGCTTTTGACATATCAGTGTTTATCAACAGGTTGTATTGAGTAATAAAGTTTTTTAACGGTTCGTAAGAACCGTCTACAAAGCCCGAATTCAGTAACTGGTTGAGCTGTGCGTGACCGGGATCTGTGAGATAAGCATCCAACGCCTCCATAACCGGACGGAACTCAAAAAAAACAATTAAATAATGTGTAATGGCCGCACCGAGCCCGCACACCAAATAAAATATCAGAAAACGTTTCGGACCCCAAAAATTTTCAAGTACATAACCAAACATCCACAGGGCAAACATATTAAAGAAAAGGTGCATAAAGTTGCCATGCATAAACATGTAGGTAATAAACTGGTAGGGTGCAAATTTTTCAGAAGCCAAATAGTGCAGGCCCAGTTTGTCATAAAGATCAATGCCAAATGCCTGACCCAGCCCGGTGGTAGCCAGAAAAAAAATACCGTTGATAATCAGGAGGTTTTTGACTACCGTAGGCAGCATGCGAAATCCTGTCGGACTATATTGCTCCATCCCCATCGAAACTTGTTTTTTATAGATAAACTAAAGTGCAAAGATAGGTGTTTTTCTGCATGTAAAAACATGGAAACCGGCAGATTATTATGATGAGGGAAAAATATTCGGGCAACCGCCTGAAACTGTTTTAGTAGTTAAAAAACTTCTATTAGATGATTATCCATCAGAAACCATACACATTTTCATCAATAAGTTTTGCCGCGATACACCTGCGGGCATCCTTAATGTTCAATGGCTTGGTTGCTGTTAGTGTTTCCACGGCATTTTTCAGTTTACAATACTCGTCTCCTGTGGCAAAAGCACAGATGGCATCAGTGGCCGATTTTCTGATACGGGCGGCCGCTTCATAGAAAAAGGCATCCATAATATCTTTATAAATCTTCACCTGTTCTTTGCCCTTTATCTGTTCAAGTTTTTTAACACGGAGCATCACCGATTCGGCAGCAAATGTTTGTATCAGCATATCTGAAATGTTCATCTGTACCTCTTGTTCCTGTGAATATTGTTTCCCAAGAATTTCATAAGCCCGGCCCATGATGAGCAGGACGGTTTTCTTGAAATTCTCAATAACTTTGCAGGAATAATCCATATAAGAAGTTTCCGGGCTTGTATGTTGCCAGGCTGCCTGTAGCGTGTCTATACCCGAATATATATTTCCGGAGTCGGTAAAAATTCTGGAATCGGCTTTTTTGGCTTGTTTGAGCAACATATCGGCACATACCATACGGTTGATTTCGTTGGTTCCTTCGAAAATGCGGTTGATGCGTGAATCGCGATAACACCTGTCCACCGGCATCTCGGCTGAAAATCCCATTCCGCCGTGAATCTGAACGGCTTCGTCCACAATGTAATCCTGTGATTCGGAAGCAAAAACTTTTAGAATGGCTGCCTCCATAGCATATTCGCCAATGGCTTCCAGGTAGGCCTGAGCTTTGGACTTGCCTTCGCCGACATGCATGCTGATGGTGTCATCAACATATTTGCTGGCACGATACACTGCTGATTCAACAGCGAACAACCTGATGACCTGTTCGGCCAATTTGTATTGAATGGCGCCGAAAGCGGCAATCTTTGAACCAAATTGTTTGCGTTCGTTGGCATAGTTCACCGATTTGTTGATGGTAAAACGGCAGGCGCCAAGCACATTAGCGCCCAGTTTTATGCGGCCTATGTGAAGGATGTTCAGCGCGATGCGGAAACCTTCGCCCCTCTTTCCCAGAAGATTACCGACGGGCACTTCGCAGTCGTTGAAAAATATCTGCACGGTGGAAGATCCTTTGATGCCCATTTTGTTTTCTTCGGCGCCAAAAGAGATTCCGGGAAAAGTACGTTCGACAATAAAGGCGCTGAGGATGCGATCGTCGTCGATTTTGGCAAAAACTGTCATTACATCGGCAAAGCCGCCGTTGGTAATCCACATTTTCTGGCCATTGAGTTTATAATGCGTGCCGTCGGCAGAAAGGACTGCTCTTGTCTTGCCTGAGTTAGCATCCGAACCGGCATTGGGTTCGGTGAGGCAATATGCTCCTGCAAATTCCCCTGAAGCCAGTTTGGGTAAGTATTTTTGTTTCTGTTCTTCATTGCCGTAATATAAAATCGGCAGCGATCCTATACCGGTATGGGCAGAATAGGCAACAGCAAATGAAAACCCCGCTCCCAGCCTGTCGCTGGTAAGCATAGAAGTAATAAATGACTGCCCAAAGCCCATATATTCTTCGGGTATGGAAATGCCCAGCAAGCCAAGCTCTCCGGCCTTGTTGAGCAGGCTGCGCATCAATCCTTCTTTTTTAGTATCAATTTCGTTAAGTATGGGAATAACTTCCTTTTCGAGAAAATCATCGCAGGTATCTGCAATCATCTTCTGTTCTTCGTTAAATTCTTCCGGAATAAAAATTTCAGCGGCAGCTTTGGTGATAAACTCTCCGCCTTTAAGATAATTCTGATCATTCATAATCTGCAAATTGTAAGTTTATAAAAAATAAAAGTTTACAAAATTAGCATTTTTTAGCCTGTAATCCCGGATAAAATTTGTTTAACAACTATTAACATTTTTAATCGATAATATAAAAATTTACGTATTTTTGAAATCATTTTTGATCAAATCATAATTATGAGAAAATTCTTTATCATTACCTTTATACTGGTTTTTACAGTTTTCGCAGGAGTATCGCAAACCACGCCCAAAAAGGATAGTGTTACCAATTATTGGGGCATAAGCCTTTACGGTTCTGCTGATTACAATATGCATTTGGTGAATGGAAGCACACCCGCCGGACAGGATGCAGGATTTCTGAAAAATATTGATCTGCCTCGTATTGGTTATACGATAGGAGCTTCGATAAACCGTCCTGTTGGCAAAAGGGTGGCTATGGAATTTGGTGTTCAGGTTCAGAGCCAGGGCTACCGCAGCAAAAATTTGGTGGATACGCTCTGGAATTACCGCGATTCGGCCATTGGATTTAGTAACTACCACAAAGCATACAGGTATTTTTCTCTGAGTATCCCGGTAATGGTAAAAATAAAACTTTTTAACATGGGGAAAGCCCGTCTGGACCTGGGCCTGGGTGTAGCTCCCGTATTTTCGGCAGGCAAACAACAGGCGTTATTTTTCGATGACCATACAGAAATACTCAACGAAAAATCGGGAACAGCCGTTGATGTGCAAGCCATTGGATGCCTAAGCGTATACATACCCATGGGCAGTAAAATGTCGCTGACACTCGAACCCACCTTCCGCTACAATATTCTGCCATACAAAGACAGCTACTACATCGGTGTAAAACGGAACCTGTTTTCTGCCGGATTAGGTATATATATCACACGCAAAGTTACCGATGATGAGATGTATGATTATTTTTACCGACATATTTATAAAGTCAAAAATCTTCCGCCGGCATTCTGATAAAAAACAATTCTTCCCGGTTCTATGTTAAGCAAAGTTCAAATTAAAAACCGCCGGGCTTCTTTCGAATATTTCCTGATAGAAGAGCTCACAGCCGGCATAGTGCTTACAGGCACAGAAATAAAATCGCTTCGCGAGGGCAAAGCTTCCATCAATGAAGCATACTGTGTTTTTAAGGGAAACGAGCTTTTTGTCATCAACATGCACATTACCGAATATTCTTATGGCACTTACCTGAATCATATACCAAAGCGGGAACGCAAACTTTTGCTCAACAGACGCGAACTAAAAAAATGGCAGGGTAAAGTCAAAGAAAAAGGATACACAATAGTTCCCACGATGCTGCATATTAATGAAAAAGGGCTGGCAAAACTGAATATTGCCCTTGCCCGAGGCAAACACGCTTATGACAAAAGAGAAACGCTGAAAGAAAAAGATATGAAAAGGGAAATGGACAGAAAAGAATAAAAAGCCATTTGCCTCAACGATATTCTTTACACTACTGACCGGCAAAAATATTTTCCAGATGTTTAATACCTAATTATATCGCGTTCCTACGGAACTTTTTTATGTTGTGGGAGGTCTTTTTTCATTACCAATATTATGCTCCTAACGGAGCAATCCCATTGGTATTATTAAGTTGCGTAGGAACGCTATGTTTTTTTCCGGACAATAGTGTTATTAAGTGTTATTCTTGTGTGCACACAATTATCACTCTGCCTGACTGCAATTTTTCCCATTACACAGAGCTACTGTTCTAAAAAAGTATATTTTTTGTTATAACCAAACAACAGGGAATACTGATAAAGTTTGTACAGTATCTTATTCCTGTTTTCCGGAATACTCATCATCCATTTGCAAAAAATCATCCTCCTCATCATCATCTTCGTCCCAGTGATACACATCGCGCTGGAGGCCTTTTTTACGGTAATACACCGCCAGCACAAAGCCTGCCAGACATCCCATCAGGTGCGACTCCCAGGAGATATTGCGTTTCGGAAAAAAATCGGGGAACATCCCCCAGAAAAAACCTCCGTACAGAAACACGATGAGCAGGGAAATAGCCATAAGCCTCGCATTACGACGGATAATCCCACTAAACAACAAAAAACTCACATACCCATAAACCAGACCACTGGCACCAATGTGGTACGCATCACCCCTGGCAAAAGACCACACCCATACCCCTGTGAACAGCCAAACAAGCAAAAACACATTGTAAGCCACCTCTTTATAAAAGAAAAAAATTATACTCAGGGTAACAAACATGGGGATAGTATTGGCAATAAGATGCCCGAAATCTGCATGCACAAAAGGCGCCGTTACTACACCTATCAAACCTGTACCAGTTAACGGCATAATGCCGAACATGCTAAAATCGGATTTGGTATAATATTCAATAATCTTAACCAGCCACATTACAATAACCACGGCAAATGGGAACATCATACTTGCCAGCATTTTGGTATATTCTCTGTTCATTGGGTGCTAATTACGGCTTGTATAAGTAATAAAATGTTCTGGTAATTTAAAAAGATAAAAGTACAAAAAACTCAATAATATTACTTTTCCAACGTTAAAAATAATAAGTCTTTTTATTTAACTTTGCGAACCAATAAATTTTACTTTACAAAGCATTTCTATGAAAAATCACACGTATAGCACACTGTTCAGCCCTTTGTTTCTGTTGGTACTCTGCCTCACCATTTGCGCCGGAAACAATTATGCCCAGCAACACGACCCCAAAAAAACCGAAAATAAATTTGCTGCAGCCTTACAGATAATCAGGTTGCAATATGTTGACACTACCAATGAAGAAAAGCTTACCGAAGTGGCCATCAGAAGTATGCTTAAGGAGCTTGACCCTCATTCTGTTTACATGTCGAAGCAGGAAATAGACAAAGCCAACGAGCCGTTATTAGGCAACTTTGAAGGAATAGGCGTGCAATTCAATATCATCAAAGATACCATCATAGTTATTACCCCTGTTCCCAACGGGCCCTCAGAAAAGTTAGGAATTATGTCGGGCGACAAAATAGTGAAGATAGACGGCGAAGATGCCACCGGCGAAAAAATAAACAGCGATTTTGTTGTAAAAAGACTCCGCGGGCCCAAAGGTAGTTCAGTGAAAGTGAGCATTTTCCGCAGAGGCAAGAAAGATTTACTTGATTATACCATCGTCAGAGACAAGATTCCCATCAACAGCCTGGATGCCGCTTATATGTCCACCAGTGATATCGGCTATATTAAACTCAACAAGTTTGCCCAGACTACCATGTCGGAATTTTCGGAAGCTCTTTCAAAGCTCAAAAAACAAGGCATGAAAAACCTTATCCTGGACCTGCGCGACAATAATGGCGGGTACCTGAATACGGCCATTGAACTTGCCGATGAATTTTTGAAAAAAGGCCAGTTGATTGTTTATACCGAAGGCATAAACTCAACCCGTTCGGTTAATACGGCCACCGAAAAAGGAGATTTCGAAAAAGGGAAACTGGTGGTACTCATCAACGAAGGCTCTGCCTCTGCCAGTGAAATCGTTACCGGCGCTGTTCAGGATTGGGACCGCGGGCTTGTTATCGGCCGGCGCTCATTCGGCAAAGGGCTTGTACAAAGGCCTTTTACCCTCCCCGATCAGTCAGTAATTAGACTTACCACGGCGCATTATTACACGCCCACAGGCCGCTGTGTCCAGAAGCCTTACAACGACGGTATCGAAAAGTATTATAAAGACCTGACCAACAGATATAAACACGGGGAATTGACCAATCCAGACAGCATCAAATTCCCGGATTCACTAAAATATTACACTCCTAATAAACGCCTGGTATACGGTGGCGGTGGCATCATGCCCGACATATTCATCCCTCTCGACACCACAAAAGTTTCAGATTTTTACCAGGACCTGCTGCGCAAAAACATTATAAACCAATATGTACTGAAATATCTTGATATCAAACGCGAAACTTTAAAAAAGCAATACCCCGATATGGAAGTGTTCCTCAAAGGGTTTACCTTAGATAATGAGTTTATGCAGGATTTTCTGAAGTATTCAGAAGAGGAAGGAGTTAAAAAAGACGAAGAAGGATATAAAGTTTCGGAAATATATATCAAAAATTTTATCAAAGCCTGGATCGCCCGCAATTTATGGGATTATGATGCCTACTGGCGCATCAGCAACGAACAGGACGACGTATATCTGAAGGCTGTTGAGGCTATTCAGAGTAAAGATATGTTTAAGAGCTACAAGATTTTTTATTAGCCGGCGGTATTCTTTCGGAAGCCAATACCTAAACGGAAAATCAATCTTTTTTCTCCGGGATCAATCATCACATTCATCCTGATAGAGGTTCATATATTCAAAAATAATGTTGACAGCCTCCTGATTCATATCCATCAGCAGCAATCTATTCATACGTACCCTGTCGGTGAGTTTGAAGACTGTGCACCAATCATCATCCATAGCCCTTTGTGCCTTTATCAATGCACAGATTATGTTATAAGTAAAGCTTTTAGGATTCTTGCTAACTGCCTGTTCAGCATAAACTATAGCCTCGTCAACTTCGAAGTAATTATCCATCGCTTTCAGGTAAGCCATGCATAGCAACTCGGTAGCTCCTGCATTTTTCAACAAATCATCTTTTCCTTTGTAGCCTTTGTGTTCTTGTAAATAGTCAAAAAAAATTGACGCATTTTGTTTACCATCAAAACTCCATCCCAACTGGTTGATAACAGCCATTTTCACGGCAATAGGTTTTTTGGGGGCCAACAAAAATTTGATTAGCTGTTTTGTGAGCACGCCATCGGTTGCCGCAGCCCTGATAACAATTTTTTCATTTTGATATGCCTTGCAGAAGTCCGTAGATGTTAACGGAGAATCGGCATATAATGTCTTACAGGTAATCAAAAAAATGCTTAGCAGTATAAGGTACTTTGGTTTTATCATAACCAGTTTTAAAAATAATCAACAGAATTAATGGAAACAAAAAAACTGCACTTACCTGATGGATAAGTTACTGGAATGACAGCACCTGAATTCCCATTTAATGCAGTATATAAAATTGAATATCAGTATACTTTAATAGTTTTTTTCCGTTGGTTGACAGGTGGTGGAGATTCTTTCTTCCAGTCTCTCTTTGCTTTCAGGCCGGGGTTTACGGAACAGTTTATTTTCTTTGTATTTTGCCACCTTCCTTTTTTTACAGAATGATTTGAATAGGAAAGTGCTTTTGTTCTTTTGGCCCGGTTTAATTTCGACTTTTGTTTCCGGGGTTTGCCTGTTTCATTTTTGTCAGCAGCAGAAAGCTCATTTCCGGAATAACTTTTTGCCCCGGTACCAGCCTGGTGCGAAACCGCCAGAATTCGCCCTGTACCCCAAAAGATAAAAGACAGGACTAAAACCATGGATAAAACATATTGCCTGATCATATTGCTTGTATTAATTCCTTTTTTCAATTTATTTACCGTATTAACGAGGTTGATTATGTATTGGATGATTAAAAAATTACTCTTCGCAAAATTAAAAGTAAAATTAATATTTTTTTTTCACATATCCAAATTTTCCTTCAGAGTATATAAAAATCAATTCCTTAAACTGATGAATATGTTTGATTAGCACGAACCAAACAATGATTTTTTTGTCTATAGTTTGCTTAAAAAATCATCACTATTGTTGGTGATAAGACTTAATTTATCTGCACCAATATTTTGGATACTTTCAAGGCTGCCTTTTATCAGTGGAGCCCTTGTACCGCCAAAAAAGAAACAATTTCCTGAAAATACCCGTGCTTCATCCCAGCAGCCCGCATCGATAAATGATTGCAGGGTAACAAGGCCGCCTTCGATTATGAGTGATTGGATATTTTTATTATAGAGAAATGTCAATAGTTCAGGGATGATATTTTTGCTGAAATCCAACTTTTTATACTCGATATTACCGCACACATCATCTTTTAATGAATTGAAAATTACAGTTTGCGCCGTATCATCCATAATCTTTGCTGATGAAGAAATGTCAAGTCCGCGGTCTATCACCAGGCGCAAGGGATTTTTTCCATGCCATTCGCGCACGGTAAGTTGGGGATTGTCCATCAGCACGGTGTTTTTGCCTGTCAGGATGGCTTGTTCTTCCGAACGCCAGCGATGCACCAGCACCCGTGTTTTTTCGTCGGTTATCCAGTTTATTTGCGGCTCGTTATCGGAACGTTCTTTATCTATAAATCCGTCAAGGCTTTGTGCCCATTTAAGAATCACATAGGGACGTTTTTTTTGATGAAAAGTGAAAAATCTTTTGTTCAGAGTTGAGCATCCTGCCTGAAGTACGCCTTCAACAACCTCCACCCCCGCTTCCTGCAGCCGTGCAATTCCTTTGCCCTGCACCTGGGCGAACGGATCTCTGATGCCCACCACTACTTTTCTAATCCCGGTTTCAATAATCTTATCAGCACAGGGCGGTGTTTTACCATAATGGCAGCAAGGCTCCAAACTAACATACAAAGTACACTCTTTCAGTATCTCTTTGTTTTTTACTGCATTTATGGCTGCCACCTCGGCATGAGGGCCGCCAAAAACCGCATGAAATCCCTCACCTACCACAGAATCGTTATGAACAATAACGCATCCTACCATGGGGTTAGGCGCTACATTTCCCAATCCGTTCATAGCGAGTTCAATACACCGCCTCATATACAATTCCTCGTACAGCATGACGCCAAAAGTACAATATTTTTAATTAATTTCCGTTATGTCAGGCAAGAGCAACAAAAATCATTATTTTTGCTTCATTAAATATCAACTTTTGAAAAGATTTGCGGCAATACTTTTTTCAGTCTTTTTCTGTGCTTCAATATTCGGGCAAACGGGAGGCAACAATACTTACGAATTTCTAAACTTACCTGTTTCGGCGCGCGTTGCCGCCCTCGGGAGCAACATGCTCGTTGCCAAAGACAACGACTTATCCCTTGCCATCATCAACCCTTCGCTGATAGACGACAAGCTACACCATCAGCTTTCACTGAGTTTCGCCGAATACATCAGCGACGTTAATTACGGATCTGTTGCCTATTCCCATACCTTTAAAAAAGTTGGCAGTTTCGCCGGAGCCCTGCAGTTTATCAATTACGGACGTTTTCTCGAAACTGACGAAGCCGGCATGACTTATGGCAACTTTTCCGGCGGCGAATATGC
>Ga0116184_10003378_pt1 | contig 13130 bp, 10 predicted proteins | sample AD_JPNNA5_MetaG_FD_89886 | JGI IMG/M metagenome (GOLD analysis project Ga0116184, IMG submission 89886) | Active sludge microbial communities of municipal wastewater-treating anaerobic digesters from Japan - AD_JPNNA5_MetaG | ecosystem: Engineered > Bioreactor > Anaerobic > Digestate | place... | reverse complement strand
GCGTATCCTCAAGGACCTCGACACGAACATCGCCGGACGGAACGTGCTCATCATTGAGGACATCATTGACACGGGCCGCACCCTCTCCTACATCACCCAGAACCTGCAGACGCGCCGCCCCAAGAGCGTGCGTATCTGCACCCTGCTCAGCAAGCCCTCGCGGCGCGAGATCGAAATACCACTGGACTATGTCGGCTTTGTGATCCCGAACAAGTTCGTCATCGGCTACGGCCTTGATTTCGCCGAGATCTACCGCAGCCTGCCTTACATCGGCGTCCTCAAGAGAGAAAAGTACGAAAGATCGTGAGCCCCGTGCTGAGGAGGATGTGACGATGGGCTACTCTTACCGACGGTTCCTTGTTCTGCTTTTCTCGGTCACCTTCCTGGTAGCGGCTCTGGTGCTCGCTCCTGTTCCCGCTGGCACAGGGGCTCCCGCCAGGGGAGGCGCGCTCGCCAGCCTTGATCAGTTCGAGCTGCGCTTTGACGTTCAGGAAGACACCTATCTGAACTACTTTGAGCCCAATCAGACTCACGTCCACCAATCGTGGGTCTACCTGCGCGCCGACAGTCTGCTGGTGCCGCTGTTCAAGTTCAATACCTCGGCCATCCGGGCCGGATCCAGCATTGTCCTGGCCGAGCTGTTCCTCTACGTGCCCACTGGCCAGGCTGCCGACGTCTACAAGCCCCCCCTCCGCTTCGAAGCCTATTGCGTCAAGAAGGATTGGGTGGCCAGCGAGGCCTCCTGGTACCAGGCCACGTCCGGCAACGCCTGGGAGGTTTCCGGCTGTCAGGGGCCATCCGACCGCTGTCTGAGCTATGCTCCGGAGGAAGTCGGAGAGGTGACGGGAGACGGGCAGTGGATCCGTGTGCCTGTGACGAGCATCGTCCAGCAATGGGTCGCGGACGGCAACCACGGACTGATCCTCGTCGGTGATCGTTACTACCCGCTGGGCAAGTCCGCCTTCTACTCCTCACGCGGTCCCAACACCCTGCTGAGGCCCTATCTGCAGGTAACCTGGCGCGAGCCCACCTCCACGCCAACGGCCACTCCCACTCCGACCGACACAAGGACGCCCACTCCCACGCAGACAGCGACGCAGACGCCCTCGCCTACCGCCACGGCAACGGCCACTGCCACGCCTACGGCTTCAGCGACGGCTACGGCCACACCGACCGCTTCAGCCACCGCAACCCCGACAGCTACACCCACGGCATCGCCAACGGCGACGGCAACCGAGACGGCAACGCCTGTCCCAACTCACACGGCGACCAGCACCCCCACCGAGACGCTGACACCCATTCCGACCGACACTCCCACTCTGGTGCCTACCGCCACCAACACGGAAGTGCCGACGCCCACAGACACTGCCACGCTGCAACCGTCGGCGACGCCCACCAGCACGGCCACCCTCACGCCAGAGCCGGTGGTGTGGCGGCTCTTTCTGCCACTGGTTCAGAAGGGGTCTGCTTCTGACCGCTAGGCTGTCTCAGGCCAGTCGTCTCCTTGCTACAAAGCAGAACCCCTGCCGATGCCGGCAGGGGTTCTTGGTTACGTCGAGATCAGGCACTGGCGCAGGCTATTTGTGTTTCTCCACGAACTCGCCGATGCGCTGCAGAGCCTTCTTGATGTTGGGAATCGAGTTGGCATAGGAAAAGCGCAGGTAACCCTCGCCGTACTGGCCAAAGGCCGTGCCCGACAGTGCCGCCACGCCTGCTTCCTGGAGCAGAGCGTCGGCAAAGGCCTTGGCCGTGGGGAACTTGCCACGCTTCATTGCTTCCTTGATGTTCGGGAAGACATAGAATGCGCCCTTGGGTAGCAGGCAGCGGATGCCCGGGATCTCGTTCAGGCCCTTCACAATGAGGTCGCGGCGCTCTTTGAACGCGGCCACCATCCTGTGCGCCTCGTCCTGCGGCCCAGTGAGGGCTTCCACACCAGCCATCTGGCTGAACGAGGCAGTGCAGGATGCGGCGTTGGTCTGCAGCTTCGCTACCTGAGCGGCAAAGTCGGCCGGCATCACGCCATAGCCCATTCGCCAGCCGGTCATGGCATAGGTCTTGCTAAAGCCGTCCAGGATGATGGTCCGTTCGGGCATGCCAGGGAACTGGGTGATGCTCTCGAACTTGCCCTCGTAGACATCACGGCAATAGATCTCATCCGACAGCACCGGAATGTCATGCTCGATGGCCGCGTCGGCAATCTCCTTGAGATCCTTCTTGCTCAACATGCTGCCGCAGGGGTTGTGCGGCGAGTTGATGATGATCAGCTTGGTCTTTTTGGTGATCTTTTTGCGCAGGTACTCGGTGTCTACCCGGAACTCGCGCTCTTCGAGCAGCGGCAGCGGCACCGGCTTGGCACCCACAAAGTTGATCATCGACTCATAGATGGGAAAGCCGGGGTTGGGGTACATCACCTCGTCGCCTTTTTCAGCAAGAGCGAGGATGGTGTAGAACATGATCGGCTTGCCACCCGGGGTGACAACTACCTGATCTGGCGTTACCTTGATCTTGCGCGAGCGGGACACTTCAGCGGCCACCGCCTCGCGCAGCGCAGGCAATCCCGCCGCAGGGCCATAGTGGGTATAGCCGCTGTGCAGCGCCTTGCAGGCGGCCTCGATGATGTTCGATGGCGTGTCAAAGTCCGGTTCACCGATTTCCAGGTGCACGACTTCTCTGCCCTGGGCCTCCAGAGCACGCGCTCTCACCAACACCTCAAAGGCGGTCTCGGTTCCGAGGCGCGACATGGCCGATGACAGCTTCATATACTCCTCCTTGACGGTTTGCTGGGCCGCTCTCAGCAATGAGGGGCCTAGTCCAATTGTAACCCAGAGTCACCTAGAGAACAACCTGGCTCAGCCGCGGTACAGACCGAGCAACACCCGGGCAGCTTCAGACCAGGTGAAACGCGCCGCCTGTGCCACGCCTTGCTCGGCGAGGTCAGCTCTGCGGGCCGGCGAATCCAGCAACGCCTGCAGGGTGCCGGCAATCTCCTCCACGCTCAGCGGATCGACCAGACAGCCCGCGTTGCCTACCACCTCGGGCAGCGAGGAGGCCCGCGATACCACGACGGGCGTGCCGCAGGCCATCGCTTCCAGAGGCGGCAGCCCAAAGCCCTCGTACAGAGACGGAAAGGCAAATACCTCGGACAGCGAGTACAGCGCCGGCAGGTCAGCCTCGGCCACATAGCCGGGGAAGAGCACCCGCGAGCTCAGGCCCAGTTCCTCCACCCGCCGATAGATTTCCTCGTAGAGCCAGCCGCGAGCGCCACTGATCACCAGGCTGACGTCCTCGACGCCGCTCAGCCGCGAGAACGCTTCGATCAGCCGTACATAGTTCTTGCGTGGCTGCAGGGTGCCGACACTTAGCACAAAGCGCCCCGGTAGCGAGTATCTACTTCGAACGTCCTCGAGGAGGCCCTGGTCAGTCACGCGGTGAAACCTGCTATCGACTCCGGCGTAGACGACAAACACCCGCTCCGGGGCCAGACGGAGCAATTCGATGGCATCGTTCCTGGTGGATTCTGAATCGGCCAGCACGATGTCTGCCCTGGCCACGGAGCGCGGCACCACGCGGTTGAGATAGGACAGCAGAGCCGGTTTGAAACACTCGGGAACGCGCCTAAACGAGAGATCGTGCACCGTGACCAGGGTGCGTGCCCTGAGCACCGGCGCAAGTGCGAAATCGGGCGAATGGAACACATCCAGCCGCCCGCTGAAGAGCTCGACTGGCACTGGCACCCTCAGGCGGTGCCACAGCGCGACCAGCGCTCGTTCCGACAGGGGCAAGCGCGCCAGACTGACGTTGGCCTGGCCAACAATCGCTGACTCCGACGCCCGGGAGGCCTCCGGCGATGCAGAGGGAACAAAGAGAACGTACTCATTCTCCCGGTCCAGTTCCAGCAAGGCCCGGGTCATCTGGCGCGCGTAGCGCCCGATGCCGGCGCCCTGATTCACTGCGGCGGTGTAGTCAATGCCTATGCGCATGGCGTGACCTGCTCTGGTTGCCCACCGCCGGCCGCGGGCGGCTCGACGCTCGGGCGGCCATACCGGTCGGCCAGTGCCAGCAGTCCGAGGGCCAGGCCGAGCTGAACGTTCATGCTGTGCACGTAGAGGTTGTCGAAGAGGTTGTGCACGCTGAGGTGCACCAAAATGCCCAGGACGCCGAGCGCGACCGCGTTCCACCAACCTGTGCCGCGCGTGCGGCGGATCACACGCCATGCTTCGAGCAGGCACGCCGTCACCAGAAGCACATAGGCCACAAAGCCCACCAGCCCGGCCTCGGCGGCAACGTTGAGGTAATAGTTGTGCGCGTGTCCCAGCGGATCACGCCAACGGCCGACCGCGTAGCGCGGATAGGCAACCGGGTAGTTGCCTGTACCCACTCCCAACCAGGGGTGGTCGTTGAACATCGCGGCTGCCGCCTGCCAGTGGGCCATTCGTTCGAGGATAGCCCAGTTGGCATCGTTGACTTCGACGTGCGCCAGGTCCACGCCGCTGGCCAGGGGGATCAGGTCCGCCGTACGTTGCACAAGAGCCGCGGGGATGAAACGTCCCCCACCCATCGCCAGCACCAGCGCGAGGCACACGCCCGCCACCCCACTGAGCAGCAGCGCCCGACGGCTGCGCAGCAGGGTGACCGTGGCTACGCTGGCTGCCAGGCCAACCCAGGCCCCGCGTGACCAGCTCGTGAGCATCGCCGCGCCGGTCACCGCCGCGGCGGCGAGGGGTAGCAGCGCGGCCGGCAGTTGACTCGCGTGGCCGCGGAGGACCCTTGCCAGTCGCGGCAGCGAGTCCAGCGACAGTGCATAGGCCAGCGGGAAGCACAGCCCCAGGTAGCCCGCAAAAGGGTTGGGCTGCGCAAAATGGCCATAGGAGCGCATAAAGCGGCCAAAGAGCACAAACCCCTCTGGCCCCACACGGAAGAGGAACTGGTAGATGCCCAGAGCCGCCTCGGCGCTGGCCGCCGCGAGCATCGCCCACACGATCCATCTGCCGAGGCGGTCATCGGTCTCCTGCGCCACCAGCCCGTAGATGAGCATCACCTCGACCCACTTGACGATCTCTTTGCCACTCAGCTCGAGCGACGTCGCGGCGAGCACCGAAAGGAGCAGCGCAGCGAGAAAGATGGCCAGAGGAAGCATCAGCGGAGCGCGGGGGACCACGATGCGGCGGCGGCTCACGCTCTGGGCCAGCCAGGTTCCGACGAGCACTGCCAGCAGCAGCTCGGCCCCGCCTACCGAGATGGGGCCGAGCGTAACCTCCCGCAGCGAGCCGAAAGGCACAGCAAACGGAAGCAGACAGAGAGTCAGAGCAGGGCGAATCAGAGCCCCGACACCAGCAATGCTGCCGATTAGCAGCAGTGCTGCCCATTTGATGGGCAGCACTGCCAGGGCAGCTCCCAGTATGACGATCACGACTCCGAGCGCCGCCTTCGGAGCCAGGGGCCTTGATTCGAGACTCGGTGTCTTGCTCATGGCCTCCCTGAGCGCTTGTACTCAATGCCAGGGTGAGACGGAGCGGCGTCCCCGTGGTAAGCCATTCGAGGAACGCGCTCCAGCCTAGGCCGCTGTTGGCGGTGTGCCCTCACCGTGCGGGGCAGCCGATTCGTCGTGCTTCATTTCGGAGGCCAGGATAATCGCCTCGGCGATATCCTTCATCGGGCGACGCGTGTTCATACTCATCTTTTGAATTCGCCGGAAGGCTTCCTGTTCGCTCAGGTTCTGGGTATCCATCAGGATGCCTTTGGCACGGTCGACGATCTTGCGGGTCTCAAGTGCATCCTTGAGGTCATCCGCTTCCTTCTGCACCGCGCGGAACTCTTCAAAGCGCGCCAGCGTGATCTGGATGGCCGGCGCGAGGTTGGACTCGCGGAAGGGCTTGACCAGGTAGCCCACCACGCCTGCTTCACGCGCCCGGTCGATGAGCTCTTGCTGGCTGTAGGCAGTCAGGAGGAGCACCGGTGCGACCTTTTCTGAGGTCAGGATCTTGGCCGCCTCGACGCCATCCATATCGGGCATCTTGATATCCATCAGCACCAGGTCGGGTCGCAGCTCCCGCGCCATATTGACGGCGCTGCGGCCGTCGTTGGCCTCACCCACCACCAGATACCCGAGATTGGTCAACATCTCGCGCAAATCCATCAGGATCAATGATTCATCGTCAGCGATAAGGATCCTTGTTCGTTTCAACTCTTCAAACCTCCCAATGGTGTCTTGGGGAAGGTCACAATGGCCTTTACCCCTTGTTCTTCTTTGATTTCGAAACGGCCCTTCAGGTCGCCCTGCACCAACGAACGCACGATGCGCAGCCCGAGACCGCCATCTTCGTTGACGTCAAAGTTGTCTGGCAGGCCGGCGCCGTCGTCGCCAACGATGATGGTTACCCATTCACCATCATCGGCCAGCTCGATTGTCACCAGCCCCACGTCGCGATCTCCGTAGCCGTGCTCCACCGCGTTCTGCAGCAACTCGTTCACCACCAGTGCGCAGGTTGTGGCCTGCTGAGCCGAAAGGTAGATCGATGTTCCACGCAATTCGAACCGAATCGCCTTGCCGGGGTCCACCAGGCTCTGCGTCATCTGATCGACGATGCGCTGCGCAACTTCGTGCACGTCGATGACGCTGGCATTGATGCACGATAGAAACTCGTGCACCACTGCCACGCTCATTATGCGGTTGACCGACTCGTCGAGCGCCTGCTGCACCTCTGGCCGGGTCGCCCGCCGCGCCTGCATGCGCAGCAACGAGGCGATGGCCTGCAGGTTGTTCTTGACGCGATGGTGGATCTCCTGAACCATCGCGTTCTTGGCCTCGAGCTCGCTTTCCTTCTCACGAGCCTCCGTGGCATCGTGAATGGTCCACAGCGCCCCGGTGAGAACAGCCCCTGGAGGGCAAGGCGGGCCAGGCGGTCTGGTGAGCGGCCATGCCCACCTGGACCGGGGAGCGTACAGGGGAATCACCTTGCGCACCCATACGCGCCCGTGCTCCTCGTTCTCCCTCTCCAGGCAGGTGCCGCTCTTGAGCGCCGCGTCGACAAGTTCCGCGTCAGCCGTACCCACAGCGTACACACTCTGCCCCAGCAGATTGCTCATGTAGCCGATGTGCCGGTACAGGTTGGTGGCGATTCCGCTCATATAGCGGATGCGTCGCTGCTCGTCGATAACCACAATGCCGTCGTGCTCGCCAAAAGGCGAGAGCCTGTCCGCCCCGTTCAGCTCACCGCGCAAAGCCATGTCCTGCAGCAGACGCAGCGCCCGCTGGAATGCACTGCTGCGCCTCCGGTGGCGCTCGTGAGCCAGCAGGTTGGTTTCGACCGACACAGCCGCGATGGGCTTTCCCAACTCGTTGCAGACGGGAAGCATCTCGCGCATGATGGGCACATCGCCAACGAGAGCGCTCTGTGCAGTCCGCCGTCTCTGATGGCACGACAGTGACCGAAAGACCCACGGGCTCGAACCGCTGTCCACGACGCCACCTTCCAGGTCACTGGCATAGAGTGGAAAGATCGAGCGTGGCCTGGCCTGGAAATCAATCCTGGCCCGACCGCTGCCGGCAGGAACATACAAGAGCAGGTCGCTGCGGCTCAGATCAGCCACTATGGGCAAGGCCTGCTTCACTCTGCGGAGCAGGTCCCTATCGGCCTGGTGTGCCCCTGGCGGTGCGGGTGAGTCTTCGGGAGTGTCTCGCCGTTGAGCTGTGCTCATTGGATCAGTTGTTCTTCCTTCAGGGTATCAAGACCAAAGCCGATTATAGTCCAACTCCGCACGCAGCAAAACGGCACGCGGGCCGCTACTGGTTTTGACCCATCGGCAAGCGCGGGTTATAATGGTTTGGTTTTGGGGAGGGGTGGAGCAGTGCGTCTGCGCGAGAGACTGACCTCAGCATGGAAGTGGCTCTACCCAGGCATGGGCGTCAAGCGCTGGCTGGCCCTGCTGGGTCTGGGGTTGCTGCTGCTGAGCCTGGGCGTGAGCTTTTTCTACGTCCAGATGTACCGCGCGCTGGAATTCACCGGGGCGGCGTCGCCCATCGCCTACAACGTCACCCTGCAATTCCTGCCGCGCTCTGTCCGTGGACTGTTGCTGGCACTGCTGGGCACGGCGTGCGTGGCCGTGGCCGTCTACCGGCTGAGCCACTCTCTGGTGACCGTGTTCTATGATGAGGGTCAGGGCCGCCTTGTCGACGCCGTCTATCGTCGGCGCGTAAGGCATCGCGGTCCGAAAATGGTGGCCATCGGCGGCGGCACGGGACAGTCGACCCTGCTCCGGGGCCTGAAGGAACGAACGGACAATCTCACTGCCATCGTGACGGTGGCGGACGACGGCGGCAGCTCGGGCAGACTGAGGCAGGAGCTGGGACTGCTGCCCCCCGGAGACCTGCGGAGCTGCATCAGCGCTCTGGCCGAGGCAGAACCGCTTATGGCCCTGCTGTTCCAGTATCGCTTCGGGCAGGGTGTGGGACTCGACGGGCATAGCTTTGGCAACCTGTTCATCGCGGCGATGACCGGGGTCACCGGCGACTTTGCTCAGGCGATCCGCCAGTCGAGCAAGGTTCTGGCAGTGCGGGGCCGCGTGCTGCCTTCGACGATGCAGAGCGTCACGCTCTGTGCCGAAGTCGCGGGCGCTCAGCATCAGATTCAGGGCGAGTCGCAGATACCGCGGGCTGGCGTACCCATTGAGCGCGTGTTTCTGCAGCCGGATGATGTCCGGGGGTATGGCGAGGCGGTGCAGGCTCTGCTGGGCGCCGATGTGATCGTGGTTGGGCCTGGCAGCCTCTATACCAGCATCTTGCCCAACCTGCTGGTGAGGGACATCGCCGCAGCCATCCGCGCTTCGGATGCGATCAAGGTCTATGTGTGCAACGTGGCCACGCAGCCGGGCGAGACAGATGGATATACAGTAGTCGATCACGTTCGGGCCATCGAGAGCCACGTTGGCAATGACCTGTTCGATTATGTGCTGGCCAACAACCGTTTGGACGTGACCCTGCCCACCACCTGGAACTCGGTCATGGTTCAGCCGGGTGACGAGGGTACCGTACCTACCTGGTCGGCGGATGTAGTCGACCTGGAAAGGCCCTGGCGCCACGATCCAGCCAAGCTGGCCAGCGAGCTGCTCAAGATTCAGGCGGGATCGAAAGCGAGGCGTTAGGGTCTGGTTTGTGGAATGCCCGGTATCGCCTGCGATACCTTGGCGATATTCCACCGCCTCTGGGCGGTGAGCAAGTCAGATGAGGAGGATGGTACGATGGCAATCAAGGTCGGAATCAACGGTTTTGGACGCATTGGCCGGCAGGCACTCAAGGCCATGCTCGAGCGTTACCCCAAGGAAATCCAGGTCGTGGCCGTCAATGACCTGTTCGACGCTGCGATCAACGCTCACCTGTTCAAGTACGACTCTACCTACGGCGCCTTTGACGGCACAGTAGAGGCCAAGGGCGGCAACCTGGTGATCAACGGCAAGGAAATCAAGGTGCTGGCCCAGAAGGATCCGGCGCAGCTCCCCTGGAAGGACCTCGGTGTGGACATCGTGCTCGAGTCCACCGGCCTGTTCACCGACAAGGAAAAGGCCGCCGTTCACATCACTTCCGGCGGAGCCAAGAAGGTCATCATCAGTGCGCCGGCCAAGAATGAGGACATCACCATCGTCATCGGCGTGAACGACGACAAGTACGATCCTGCCAGGCACAACGTCATCTCGAACGCATCCTGCACCACGAACTGTCTGGCCCCCGCGGCCAAGGTCCTGCACGACACCTGGGGCATCGTGCGCGGAATGATGACCACCGTGCATGCCTACACCAACGACCAGCGTATTCTGGACCTGGCTCACAAGGACCTGCGCCGTGCTCGCACCGCTGGTCAGAACATCATCCCCACCACCACCGGTGCAGCTCGCGCCCTGGCGCTGGTCATTCCTGACCTGAAGGGCAAGTTCGACGGTTTCTCACTGCGCGTGCCCACCGTTACCGTCTCGGTAGTGGACTTTGTGGCCGAGCTCAAGAAGCCCACCACTGTCGAAGCCATCAAGGAAGCCTACCAGAAGGCGGCCGCCGGCCCCATGAAGGGCATCCTGGGCATCAGCTTTGAGCCGCTCGTGTCCTCAGATTTCAAGGGCGACACCCGCTCGTCCATCGTGGACGCCGAGTCAACGATGGTCATCGGCGACACAATGGTCAAGGTTGTGGCCTGGTACGACAATGAGTGGGGCTATGCCTGCCGCTGCAGCGACCTCATCAAGATGATTGGCAGCAAGCTCTAGTTCAACGCTGCCCCGGGGAGCGCGGCTCTCGCCCTCTCCCCGGGGCTTCTGCCTTACTGCACCTTCCGGCCAGTCAGCAGCATACGGTCGCTGCCTTCGCGCCAACCGTGAGGGCAGCGACCGCTACCTTTCGGGACAAGGAGTACGGTGACCCGTCCAGGCAAACGTTCCAGGTATCCGCGCCGCATTGCCATGCTCAGCGTTCATACCTGCCCCCTGGCCGCTCTGGGCGGCAAGGAGACAGGCGGTATGAACGTCTACGTCCGCGAGCTATCGCGCGAGTTGGGCGCAAGGGGCCTGGTGGTCGACATCTACACCCGCTCTCAGGATGCCGCCCGGGATCGCATCGTCCATCCCTGGCCGAACGTGCGGGTGATCCACTTGCCGGCGGGCCCGGAAGAACCCTACAGCAAGAACCTGGTCTTTTCACACCTGCCCGAGTTTCTCTCGGGGATGGAGGCGATGGCCGAGCAGGAAGGCATCACCTACGATGTGTTGCACAGCCATTACTGGCTTTCGGGCTGGGTCGCACGCGAGTTCTCGCACCGTCATTCCGTGCCCACGGTGCACATGTTCCATACCCTGGGCAAGATGAAGGACACGGTAGCCCGCAGTCCAGAGGAGAAAGAGACCGACGTTCGCATCCAGGTAGAAAGCGAGCTTGTCTCCAGTCTGGACCGCATCATCGCCGCAACCCCTCTCGACCGGCAACAGACCATCGAACTCTACGGAGCTGATCCGGACCGCATCCGCGTCATCCCTCTGGGTGTCGACCCGGAGATGTTCCATCCCATTCCACAGGCCGAAGCCAGGCGCGCCATCGGGCTTGACCTTCCCGGAGTGTGCCGCCTGGTGCTGTTCGTCGGTCGGCTCGACCCGCTGAAGGGACTGGATACTCTGGTGCGTGCCATGTGCAAGCTCACCGACCTCGAGCCAGAGTTGGTCAAGGGCACCTGTCTGGCAGTGATCGGCGGAGACGTTGACGAGGACAGCGACGCACTCGAGAATGAAATCGAGTGTCTGGACAAACTGAAGAAGGAAGTAGGGCTGGACGACCTCGTGGTTTTTCTTGGCTCACGGGCGCAGGACACGCTGGCCCAGTACTACTCGGCAGCCGAGGTGGTCGTCGTGCCTTCGCATTACGAGTCCTTTGGCCTGGTGGCGCTGGAGGCGATGGCTTGCGGCGCTCCGGTGATCGCGTCGCGCGTCGGCGGGTTGATGCACACCATCGAAGACAACGTGACCGGGCTGCTGGTTCCGGCCGGCGATCCCGATGCCCTGGCTGACAAGCTGCGCCAGGTACTGCTCGACGCCGACTTGCGTGAGAGACTGGGCGCCAACGCGCGGGCGCACGCACTCACCTACACCTGGCCGAATGTCGCCGAGCAAATCATTCAGGTCTATGAGGAGCTATGCAAGTCGTAAAGACAGCAACCCCGCCGCCAGCACCCCTCTCCTGCCGCATGATCATCACGGCTCATCCCGATGACTCGGAATTCACTGTCGCTGGCACAGCGGCCCGCTGGGTCCAGGAAGGGCGACATGTAGTCTATGTGCTCTGCACCGACGGCAGCCGTGGCAGCAACCAGCCAGATATGCCACCGGAAAAGATGGCCCCCATTCGCCGCAAAGAGCAGCTCGCGGCCGCTCGGGTGCTGGGGGTACAAACGGTGATCCTGCTCAATCACGAGGACGGGACTCTTGAGCCGTCGCTGGAACTGCGGCGAGAGCTGACTGCTCTCATTCGCCGCTATCGACCAGATATCGTCGCCTGCACGGACCCCACGCGCTACTTTAACCGCAACGTTTATGTGAACCACCCCGACCATCGCGCCGCCGGAGAGGCCGCTCTCTATGCGGTGTTCCCTTCCGCCTGCACGAGATTCATCTTCCGCGAGCTATTGGATGAGGGCCTCGAGCCGCACAAGGTGAGTGAGATCTACCTGTTTGCTACCCTTGAAGCGGATACGTTTGTGGACATCACCGACACGGTCGAGCTCAAGATCAAGGCCCTGCGGTGTCATCGCAGCCAGTTGCCCCCCGAGTCGGTCGAGGCGCGGGTTCGTGACTGGGCCGGGGAGCTGGGGCGCAAGTACGGAGCGGCCTTTGCCGAAGAGTACCGCCGCATCATTCTGCGCTAGCGCCCCGTGCGACAGAGAGGCCGGGCATGAGCAAGATTGCGGACTATCGCCTCAAGCTGAGACAGACTGCTGATTGGGAGCCATTCCTGCGGTGCGAATCGGGGCTTCCGGGGCCGCGCTCCAACCTCGAGCTGGCCCAGGCTGTGGCCGACGAGGCGAGTGAAGCCTGGCTCAGGCGGCACGCCGCCCTGGGGCCGGAGGTGGCACCGGTCAACGAGCCGCGCGGCTTTCTGGCAATGTGCGGTGTGATCGGCCTGGGCAGGCTCCTGTGCGCAGGTCAGCGCGATGTGCTCGATGATCTGTGGCGCCTGGCGCAGGACCCTCGCTGGCGCATCCGCGAAGCCGTAGCGATGGCCCTGCAGCGCTGGGGAGACACCGACATGGACGCGCTGCTTACAGCGATGCTCTCCTGGGCCGAGGGGCCGCCGCTGGTCCAGAGGGCCGCTGCCGCCGCACTGGCCGAACCCCGCCTGCTGAAAGCCACGCACCACGCGGCCGAGGTGCTGCGCCTGCTGGACCGGATCACCGCGTCTCTCTCCACTGCAGTGGACCGCCGCAGCGAGGATTTCCGGGTTCTGAGGCAGGGCATGGCCTACTGCTGGAGCGTGGCTGTCGCAGCGCTGCCTGAGGAAGGCCAGCCGCTGCTTGAGAAGTGGAGCCAGCATCCGGATCCAGACGTGCGCTGGCTGGTCCGTGAGAACCTCAAGAAGAACCGACTGCGCAAACTCGCTCCCGAGT
>Ga0116184_10003376_pt1 | contig 13142 bp, 12 predicted proteins | sample AD_JPNNA5_MetaG_FD_89886 | JGI IMG/M metagenome (GOLD analysis project Ga0116184, IMG submission 89886) | Active sludge microbial communities of municipal wastewater-treating anaerobic digesters from Japan - AD_JPNNA5_MetaG | ecosystem: Engineered > Bioreactor > Anaerobic > Digestate | place... | reverse complement strand
CAGAAATATAGCAGCCGAATATTCATTTTTCTTATCAATTCCTGTAATGTTCGGAGCAAGTGCATTAAAATTGGTAAAGTTCGGAATAGATTTTACGGGTTTGGAATTAGCAGTATTACTGACCGGTATGACAGTTGCCTTTATTGTATCTGTAATAGCAATAAGATTCTTGTTAAGATATATTAAAAACAATGATTTTAAAGCATTTGGTTGGTATAGAATTATTTTGGGTATATTGGTAGTGGGTTATTTCATGTTAATAAGCTAAAAAAGTTATTGATATGAATAAGCTACGTGTCATTCTGAGGGCTTCAGCCCGAAGAATCTCATCTTTTATAAGGAGTATGAAATGTTTGATGAAAATGTAATAAAAATAACCGAAAGGGCAATGAAGCACCTAAAGAAAAAAGGAAAGCTTCAGATTACAATTGAAATTCCGGAAAACCGCTTAAGCAGCGAAAGCGTTCTTGTGCCCATTCCGGAAATTATTGCCAAAAAGCCGAAAGCACCTGAAAACTATCAAATTATCAATATTGGCGGAATAGACGTATATATATCTAGGACATTGGTACTGCCTAAAAATGATGTAGTTATAGACTTGGATACATTCTTGGGTATAAAACTTCTCAGGGTATCGGGATTTAAATCAAACGAAGGGTAACAAGCTTCGTAATAAGATGATGACATAAATTAAGTATGTCAAATGTCGGAAAGTATATTGCATAAAGGAAGTAATCATCAAATGAGAAAAGCAAGCGAAAAACAAAGAGCATGGAATATAATATGGAGTGTTTCAGAGAATTACTCCATAACACCTGATATTACTGCGTACGATGAAAAAGGTAAAGCTGATTTATATTGGAATTATATAATTGGTTCTGTTTATAAATATTATGACTATAACCTTTTGAGAGAATTTTTCGATACTCTCAGGTATGACAGAGACTATATTTTTTATCAGAAAGTATTGCTGCTTGGACTGGAAGGATGCATCTTTGAAAAAGATAGTAAAAACAGACCGGTATTAGCCGGTCTTCGTTTTGATTACGGCAAAAAGGCGTATGAAAAAAGAGAAGAGGCAGAAGTGTTTGATGAAATTTCAGCAGCATACTTCAGCCAAGTATTCGGATATGATATGAAAGTCAGAGATAATGTAAAGAGCTTAATAAATGAGCTACATTTTGACATAAATTTCAATACCGAGCAAGTAATAAATAAATTGAAGCAAATAATTAATAAATATTTTGAGCCTGAATATAGTAGTGAATTTTATATAAAAAAAATAAAAGATAATATGTTGCTGCGTTTCTTCGGAAGAAAATCCCCTTCAAGCTCCTTGATGCTTATAGATACCGATGAAGGGAGAACCGGAACCGGCAAAATAGCTTCAGGATGGTTTAAATTCAAAGAAAAGTCAGATAACAAGGAGAGGGAATATATTAAAGATTATTTCGGAATTTCCGCAATTGCCGAATCCAAAACGAAAGAGTTGGAAAAAATACTTTGCGACGAAGCTCATGAAAGTTGCCATCTCCATTTTACAAGGGGGCAATTTGATGAAAATGATGATGCGATTTTCAGACAGAAGCAAACTTCTGAGCAAAGGGATAAAAATAAACAACATTATATAAAGAATTATATCAGGAACACAAACAACATAACAAAACTTACACAAAGAATTAAAAATGCAATGATTGTTAATTACACATATTCAATGAAGACTGAATCAGGAAAGCTTGTTACGGAAAAAGCTTGGAGGACTGTACTTGATGACTACAAAATTTTCGTCAGAAGTATTAAAGATGAAATACCGGATATGTCCGTTGATATTATGCTTGATGCTTCAGCATCCCAGCTTAATCGTCAGGAAGTTATAGCAGAAGAGGGCTACATAATTGCAGAAAGTCTGACGCGCTGCAATATTCCCGTAAGGATATATTCTTTCTGCAACATGAGGGATTTCACTGTTATGAATCTTTTCCGCGATTATGATGAAAAAAACAACAATGATAAAATTTTCAACTACTATGCATCGGGCTTTAACCGGGACGGAATGGCCCTTCGAACTGCTCTTCATATGATGAAAGATTCAAAATACAGCCATAGAATACTAATTGTTCTTTCAGACGGAAGACCAAATGATATGTTGGGCGTGACTTCGAAAGGTATTATTCCGCTGCAGAAAGAATATTCGGATGAAACAGGCGTAAGCGATACTGCAAATGAGGTTAGAAAGGGCCGGAAACAGGGAGTTTCAATTCTCTGTATTTTTACGGGAAGAGATGATGATATTCCATCGGTCAAAAAAATATACGGGCAAAAGTTCACTCGAATATTGAAGTTGGATAAATTTGCAGAGATGGTAGGAGTACTCATTGAAAAAGAATTAATCAATAAATAAAGAGATCCTTCGCTTACGCTCAGGATGACAAATCTTCGATTTATGTCATTGCTATGAATAAGCTACATGTCATTCTGAGAGCTTTAGCTCGAAATCTCATTCGATAGGTTAACATAATATAAATTATGTAAAGAGGAGAACAGATTGAAAAAGTTATTGCCATTTATGAAAAAATATATAAAATTTGCGGTACTAAGCCCCATACTCATGATATTGGAGGTTATTGCCGATATAGCAATACCATATCTGATGTCAAGAATAGTGGATGTAGGTATTGCAAATCGTGACATTGAATATGTTATTAAAATCGGACTTATAATGATTGCGGCAGCTCTTTTAGCCATGATTTCTGGTGTAATAAGCTCACATTACGGTGCAAGGGCAGGTTTTGGTTTTGCATCGGAAGTGAGGCTAAAGCTATACAAGAAGATACAGGGCTTTTCTTTTGCGAATTTGGACAAATTTACGGTTGCATCGCTTATAACAAGGCTTACAAATGATTGCAACACATTGGGGCAGGTAACCATGATGAGCTTGAGGATGGCTGTAAGAGCTCCGTTTATGATGATATTTGCACTTTTGATGACAATAAGAATTAATGCATCTTTGACAAAGGTATTTGCGGTTTCCATACCTGTCTTGGTTATTGCATTGATTATTATTTTATCAAAAGCAAGACCGCTTTTTTTGAAGTTTCAGACACGAGTTGACAGGGTAAATGCAATTATACGTGAAAATTTAACTGCTATTCGGGTTGTAAAGTCATTCAACAGGCAGAGTCATGAAGAAAAAAGATTTAAAGAAAGAAATGACTCATTGATGCTTACTGCATTAAAAGCGATAACGCTTATTGTGTTTTTAATGCCTGTATTAAATATAATTATTTATTCCACCATAATAGCCGTGTTGTGGTTTGGAGGAAAACAAGTTGTTGCAGGCTCAATGGGAAGCGGAGAATTAATATCTTTCATTACATATATAACACAAATTTTGATGTCCTTTATGATGATGTCATTTTTCTTCATGCAGCTTCTCAGAGCCTCTGCTTCCGTAACAAGGATTGCAGAGATAATCGACACGGAGTCAGAAATTAAAGAAGTAAAAAATCCTGTAAAGGAATTGGCAGACGGCTCTGTGACCTTCAAAAACGTATGTTTTTGCTATCCCGGAAGTACGGAAAAAACTTTAAAGAATATCAATTTACATATAAATTCAGGTGAAGTGTTGGGGATTATCGGATCCACAGGCTCATCAAAATCAACCTTGGTCCAGCTTATTACAAGACTTTACGATGCAACGGAAGGCAGCGTAATTGTGGGCAATGTAGATGTAAAGCATTACAGTATAAAAACATTGCGTGATAATGTAGCCTTTGTGCTGCAGAATAACACATTATTTTCAGGAACCATCCGCGACAATATGAAATGGGGCAATGAAAATGCAAATGATGAAGATATTATTAGAGCACTTAAGTTAGCTCAAGCTTGGGAATTTGTATCCACCTATGAGGACGGATTAGACCACAAGGTAGAGCAGGGTGGAGATAATTTTTCCGGAGGTCAGAAACAAAGGCTTACAATAGCTCGAGCTCTTCTCAAATCTCCTAAAATTATTATATTAGACGATTCAACCAGTGCTGTAGATATGGCGACAGATGCAAAAATTCAGCGTGTTTTCAAGGAAGAATTAAATGATGTAACCACAATAATAATTGCTCAAAGAGTTTCTTCGATTCAACATGCAGACAGGATTTTGGTAATGAATGAAGGAGAAATAGAATCTATAGGGAAACATGAAGAATTGCTGGTTTCTTCTCCTGTATACAGAGAAATTTATGAATCTCAGCAAAAAGGGGTGGGAGTATGAAAGAAAAACAGTTAAAACCTAAAGATCCTAAAAAAACATTTCTAAGATTGTTCTCTTATTTTAAATATAATATTGTCTTGTTTTTTGGAGGTATTTTCTTTATAATAGTCGGCTCCTCGGCTGAAATAGGCATAAACGGTATGATTAGTCCCGTTATTGATGCCTTAATCGGAGACAATGACAGCGGACTCTTTGTAAAGTACCTTCTTATTATGGTAGCATTGGTAGTAATTAGCTCAATTTTTCAATATATAGGTAACCTGTCAATGGCGAAATTGGCACAAAAAACAGTTTATAAAATACGTGAAGACATGTTTTCTCATATGGAAAAACTTCCTGTTTCATATTTTGACAAACACTCTCATGGGGAATTAATGTCCACCTTTACCAATGATGTGGATATGCTTAACCAATCACTTGAGCAAAGCGCTTCACAAATTCTTATATCATTTGTAACAGTTGTCGGAACATTTACGGTGATGATTATTTTAAGTCCGATTTTGACAGCCGTGGTTGCCGCAATGCTTGTTGTAATGATCTATTCAATAAGATTTGTAAGCAAGAGATCTGCAAAAAATTATCGCATGCAGCAAGCCGCATTGGGAGATATGAACGGTTATACTGAAGAAATGATGTCAGGTCAAAAGGTAGTTAAAGTATTTAACTATGAGGATAGAGCTATTGACACTTTCAGTAAAAAGAATGAAGAATTAAGGAATGCAAGCACCTTGGCCTCTACATACGGTGTTATGCTGATGCCTATTATGGGTAATCTGTCCTTTGTTATGTATGCTATAATATCAATGTTAGGGGCATATTTAGTAATGATTAACCAACTGAGTATCGGCAATATAGCATCATTCCTTCTATATACCAGAACAGTATCAAGACCCATAACAATGGTTTCAAATCAACTTAACTCATTGTTTGCTGCCTTGGCAGGAGCAGAAAGAATATTCAACGTATTGGATGAAAAAATCGAAACTGATGAGGGAGACGTGACCTTGCTTAAAGATTGCACAGGAAAGAAAGCTCTTTGCTGGATGGTTCCAAAGGGTGACGGAGATTATGAGAAAGTACCTCTCAAAGGTTTTATTGAATTTAAGGATGTGAACTTTGGATATTCGCCTGAAAAAAGAGTTTTAAACAAAATAATTCTCTATGCAAAGCCCGGACAAAAGATAGCTTTTGTAGGCTCAACCGGAGCCGGCAAAACAACCGTTACAAATCTTATAAACAGGTTTTATGAAATAAATGAGGGAGAAATACTCTATGACGGAATAGATATAAAAAGGATTAACAAGCATGATTTGCGAAGCACCATGAGCATAGTATTACAGGATGTTCATCTGTTTGAAGGAACAGTGAAGGAAAATATCAGGTATGGAAGATTGGATGCTACGGATGATGAGGTAGTAGAAGCAGCAAAACTTGCAAATGCACATTATTTTATTAAGCATCTTCCTGACGGTTACGATACGGTACTAAGTTCAGACGGACAAAATTTATCTCAGGGAGAAAGGCAGCTTTTGTCAATTGCAAGGGCTGCAATAGCCGACCCGATAATTCTTATTCTCGATGAAGCAACATCTTCCGTAGATACTAGAACTGAAAAATTAATAGCTGAAGGAATGGATAAATTAATGGCAGGAAGAACAACATTTGTTATAGCCCACAGATTGTCAACGGTTCGCAATGCCAATGCCATAATGGTAATAGAACATGGAGAAATTATTGAGCGCGGCGACCATGATGAACTGATGGCACAAAAAGGACGATACTATGCATTGAATGCAGGAACAGCTGAGTTGAGTTAATGCCAAATGGTGCCTGGCACCAATTCATGGCACCAATTCATGTATACAGGAGGTAAATATGTACGGATGGATGATTTATCCCAAGAATACTATAAATAATAAATTTGGAAACAATGCATTTGATTGGATGGAAGAAAGTGCATTAAAAAACGGTATATCTATCGATATTGTTTTTAGCGATGATTTAATCATTTTAAATAACAATAGCAAAACAGAATTTATATATAGCGGTAAAAGCTTAAAATTTCCTGATTTTGTAATAATGAGAGACTATAATTACACTATAAGCATGCAGCTTGAAATCTTAGGCATAAGGGTTATTAATTCCACTCTGTCAATGTTTAACTCCAGAAACAAAGCAGTTACTGCTCAACTTTTGGTTAAAAACAATGTAAGCACTCCTAAATTCTTAATCACAAAAGAAAAAAACTTTAAGTTCATTCATAATTACTTTGACAAGAGGAAGTTTGTCATGAAAGAAAACGAAGGCTCCCAGGGCAAGGGAGTTTATCTCATTGAAAACGAAGAAGATTATAATAATGTATACCATAAAATAAAGGATGAATATTTTTGTCAGGAATTTATTGAGTCCAGCTACGGAATGGATATTCGCGTCTATGTGCTGGGAGACAAAGTATTGGGATGTGTAAAAAGGATTTCTGACAGCGGCTTTAAGTCAAACTATTCATTGGGTGGAAGAGTTGAAAAATATGAAATGACAGATTCTATCAAAGAAATCTCTCTTAAAGCCGCCAAAGCCATAGGTCTTGACTTTTGCGGCATAGATTTGCTTTTTGCAAAGGATTCATTCACAGTATGCGAAGTGAACGGCAATGCAGGATTTAGAACAATTACTCAGGTATCAGATATTGACATACCCATGGAATTATTTAAATGGGTGAAGGAAAGTTTGTAACAAATGTTACAATAATTAAGTTTAAATTGTGTTAAAATAACTTATGAATAAATCATGTATGAATAACCTGTGAAGTGTCATTCTGAGAGCTTTAGCTCGAAGAATCTCATGTGATCCTTCGCTTACGCTCAGGATGACATAAAGGTGTTAGCTTACAAGATTGAAAAAAGGAGATACTATGAGTATAGATATAAAAGATACTTTGTTCAACATAACCGAAAAACATAAGGAAGCCTTGGACCTATTAATATCTTTGGGATTTGACAGTTTGAAAGATGACAACCTGAGAAAGGTGTTCGGAAGCTCCATCTCATTGGAAAATGCATTAAAATCTAAGAAAATTAATGCAGATGAGTTTGTAACTCGATTAATGGAAAGAATTGAAGAAAATAAAAGTGCTCAGAAAAAATTTAAAGACACAATTAGAATAACCGGAGTGCTTCCCTGCCCTGTTAAAGTTCCTTTGATGGAAACTTTTGAAAAATGGCTTAGTGAGCAGAATTTTGATTTCAATTTAAATTATGATTTAAAAGCAGCATCTATGGGAATTGACTGGATAAAAGATGAGATGAAAAACTCGGTAAATGTTCCGGATTTGTTCATATCTGCAGGTTTTGACTTATTTTTTGACAAGAACCTCTTAGGAAAGTACAAATCAGAAAATTTATTTGAAGATATAACCGGAATTCAAAAATATAACGATGATTTTTCGGAATACAATCTAGAAGACCCAAGTTGTCAGTATTCAATGCTTGGAATAGTTCCTGCCGTTTTTCTCGTAAACAAGGATGAGTTGAAGGGGAGAAAAATACCCCAAAGCTGGGAAGAATTAATGTCGGGTGAATTTGAAAACAATGTGAGCCTTCCCATAAGCGACTTTGATTTATTCAATGCTCTATTGTTGAATATTTACAGGCTGTACGGAGAAGAGGGCATAAGGAAACTGGCAAGAATATTCCAAAAAAATATGCATCCTTCTGAAATGATTAAGTCTCACATGAAAAGAGAAAGACCGGCAATTACCATAATGCCCTATTTCTTCACCTGGATGGTGAGAGAAGGAAGCCCTATGGAATTGGTATGGCCAAAGGACGGTGCAATAATAAGCCCTATTTTCATGCTTACAAAGAAGGAAACAAAAGATAAAACAAAGACAATAGCTGATTTCTTTGCTTCAAAGGAAGCAGGAGAAATTCTGTCTCACAAGGGTAAGATGCCAAGCGTAAATCCTGAAGTAGACAATCAGATACCGAAGGAGAATAAATATATTTGGCTTGGATGGGATTTTATAAAAGAAAATGTCATTTCAAACTTAATAAAGAAATGCGAGAATATATTCAATGATACGTTAAAGGAGATGACTAAATGAATTTAGTAATAATATCAGGACCTCCTTCTTCAGGAAAAACATCCGTAATTTTAAAAACAATTGAGGCAATCAAAAAGAGAGGCATTAAGGCAGGGGTGGTTAAATTTGACTGCCTCTATACAGATGATGACATATTGTATGAAAAAGCCGGGATACCGGTTAAAAAGGGACTTTCGGGCTCCTTGTGTCCCGACCACTTTTTCGCCAGCAATATTGAAGAAGTTGTGAGGTGGGGAAACAAAGAAGGATTAGATTTATTGATTACTGAAAGTGCAGGCTTATGCAACAGATGCTCACCTTATATAAAGAATATTAAGGCTGTTTGTGTAATAGATAATTTAAGCGGTATAAACACACCAAAAAAAATAGGTCCTATGCTTAAAACAGCTGACATTGTGGTTATAACGAAAGGAGATATTGTATCTCAGGCAGAAAGGGAAGTTTTTGCATCAAGGGTTAATTCCGTAAACCCACAGGCTGTAATTATGTCCGTTAATGGGCTTACAGGCCAGGGAGCATTCGAGCTCAGCACCTTGATTTATGATGAAAATTTAAATGTGGAAACCGTAAAAGGAAGCGAACTTAAGTTTCCGATGCCTTCAGCACTGTGCTCATACTGTCTTGGAGAAACAAGAATAGGTGAACAATACCAGATGGGCAATGTAAGAAAGATGAACATAGGAGAAGAAAATGATAAGCATTAAAGAATTGGAAATGAAGAAAATTAAAGACTTGGAAGCTCAGTATCCTTTTATATTATCTTTCTTTGAAAACAACAAATTAGATGTTGAAGAATTTAAGGATTCCACCTTAATTGAATATTTAAACCATTTTACCGAAGAAGAAATCGAAGAGTGGGCAATAGATATTCCTAAAATAAAATCCGATTTAGAAACTTATATAAACCAAATGCTTCAATTTTTAGGATTAGAGAAAGACATAGTTGATTCAATAACCATTTTAGCCGGTAAGGACAAGTACGGCAATAAAGAAAATTTTGATGAGCTTACCATAAATAAAAGTGAAATAGTTTCAATCGTAGGACCTACGGGTTCCGGAAAAAGCAGGCTCTTGGCTGACATTGAATGGGCAGCAAACAGGGATACACCTACTGAAAGAGCTATATTAATAAATGGAGAAAAACCTGATTACAGCATAAGATTTTCCACCGGAAACAAACTAGTTGCTCAGCTGTCTCAAAATATGAATTTTATTATGGACTTAACCGTTAAGGAATTTTTGGAGCTTCACGCAAAGAGCAGAATGATTGAAAACGAGCAGGAAGTAGTTTCAAAAATAGTCGAAGCAGCCAACGAATTAGCCGGTGAAAAATTCAATTTAGATACACCCGTAACAGGATTAAGCGGAGGACAATCAAGAGCTTTAATGATCGCCGATACAGCAATATTAAGCACCTCTCCCATAGTGTTGATTGATGAAATCGAAAATGCGGGAATAGACAGAAAAAGAGCATTAAATTTATTGGTTAATGAAGAAAAAATAGTTCTTATGGCAACCCATGACCCAAGCTTAGCTCTTATGGCGGATAAAAGAATTGTCATTAAAAACGGCGGCATTTATAAGGTTATTGAAACAGGTTCAAAAGAAAAAGAAGTTTTAAAAGAATTGGAAAAGATGGACAAAATAATCAATACATTAAGATTTAAGCTTAGAAGCGGGGACACAATAGATACGGACTTTTGCGAAGAAATGATATCATAAAAACGCCCACCTGCATTCTAAAGGTGCAACCTTGTTATTAATATGAATAAAGGTAAGTGTCATTCTGAGAACAGTGAAGAACCTCAAAACATGAGATCCTTCGTTATACTCAGGACGACATTTTTTTTGTCATTTTGAGTGCTTTGCTGAAGGAATCCCAATTTATTTCATTGCCTAATTCAAAAATATGTATTAGAATATAGCATGAAGTAAAAAAGGGGACAGTTATTATGACGAAATTAAAAGCAGATTTGGCTTTATTGATGGTAACATTCGGATGGGGTATCTCGTATTACTTAACCGATTTGAGTTTAGAGGATATGGGACCCTTCACCTTAAATTCAAACAGATTTTTAACAGCATTTGCTGTTGCTGTTATACTTGCCTTTCCAAAATTGAAGAATATTTCAAAACGTACAGTTAAATTCAGTTTCCTTCTGGGCGTCGTATTGGTATTGGTTTATCTGGGAGCAACATTCGGCACTTTGTATACCACATTGTCCAATGTAGGTTTTTTATGCGGTCTTACCGTAATTTTTACCCCCATATTATCGTCAATAATTTATAAGAAACTGCCCGGCAAAAAGCAAACCTTTGTTATTTTGTTGAGTTTTATTGGCATAGCACTTTTAACATTAAAAGATGATTTCTCTATAAACTATGACAATTTATTGGGAGACCTTTTATGTATTATGTGTGCTGTGTCTTATGCTGCACATTTGTTGATTACAGAGAAAGCAGTAACATTTGAAGATGTGAATCCCTTTCATTTAGGTGTTCTGCAGCTTGGAACCACCGGCGTATTCACTTTAATTCTAGCCTTTATATTTGAAACTCCACATTTGCCGACACAGCCCAAGTATTGGGGACCTGTTTTGTTTTTATCGATTTTCTGCACCGGAGTAGCATTTATTGTTCAATGCGTAGCTCAACAATACACAGAAGCATCTCATGTAGGTGTAATATACTCATTGGAAACTGTGTTTGCCGGAATTGTAGCATTTGCTCTCGCCAATGACGTTCTTTCATTCCAGTCCTATGTAGGTGCTGCACTTATGGTCGCAAGTATCTTCATCATGGAAATTGATTTTTCAAAAATTAAAATATTTCAAAAACAAAAACAATGAATAATAGTTTACATAAATAACATTATGTATACTTACAAAGCTTATTCATTATCAATGTAATAGACATTTGATAATTTTAAACCGGAATCTCTGCTTATTGATGAGATTTACAACTGTAATTATCTTGCAGATTTAACTTTTATACCTGTAATAAATTTAATTGGATAAACAAATAATATCATTAATAATATAAAAGAAAGGATGATATTATGCCAATTAATAAAAATGTTCATGAGCAAATGCGTAATTGGGAGCTTCAGCAGAAGCAGAAAAGTCAAAAGGAATTAAGAGAAAAATATGAATATATGAATGATAAATATCAGCAGATGAAGAACAGTTACAGCGGCTTCAGAAATGTTCATAAAGATGATAATGATGATGCAATATTTGACAAAAGCAGTGATTTGGCAGATGATAACAGTTATATGAGATATGAATTAAACAATACCTTTAAAAACAAGGACGATAAAAAGAATAAATAATTAGTTTTACAGGCAAATAAGGCAAATATTCAATACTATGAGTATTTGCCTTTATTATTTAAAAATCTTTAATTTTTCTCTTGACATCAAATAAATAATACTATATCATTACATTGTAATCATTACAAAATAAAAATGATTATAAACGAGGTTTGCATGAAAACACTAAAAGAATTATCGGATGAATTAAAAAAGAATAATATACGTCTTACTCATCAAAGGTTGAAGGTATTGGAATATTTATCAAACAGTAAAAATCATCCTACGGTGGAGCAAATTTATAATGCTCTTAAAAAGGAAGTACCTTCTTTGTCTAAAACTACAATTTACAATACATTAAATTATTTATCGGAGTTAAATCTCATACAGGTTTTAGCAATAGATGAAAATGAAGCTCATTTTGATGCTGTTACCAATACTCATGGCCATTTTAAATGTAAGACATGCGGCAAAATTTATGATTTTAATATGGACATGGATACATTACGTGTCAAAGAGCTCGATAATTTTAAAATCACTGAAAAATTAGTTTATTTTAAGGGAATCTGCGAAAGATGCCTTTCTAATACAAATTAAATTAATGGAGGAATTAAAAATGGAAAACAAAACACTTGAAAACTTAATGGCGGCATTTGCGGGAGAATCACAAGCTACTCGAAAATATGAAATTTATTCTGCGATAGCAGAAAAGGAAGGAAAGCACAATGCGGCAAAATTATTCAAAGCTGCTGCCGATGCAGAAAAACTTCATGCTAAAAAAGAATACGAATTGGCAGGCAAGGTAGGAAAGACAGCTGACAACTTGGTAGATGCAAAAGCCGGAGAAACATATGAATATCAAAGCATGTATCCTGAATTTATTAAAGTTGCAGAAGCTGAAGGAAATAAGGCTGCTGTAGGAGCATTTACCTTTGCAATGAAGGCTGAAGAGGTTCATGCAAAATTATATCAGGAAGCATTGGATAACTTGGATGAAACAGAAGAAGTATTCTATTATCTATGTCCTGTTTGCGGCAACATAGAAAAGTCAGTTCCGGATAAATGCGCCATCTGCGGAGTAATGGGCTCAAAATTCATAAAGTATTAAAAATAAATCAACAAAAAATCCTCTAAAGGGGATTTTTTTTATTTTGTTGGGGGTTATTTTTTGCGGGAAAACTATTTAGAAAAATTTCAAAATAGATATTGACATTTTAATTTTTTTATAGTATATTCTATTTAGAAATATTTCTAAATAGAAAGAGGTGAGACTGTGGGATTTGCAGAAACATTTAAGGCGCTTTCTGACCCGATAAGAAGAGAAATTTTGGTAATGCTAAAAGAAGGAAAAATGTCTGCGGGAGAAATAGCTGAACAATTTGATATGACTGCTGCTACAATTTCATATCATCTTTCACAGCTTAAAAAGGCGGGATTGTTGTTTGAAACCAAATATAAAAATT
>Ga0116184_10003372_pt1 | contig 13161 bp, 15 predicted proteins | sample AD_JPNNA5_MetaG_FD_89886 | JGI IMG/M metagenome (GOLD analysis project Ga0116184, IMG submission 89886) | Active sludge microbial communities of municipal wastewater-treating anaerobic digesters from Japan - AD_JPNNA5_MetaG | ecosystem: Engineered > Bioreactor > Anaerobic > Digestate | place... | reverse complement strand
GAGCCGGTCGCGATCGGTCTCGCCGTGGACGCGCGGGCCGTAGGCGACGTTGTCGTAGATCGACATGGGAAACGGATTCGGCTTCTGGAAGACCATGCCGATCCGCCGGCGAAGGTCGACCACGTCGAAGCCGGGCCGGTGGATCTCGTCGCCGCGGTACTCGATCCGGCCCTCGACGCGGCATCCTTCGACAAGGTCGTTCATCCGGTTGAAGCACCGGAGCAGGGTGGACTTGCCGCAGCCCGAGGGACCGATCAGGGCGGTCACCTGAAGGGCAGGGACGGCGAACGTGACGGATCGCAGCGCCTGCTGCGACCCGTACCAGAGGTCGAGGCCGTCCGTCTCGAGGACGGCCCCCGTGGAGTCGGAATCGGATGGTGTCATCAGAGCCTCATCGTGGTCGAGAAACGGTTCCGGACGGCGATCGCGACCGCGTAGATCCCGCAGACGACCAGGATCAGCACGAGTGCGGTGCCGTAGCGGTTCAGGTCAGAGCCGGGCACGGTGGTGGAGAGGACGAAGAGGTGGTACGGCAGGGCCATCACCGGTTCGAAGAGGGAACCGGGGAGCTGGCGCTGCGAGAAGACCACGGCGGTGAACAGGATCGGAGCGGTCTCTCCGGCCGCACGGCCGATCGAGAGGATCGTACCCGTGACGATCCCAGCGGCCGCTGTCGGGAGCACCACCCGGCTGATCGTCTGCCAGCGGGTCGCTCCGAGGGCGAGCGAGCCCTCCCGGAGGGACTGGGGGACGTTCCTGAGGGCCTCCTCCGCCGTCCGGATGATCGTGGGCAGGACCATCAGCCCGAGGGTGAGCTGCCCGGCGAGCATGCTGACCCCCAGGTTGAGGTGGAGGACCAAAAAGGAGAAGCCGAAGAGACCGAAGACGATGGAGGGGGTGCCGTTCAACAGGTCCACCCCGCTCCGGATCGCCCGGGTGACCCGGCCCTCGGACCGGTACTCCACCAGGTGGATCGCGGCGCCGACACCGATGGGCAGGGCGAAGGCGATCGAGCCGGCGACCAGGCAGAGGGTCCCGAAGATTGCAGGGAAGATCCCGCCGCCCCGCCCCAGGTCCTTCGGGGTGCCGGCCAGGAACTCCCAGGAGATTGCGGGCAGGCCCTTCGAGACGATGTCGAAGAGGATCAGCGCGAGGGCCAGGAGGACGACCACCACCGCGACGCGGAAGAGCGCGAACGCGATCGCCTCCGACTGCCGGCGCGAGAGACGGCCGGTGGCGACGGACAGGACGGCGGCGACGGCGAGAACACCCAGAGCGGGGATGAGACCCCAGGTCGAACCGGCGACCAGGGCGACGATACCCGCAGCGAGACCCAGAAGGACGCGGGTGGAGAAGAGGGAGGCAACCAGCCGGCCCGGGGTCGAGCTCATGCTCCGGCCGGCCGCTGCGGCGTTGAGACGTGACAGGAGCGCGGTCGCCCCGAGATTGACGACGAGGGTGACCGCGAGGAGGACGGTGGCGACCGCGAAGAGCGCGTGGTAATGGGGCGAGCCGATCGCGACCTCCCCCATCTCGATGCCGAGGGTCCCGGTCAGGGTGCGGACGGGCGAGAGGATGTTGAAGAGGGGTTCCGGGATCACCGCCGCGTTTCCGGTCACCATCAGGACCGCCATGGTCTCGCCGATCGCCCGACCCATACCGAGGATCACCGCGGCGCTGATCCCGGGGAGCGCGGCCGGAACGACGACCTGGCTGATGGTCTGCCACCGGGTCGCACCCAGGGCGAGCGAGCCCTCCCGGAGATCCCGGCCGACCGCGAAGAGCGCGTCCTCGGAGACCGAGAGGATCGTGGGCAGCGACATGATCCCGAGAAGGATCGAGCCCGCCAGGACGGACTCGCCCGAGGGGACCGAGAGCGTCACACGGAGCCACTCGACCAGGACCACCAGGCCGAAGAACCCGTAGACGACCGAGGGGATCCCGGCCAGGAGCTCGACCGCGGGCCGGACAACCTCCCGCACCCGGGCCGGGGCGAGCTCGGCGAGGTAGATCGCCGCACCGAGTGAAAGGGGCACGGAGATGGCCATCGCACCCAGGGTGACGAGGAGCGTGCCGACAAGGAGCGGGAGGATACCGTACGAGGGCGGGTCGAAGGTCGGGTTCCAGGTATCTCCCAGGACGAACCGGAGGACCCCGGTATCGTTGAAGGCCGGGAGGCCTTCGATGACCAGGGAGGCGAGGATGAACCCGACGGTCACAACCGCGATGAGGGCGCAGGCGAACCAGAGGAACGAGAAGGCCTGCTCTCTCCGGGCCGGCGCATGGGCCCGGGGGAGGTGCAGGGGCGATGTCACCAAGGTCACTGTCGTCGGCATGGCAGTGCGTATCCCGGGCGAACGTCAGGTATCCGGGGGAACCGATCCAGGAGCTCCATTCCGACGGTCGAACGGGCCGCGGGGTGAGGGAACGGGAGGGGAGAACCCGGTCTGATCCCCGGTGTGATCCCGCCCGGGAGGAGGGGGCACGAAAAGGCAGCAGGACCCGGGGACGGAACGGCCAGGGACGGGACCGCCCCTGCACCCGTCCGGGGATGCTGCGGCGAGGTGAACGTCATGTTTATGGAAGAGATCCGAAGTCCTATACTGGTATTCGTCGGAAACTCTATAGATGATCGGATACTCTATATGATCACCCGGTCGCCCGGCCGGTCAACCGGATCCCGGGCAGAGGAGAGAGCGATGGATATCCGGCGAGTACAGATGACGGGGGGGTCTTCGTTCGTGGTCACCCTCCCGAAGGAGTGGGCGACGAAACTGAAGATCAGGAAGAACGACCCGCTCCGGGTGATCACCCAGGCGGACGGCACCCTGCTGATCACCCCGAACATCGGGGAGGACCCGGTCCAGCGGACCAGGGAGTTCGACGTCACATCCTGCACGAGCGCCCCCTTCCTCTTTCGCTCCCTGATCGGGACGTACATCGCGGGATACACGGAGATCACGGTCCGCTCCAAGACGCGCCTGCCCCCGTTCGTCCGGATGGTGGTGCGTGACTTCACGCAGATGACGATCGGTCAGGAGGTGATGGAGGAGACCGATACCATGATCCGGATCAAGGACCTGCTCTCCCCGAGCGAGCTCTCGTTCGAGAGCACCCTGAAGAGGATGTTCGTGGTGGTCCGTGCCATGCACCGCGACGCGTGCGCCGCCCTCGCATCGGGGGATCCTGAACTGGCCCGCGAGGTGATCGACGAGGACCGTGACGTGGACCGGCTCCACTGGCTGATCGCGCGCCACGCCAACATGCTGCTGAGGCATTCGGTCCTCTCGAGGAAGATGGGTGTCACCCTGGTCACCGCCTCGACCTATACCGTCGTTTCGCGTATCCTCGAGCGGATCGGTGACCACGCCGTCCGGATCGCAAGAAACGCGCTCCTTCTCGGCGATCATCCCCTGGACCGCGGGACGTTGGACCGGGTGACGGGCGCGAGCGAGGAGGCGCTCGGCATCCTGGAGCGGGCGGTGGCATCCCTCTTTACACGGGACATCCGCCTCGCCGAGCGGTCGATCGAGGAGGTGCACCAGGCACAGGTCCTCTACGAGGAGCTCCACGGGATCGCGCTCACACAGCCCGCGAAGACCGCGATCCCGCTCGGGACGATCGTCGAGTCGGTCCGCCGGCTCGCCGAGTACTCGGGAGACATCGCCGAATGCGTGATCAATCACCTTGTGGACCAGGAGGCCTGACGGTGCGCCCCGCCGCCCTCCTCGATCGCATCGAACGGGCCGCCGCCGGGCTCGGCGGGGTCGACGTCCGAATCGTGGAGCCCGGGCGCTCCAACCTGGCGGTGGCACCGCCGGGCGCCCGCGAGCCCGATGACATCGCCGCCCTCTCCGGAGGGCTCCTCGTCCGGGAGGGGGTGGTCCGGCCCGCGGGGCCGGCCGCATACGGGGCGGATCCGGCCCTCGCACGGGTCCTGCTCACTGCGATCCGGTTCGAACCGGAGGTCCGGGCCGTCGCCTCCCTCCGGCCCCTCCCCGCCCTCGCCGACACCCTGGACGCGCATCTTAGGGAGCTCGTCCGGGTCGATCCGCGCCGGGCGCCACGGGGGATCTCGACCATGGACTGGGCGATCGCCCGCACCTTTGACGGGGAGGGAATGCCGGATGCGGTCCTGGTGGAGGGAGAGGCACTCCTTCTCTTCGCCAAGACGGTCGAGGAGGTCGTCGACGAAATTATTATGGTCTCCTCCCACGCGAGTATATAGGAATCAGCCCCAGGACGGTGGCGCATGGGAATCAAACCGAACTATATCAAGGCCTTCGGCCAGGAAATGTTGGTCCGCTACGGCGACCGCTTCACCCGCGACTTCGAGGAGAACAAGGCGATCGTCGCGGAGCTGACCGTGATCGACTCGAAGAGGGTCAGGAACCGGGTCGCGGGATATATCACGAGAAAGATAAATACGCCCAGGCGCACATAACACATCTTCATGTTTGAGGGCGTCCTTCCGGCCGTCGTTACTCCTTTTCAGACGGATGCGCAGCAGTCCCTTGATCTCGAGGGGCTCCGGTCGAACATCGAGGCCCTGATCGCTGCCGGTGTCCACGGGATCGTGCCGACCGGCTCGACCGGCGAGTCGGCGACACTCACGTTCGAGGAGCACGAGAAGGTGGTCGAGGTGGCGGTGGAGGCCGCCGGAGGAAAGGTCCCGGTGCTCGCAGGCACCGGATCGAACAACACTGCCGAGGCGCTCCGGTTCACGAAGGCGGCAAAGGACCTCGGTGCGGACGGCGCCCTCCTCATCTCGCCGTACTACAACAAGCCGAACCGTGCCGGGCTCGTCAGGCACTTCACGCTGATCGCCGACCTGGACATCCCGACCGTGCTCTACAACGTGCCCGGGAGGACCGGTCAGAACCTCGCCCCCGACCTGGTGATCGAGCTCGCGAGCCACCCGAACATCGTCGGGATCAAGGAGGCGTCGGGGAACGTGGCGCAGGTCTCGCAGATCATCGAGGGGACCCTCGACGAGGATTTCTCCGTCATCTCGGGCGATGACAACCTGACCCTGCCGATCCTCGCGCTCGGTGGCTCGGGGGTGATCTCGGTCGCCGCGAACGTCGAGCCGGTCCGGATGGTCCGGCTCTACGAGGCCTTTACGGCAGGGGACTGGAACACCGCCCTCGAACTCCACTACGAACTCTCCCCGCTCTTCCGCGCCCTCTTCATCGAGACGAACCCGATCCCGGTGAAGAAGGCGGTCGCCCTCCGGGGGATGGCCGCCGGGCCGGTCCGGCTACCGCTCTCGGACCTGGACGGGGAGAAGACCGCATTCCTGGCAGAGGTGCTCGGACGCTATGACTAGGGTCGTCGTCGCGGGCGCCTTCGGCAGGATGGGGTCGCTGCTCTCGCGGATGATCGCCGGGTCGGACCGGCTCGACCTCGTCGGGGGGGTCGACATCCGGGCGGGCGAGCAGTTCGGCGCCCCGGTGGTCGAGCCCACCGGGCTTGCCGGACTCCTGGAGGAGGTCCGGCCCGACGTCCTGGTCGACTTCACGGTCGCGCCGGCGGCGGTGCAGAACATCCGGACGGCCGCCGAACACGGGGTCGCCCTCGTGGTCGGCACCACGGGCTTCTCGTCCGAGCAGGAGGCGGCGAACCGGAACGCGATCGAGGGTCGGGTCCCTGCGGTCATCTCCACGAACTTCTCGATCGGGGTGAACATCTTCTGGCAGCTGCTCAGGGAGGCGGCACCCCGCCTGGCGGACTACGACATCGAGGTGATCGAGGCGCACCACCGGTACAAGAAGGACGCCCCCTCAGGAACGGCGAAGACGATCCTCTCGATCCTGGACCAGGCGGTCGGGGCGCGGGAGAAGAAGTACGGCCGGGAGGGGATGGAAGAGAGGGGTCGCGAGATCGGGGTCCACGTCGTCCGCGGCGGGGACATCGTCGGCGACCACGCGGTTCTGTTTGCCGGCAACTTCGAGACGATCACCCTCTCCCACCGTGCCTACGACCGGGCGGTCTTCGCCACCGGCGCCCTGCGTGCGGTCGAGTGGGTGCCCGGCCGGCCGGCCGGCGTCCACACCTTCGCCGAGGTGCTGGGTCTCGAGAGTCGTTGAGCCGGAAGAGAAACCTATAACTCTCTCTTGGGGCCAGAAATAACGGAAGTACCATGGTTGTGAAGATCGATAAGGACCTCTGTGTCGGGTGCGAGACGTGCGTGGACGAATGCCCCTCCGAGGCGATCTCAATGGTCGATGGGATCGCGACGGTGGACGAGGAGAAGTGCGTGGACTGCAACACCTGCGTTGATGTCTGCCCGTCGGCCGCGATCTCGCCGGCCGAGTGAGGACCACCTTTCTTTCTTCCGCCCGTGCGGGATGTATCTCGCAGGACGAGAACCTATATACCTTCAGGCGACGGTACGCGGTCGTGTGAACCAGATGTTCAGAATCGCAGTCCTTCTCCTCTGCAGCCTGATCGCGGCGGCGCTCCTCGGCGCTCCCGCGGCGGCGGGGATCGCCGACGTCCCCCGCGGGGGGACGGTCTTCGTGGGCGAGCAGGGCCTCAACATCACGGCGACCGGGATCGTGCCGGGCGGGCAGATCGCGCGCTTCGGTTCCGGTGGCAACGTCCAGACCGACGCCCCCTCCGACATGGTCGTCATCTCGGACCCCGCGTCGTTCTACGTCGTGCCGGGCACCTTTGCCAGCGCCACCGGAGCGTGGTATACCTGGCCCGGGCGTGAACTCGCCTTCATCGTCAAGGACCCGACCCTCCAGGTGCGGGTGATCAACACCCGGACCGGGCGTGAACCGGGCACGAACGTCGTCTCCGGAGACCCGCTCGGGTTCCGGATCGAGACGAACCTCTACGCGATCGCCCAGCGGCCCGGGGTGAGCGGCGCGCCGGTCACGATCCACGTGCGTGATCCGACAGGAGCGGAGTTCACCTCGCTCGTGGGCCCGGAGGGAACGACAGTCTCTCTTGTCGACATCCCCGTCAACACCTCCGTCCACGAGACCGGGCCGGTCTGGGACACCGACACGAAGCACTACCGGGCCGGAACCTACGAGGTCTGGGCCGACTGCAACGCGAACCGGATCAGGGACAACTACGACGAGGTCGGGAAGACGACGACCCATTCGCGGGCGGAGAGCGTCCAGGTGGGAGAGTCGCAGGGCCCCTCGATCACCGGCGCCGCCACGCCGAAACCGACGGCATCGGCGACGGTCTCTGCGACCACCGCACCGGCGGAGACGGTGACGGGCGGAACCGCTGCGACGACCCCGACCGGGACGGGGACGGCGAACCTGACCGGCATGCCGACCGGGCCGGTGACGACCGCGGTCCTGCCGACGACGACCCAAAGTCCCGGGTTCGGGACACTCTCCATCGCCCTGCTCGCCCTCGCCGGGCTGGGTCTCCTCCTGTTCCGGCGCGGGTGAACGCCCACCCCCTCCCGTTTTCCCCAAGACTTATCGCCGATCCCGGCGATCGGATCTTCCATGAATGTCGGGACCATGACGATCAAGTCGCGCAGGTCGGTGCGGAAGTACCGGCCCACGACGATCCCGCCGCACGTGATCGCGGATGTGCTCGACTGCGGGCGGCTCGCACCGACGGCAAAGAACGTGCAGCCCTGGCTCTTCGGGGCGGTCACCGACCCCGGGCTCCTCAGGGAGATCGCGGACCTGACCGACCACGGGAAGTTCATCGCGGATGCAGCGCTCTGCATTGCAGTCTTCGGGCGGATCGGCGAGACCTACTACCTGGAGGACTGCTGTGCCGCGACGATGAGCATGATCATCGCGCTCCAGAACCACGGGTACGGCACCTGCTGGGTGGCGGGCGACAAGAAGCCCTACGCGGAACCGGTCCGGGAGCTGCTGAACGTGCCGCCGGAGTTCACACTCGTCTCCCTTATCTCGGTCGGCGCACCCGCGGAGGTGATCTCGCCGCCGAAGAAACGCCTCGAGGAGTGCTCGTTCAAGGACCGGTACACCGACCCGAATGGGTGAATGGAGGCGAGACGGGAGCGCGTGGCGTCCGCCGGACGGGTCCGGTGGTCTGACCAACAGCTATATTTCCTGAGAAAACCTTATATTATTCCACTGGAGTTGATCGAATCAGACCGAATGTTCAGGCAGCCGGAGAGGTCGAGGTAGACAGCGGCACCGGCGTCGAGGGGCAGACGATCCGGGTGCGTCTGCCGAAGAAGCGGAACAACGAGCAGTTCGGAACGGCCGAACTGATGATGGGAGCGAACCATATTCGTGTACGCTGTTTCGACGGCGTCACCCGCATGGGTCGCATCAAGGGCAAGATCAAGAAACGGGCCTGGATCCGGGAGGGTGACATCGTGATCGTCACGCCGTGGAGTTTCCAGAACGAGAAGTGCGACATCGTCTACCGGTACATGCCCCCGCAGGTCGACTGGCTGAGGCGGAACCGGTACCTCTGAAGACCTCTTTTCCACGGTGCATTGCCGCGTCCCCGTCCCGTTGGGACGGACGGGCGACCCTTCACGCGCACCTTTCCTGCGAAGTGCTATCACTGAAGAGCACGTACCCGCCGGATGATGACCGTCGAAAGCGAACGGGATGGTCCGGCAAACGACCAGGAACCCGGGAGGGGAGGGGCACCCGAGGTCGTCCGGATCGAGCACCTCTCGCGGGTCTTCGGGCATGGTTCCGGCGCCGTCACCGCCCTCGACGATGTCTCCTTCTCGATCCGGCGCGGCGAGATCTTCGGGCTCCTCGGGCCGAACGGGGCCGGTAAGAGCACCCTGATCCGGATCCTGACGACCCTTCTCGCCCCCACCTCCGGCACCGCCAGGGTCGGCGGGTTCGATCTGTCCCGCGAGCCCGAACGCATACGGTCGGTGATCGGCGTCTGCCCCCAGGCGAGCACCCTTGACCTGGAACTCTCGGCGTGGGACAACCTGGCGTTCTACGGCCACCTGGTGGGTTACCCGGAAAAAGGGCTCAACGACCGTATCCGTGAACTCCTGGCATCAGCGGGTCTCGAGGACCGTGCGAGGAGCCGGGTCAGCACCTTCTCGGGGGGGATGCGGCGCCGGCTCGAGATCGTCCGGGCCTTCATCCACCGGCCCCAGGTGATCTTTTTGGATGAGCCGACGATCGGGCTCGACCCGGAGGCGCGGCACGAGGTCTGGGAACAGATCGAACGCCTCAACGCGGAGGAGACGACAGTCGTCCTGACGACCCACTATATGGACGAGGCGGAACATCTCTGCGACCGGATCGCGTTCATCGACGGCGGGCGGCTGATCGCCCTCGACAGCGTCAGGAACCTCCGCGGGCTGGTCCCGTCCGGGGACGTGATCGAGGTGGGGGTCGAGGAGGTCCCGGAGGAGATGCTCGAACGCCTCCGGGCCCACCCGCGGGTCGAGGCGGTCGAACGACGCGATCGGACCCTTGCGATCCGGGCGGCGGACGGGGCAAGGCTCGTTCCGGCGCTCCTCCAGGTCCTCGATGAGGCGGGCCTCAGGGTTGTGTCGCTCTCCATCCGGTCGCCCTCGCTCGAGGACCTCTTCATCTACCTGACCGGAAAGGGGCTCGGAGCCCGGACGGGTCCGCCCGCCCGAGGTGCGAAGACCGGGAGGAGGCCATGATCCGGGGCACGGTCGCGATCTTTTCCCGCGACTTCAAGAAGTTCCTCTCGAACCCGTTCGTGCTGCTGATGACCCTGATCATGCCGATCGCCTACCTGGTGGTCTTCGGCAACGCGATGGGGGGCGCGATCACCGGGGTCCCGATCGGGCTCGTCCAGGAGGACCCGTATCTCGAAGAGACCCCGCTCTTTCTCGCCCTCTCGGAGGCGCTCGCACACCGTGCGGAACCCGGGAGAGCGGAGACCTTCCAGGTCCGGGTCTTCACGAGCGAGGCGTCTGCAAGGAGAGCGCTCGCGAGGGGGGAGCTGGCGGCGGTGGTCGTCGTCCCATCGGAGGTCTCGAACACCCACGCGGTCCGGCTCTACCTCGACAGTTCCGAGTTCGCGACGCCTGCCCTCGTCGAGGGCGGTGTCCGTGGCCTGCTCGTGGTCCCCGGTACCCGGGCCCCCCTCGAGGTGTACCGGCTCTACGGTGAGGTCAACTACTTCCAGTTCTTCGGTGTCGGCGTCATCGTGATGGCGATCTTCATGTCCACGATGATGGGGGGCGTCCTCTCCCTGATCCGCGACTGGGAACTGGGGATCATCGAGGGGTACCTGGTCACCCCGGTGAAACGGTCGAGCATCGTCCTGGGGACCGTCGGAAGCGGGACGATCAAGGGCTTCCTGTCGGGAGCGGTGATCTACACCGTCGTCCTTGGCATCACGGGCCTGCCCGTCCCGGGCCCCGGTACCACGCTCGTCGTCCTCCTCGTACTCTTCATGATCAGCGCCGGGCTGACGAGCCTGGTCTTCTTCATCGCCGGGCGGTTGAAGAACCAGCAGTCATTCGCGGCGGTGAACGGGTTTCTGAACCTGCTCCTCTTCATGACGAGCGGGGCCTTCTACCCGACGCTGGGGATGCCCGACTGGCTCCGTGCATTCACGGTGGTGAACCCCGAGTACTACGCCGTCCACGCGCTCCGTGCCCTGATCCTGCGGGGGCAGGGACTCGAAGCGATCGCGGTCGACCTCACGGCGATCGGTCTCTTCGCGTGCGCCTGCATCGTGCTCGGGATCACGACCTTCCGCCGGACCCTGGAGTGAGACGAGAAAAAAGAGCGGGTCAGTGCTGGACGGCGGCGAACGCGGTCATCACGATCGCCCCGAGGGTCTCGACATCGAATCGTTCCGTGTTCAGTACGAGGTCGTAGACCGAGAGGTCGTCGATCTCGATCCCGTAGTACTGCCGGTAGCGGCGGGCCTCGCATGCCTCCCGTTCGGCCGTCTCCGCTTCCGCCCCGGCGATGTCGGCACCCGCCTCCCGCTCGAGGATCCGTCGGACGCGGACCGGGAGGGGGGCCTGGAGCCAGATCCGGAGGTCCGCGTTCGAAACCATCCGACCGGAGAGCCGGCCCTCGACCACGATATCGTCGGTCTGTTCGGCGATCTCGCGCTGCCGCTCGTCGATCATCCGGTCGAATGCCGGGTCCGACTCGGCGAGCGCGCCGAACGCGGCGAGGTCCATGCCCCGTTCCCGGGCAAGCCCCCGAAAGACCTCGCCCGCGGAGATCAGGGTAAAACCCGTCCGGGCAGCGAGCCAGCGGGCGAGGGTCGTCGTCCCGCTCCCCGGGGGGCCGCTGACCGTGATACGCACCCTAGATTCCCCCGATGTTGAGGGACTTCCGGATCACCTGCGACAGCGAGAGGGAACAGATCATGTACCAGATGATCCAGGCCGGAAACGGCCCGAAGGCGGACGCTGTGAGCGCCGTCTCCCCGATGAACGGGAAGACCAGGTGATCGGGTGTCAGCGGGAGACGGTAGAGGAGCCAGAAGAAGATCGGGACCGACACGACCAGGATGTAGGCCATCGGCTTGAACTGCGCCTGACTCATCTCGAGCTGCTCCTGCATCAGGACGTTCTGACGTGCCTGGAGTTTCTTGATCCGCTTCTCGTCTCCGCCGAGCTGCGCCTCACGGAACTCCTTCTGGAACTCCTTCATCTGCGCCTGGGTCCGCTGCATCTTCTCGTAGTCGATCGTGTACTTCTGGATCAGGCTCGAGTAGATACCGGTCAGGGTCGAGAGGATCACGATCAGGATGAAGAACGGCACGCCGAACTGGGTCAGCAGAGGCCCGAAGACCGTGTCGATCGCTGAGCCGACACTCTCGCGGAGCCATGGGATGCTGTACGAGAACATCAGGAGCATGGCAAGGATGAGGGCGAAGTACCCTCCGAACGCACCGCCCTTCTTCGCCATGATCAGCTGAGGAGGGTGACCAGCTGGTCGACCGCCCGGTCGAGGAGGTGGTCCGCGTTCGTCACGATCGCGACCGTGCATCCGGTCTTCATCGCGTATGCCGCCGCGATGGCGCGGTTGAAGGACTGGTGGGACCGGAGCGCACCGTAGGTATCGAGGTCCCGTATCCGCGAGGGGTCACCGAACCGCCGCCCGAGGATCTGGTCCTCGTCCGTCTCGATGAGGACGAAGAGGTCAGGCCGGAGCGCCTCGAGCACCCACTCGGGGAGCCCGGGGAGGTAGCCTTTCGGTGTCTTGACCGAGGCGTGCGTGTCGACGATCACGTCCCCGTCGATCCGGGCGATCTCCCCGGCAGCCTCCTGCTGGAGCTGGCGCTGGTCATCCTTGCCGAGGAGGCGCATCTCGTCCCGGTTCTTTACCAGGCCCTTCTTCGCCGCCACCTCGAACATGAACGACCCGAACGAGAGGTAGGCGTAGGGTCTGCCCGCCTCCTCGAGTCGTTTCAACGCTTCCGTGATCACCGTCGTCTTGCCCACGCCGGGTACGCCGGTGATGATGCACTTGGTCCCTGCCATCTCATTCCTTCCCGAAGAACTGTCGCATGAACGGGTACATCTCCATGATCTGCTGGCTCGCGATCTCCTCGTACAGCCGGTAGGTGATCGAGACCGTCAGCAACAGGCCCGTTCCCGAGACCGATCCGATGACACCGAAGAGGTTGGCAACCACCGAGAGCAGGCCGATGAAGACACCGCCGATGACCGTGACGCGCGGGATATACCGGTCCAGATACTTCTCGAGCACCTGTGGATTCCGCCGGTACCCCGGGATTGCCATCTGGGAGTTCTGGATCTGTCTGGCGACGTCCTTCGAGTCGAGGCCGGCCGTCTTGATCCAGAAGAGCGCAAAGAGCGCGCCCCCCACGACCATCACAATGGTGTCGATACCCATCCGTAATAAGATCTCCCATGGCTGGTGCCCGAGGTCGGTGAGCCACCACATCCAGTCGGTCGGACCGTTGACGGGCGCGAGGTAGTACATGAGCCCGTCGACCGGAGTCTGGCCCTGGAACCGGCCCAGGATGGTGATCCCGACGTTGTTCAGGAAGAGCCCGAGCATCTGGATGTTCGCCTGGAGGACCCGGACCAGGATCATCGGCAGGACCGATGCATAGATCAGTTTCACCGGGAAACGTGACCGCGCCCCGCGGACCTGGGCGTGTGCGAGCGGGATCTCGATACGGGTCGACTCCACGTAGACGATCACGAGGAAGATCGCGATCGTGGTGATGAAGGCGAGCAGGTCGGTCCCG
>Ga0116184_10003362_pt1 | contig 13193 bp, 12 predicted proteins | sample AD_JPNNA5_MetaG_FD_89886 | JGI IMG/M metagenome (GOLD analysis project Ga0116184, IMG submission 89886) | Active sludge microbial communities of municipal wastewater-treating anaerobic digesters from Japan - AD_JPNNA5_MetaG | ecosystem: Engineered > Bioreactor > Anaerobic > Digestate | place... | reverse complement strand
CGGCTGTGGCTGGTCGTATACTAGACAAACCTACTAAACGAAAGACGAAGATGCGGCTACAGAAGATTGATTCTGCGCCCGCCTTTCTCAACGAGTTTTCTGAAGCCCTACTTGATGGCTTCTACCTCAGAGACGGCGAGGACTTTAACGACGCTTTGGCTCGAACAGCTGAAGCATTTTGCTACGGAGATTACGAACTGGCCCAAAGGGTCTACGAAGCGGCCCATAAGGGTTGGTTCATGTTCGCGTCCCCGTTGCTTTCTAACTCCCCGATCGGTGAATGGAACGAGTTCCCACTGACCGATTGGAAGAGCGGAGATAACCTTTCCGCTAAGCATTGGAAGGGTGAGACAGGCCGTGGTATGCCTATCTCTTGTTTCGCTATGTTCATCCCTGACACCATTGTTGGGCAGATGGAAGCGAACGTGGAGCTTGCTGCTTTGAGTGTTGCTGGCGGCGGTGTCGGACTTCACAACGGCATCCGTGCCACCACTGATAAGGCTCCTGGTCCGATCCCGTACATGAAGACGATGGACGCGCTTATCGGTTACTACCGTCAGGGTAAGTGCTATCTGCCCGGTACGGAGATTCTGTCTGAACGCGGATGGATTCCAATTGAGACTGTAGCCAAGTCTGACCGTGTTGCAATGGTTGACGAAGATGGAGCGATTAGTTTCACGGTACCAACCGATATCGTGAATGAACATCACAAGGGTCAAATGGTGCGCTTCTACAATCAGAATCGCGGTATCGACTTCCATGTTACTGATGATCACTCAATGGTCATCCAGCGCAAGTCGCGCAAGGATGGCTGGGGCGGATTTGAGAAGATTCGCGCCAGCGAAGTCCCAACGCATAACGAAGCTCGATTTGTGATGAGTGGATTGACGTTTGGTATGGCTGAGCAGCCTTCCGCTTTGGAACGTCTGATGATCGCTTTCCAGGCCGATGGCTCTAACTCCAAAGAATGGCGCGGCCGCACATGGATCACCTTCCACTTTGCCAAGGAACGAAAGATCGTAGAACTTCGTTCGATTCTTGATGAACTTGAGATTGATTACACCGAAGTTCCCACCGAGCAGAACACTACCAAGATCTACATTGCCATGCCTCACATGGAGAAGAGCCTTGATTGGATCGGTCTTGATATTTCCCCAGAGAAAGCTGCTGGTTACTTGAGGGAGATTGAAAAGTGGGATGCTCACGTAAAGCCTTCTGGTGCTGCGTTGGTTTCCACGACAACTGAGTCTGTAGCCAACAAGGTTCAAGCGCTGGCTGTTATCGCTGGTGTTTCGAGCAGGCTGACCCCTCGCGACCGTGACGAAACACGTCAGAGAATCTTCGATGTGTATTTGAGTGACAGCCCGTATTTCACGTGTGATCGTCTTGAGAAGACAACTTATGATTATGATGGTCCAGTTCATTGTGTGACCGTGCCAACGGGGGTGATTGTCGTTCGCAACGGTTCTGTTCCGTTGGTCTGTGGAAACACCCGTCGTGGTGCAACAGCGTATTACCTTGATGTTTCTCACCCTGACATTTTGGAGCATGTGAATTTCCGTGTTCCGTCTGGTGGTGACCCGGCCCGTAAGGCTGACAACCGAACCCAGTTCCATAACGCTGTGAATATCACAGATGATTTCATGGCGGCTGTTGTTGCTGGTGATGATTTCGATCTTGTGTGCCCGCATTCTGGTGAGGTCCGTGAAACGATCAAGGCCCGCGGTTTGTGGGAAGAGATCTTGAAGGCCCGTGCGCTCACAGGTGAACCGTATTTGTTGAACATTGATCGTGCTAATGAAGCTCTCCCTCAGTCTCAGAAGGATAAGGGACTTAGGGTTAACGGATCGAACATCTGTTCGGAGATCACGTTGGCGTCCGACAAGGATCGTACGTTTGTTTGCTGCCTTTCAAGTCTTAACCTTGAAACATACGACGAATGGAAAGACACGACGATCGTTGCTGACCTTGTGCGTTTCTTGGATAACGTAACCCAGTATTTCATCGAGAACGCACCTGATGAGCTTGCTAAGGCTGTGTACTCTGCTACCCATGAGCGCGCTCTTGGTGTTGGCACGATGGGCTGGCACTACTACCTTCAGTCGAAGGGTATCCCGTTTGAGGGTGGCGGTTTCGGGTCTGGCATTCAGGAGACTCACAAGATCTTCAAGAACATCAAGGGAGCCGCTGTAAGCGCTTCTAAGGCCCTCGCAGAGGAACGTGGGGAACCGTCCGACATGGCCGGTACGGGGCTGCGTAACAGCCACCTACTGGCCTTAGCGCCCAATTCCAACAACAGCATCATCGTCGGTACTTCGCCGTCGATCGAACCGATCAGTGGTAACGCTTATTCACAGTCTACCCGCGCCGGTACGTTCTTAGTGAAGAACCCATACTTAGGTCGTTTGCTTGACAAGGTTGCTGTTGAACGTTTGGGTATCGACTTCGATAAAGTTGAAAGCTGGAAGGAATCACAGTGGACAATCATTGTGAAGGCTGGCGGTTCGGTCCAAACCCTTGACTATCTGACCGACGACGAAAAGAACCTGTTCAAGACAGCGTTCGAGATGGATCAGCACTGGCTTGTCGAGCAAGCTGACGCACGTCAACAGTACGTGTGCCAAGCTCAGTCATTGAACCTGTTTTTCCCTTCTGGTGTTTCTGCTGTGTATTTCAACTCGGTTCATTTGAAGGCAATGACTTCACCATATCTGAAGACTGTTTACTACGCTCGTATGGAGCGCGGCGTGAACGCAGATACCGTTAAGGTTATCGAACGCCAAGCTCTTGTGGATTGGACAACGGATGACTGTGTTGCCTGTTCGGGTTGATCATGCTTCCTTTGCCTCACTATGATGAAAGACCAGCCAAAGAGCAATGCTCCGTCGAGGATTGTGATCGGGAAAGTCGTGCCAAATCTTTATGTGCTATGCATTATGATCGCATGAGGAAATCTGGCGCGATTCAGCCGAAAACGCAAGAACGAAAACGTAAACCGATCGTCGAGTGCTCAGTGAACGGGTGTGAGCGCCCGACTGAATGTAAGGGATTATGCCAACTGCACTATAATCGCAAGCGCAGGAAAGGCACTGTTGGCAATCCAGGTGTTCAGAAACCTGAGCACGAATACGGAACTTACCTAGATGGGTATAGGCGTGTAAGAATTAATGGCAAACAATACATGGAACATAGGGTTGTCATGGAATCCCACCTTGGTCGTGAGTTAACAAAGGGTGAAAATGTTCACCACAAGAACGGAGTGCGAGACGATAATCGTATCGAAAATCTTGAATTGTGGAGTAAATCTCAGCCGTGCGGCCAGCGAGTGGAAGACAAAATCGAATGGGCGGTTGAACTATTGAAGTTTTATGCCCCACAGTTACTTAAGGAATCAGTATGAGTCTGCTTGAAAGCTCCATCACTTACGCTCCACGTTATTTGGATTTTATGATTATCTCCAAGAAGCATGAGAAAACACATTGGACAGAAGATGAGGTTAAGCTCGGTGTTGACGTTGAAATGTGGAAGACAGGCAGGATCACTGACAGTGAGAAGAACCTGATCCTAAACATTTTGCGTCTGTTCACTCAGGCTGACACTGATGTTGGTGCTGCATACTATGACAAGCTGATTCCTGTGATCAAGAACAACGAGGCGCGCGCCATGTTCGGGTCGTTCGCTGCCCGTGAAGCTGTTCATCAGCGTGCGTATGCACTCCTGTCGGACACGTTGGGGTTGGGCGAAGAATTCTACACCGAGTTTCTTGAGTACGCTGAGATGCGCGAGAAGCATGAGTTTATGATCGAACCAATCGGCAAGTCATACAGTGAGTTCGCTAAGTACCTGGCGAAGCAAACGATGATCGAAGGCGTTAGCTTGTTCGCTTCGTTCGCTATGCTGTTGAACTTTGACCGTTTGGGTAAGCTCCCCGGCATGTGTGATGTTGTGAAGTGGTCGATGATTGATGAGACGATTCACATTGAAGGTAACTGTGCGGTGTTCCGTACATTCCTTGGTGAGCACCCGTCGATTGTGACCGATGATTTCAAGCGTGACATTTACAACACTGCACGTGAGATGGTTGAGCTTGAGGATGCGTTCATTGATTTGGCGTTCAAGCTCGGTGGTGTGTCGAATCTTGAGGCTGATGATGTCAAGCAGTACATCCGTTACGTTACGGATTATCGTTTGACGCAGCTTGGGTTGAAGCCGAACTGGAACATCGACGTGAACCCGTTGCCTTGGATTGATCACATGATGAGTGGTCGTTCTTTTCAGAATTTCTTTGAGCGTTCGGTTACGGAGTATGAGAAGGATACGTTGACTGGTTCGTTTGAACCCGCTTACAGCGCGTACGCTTCTGTGACATCGGTCACTAAAAGCGTCTAAAGGGGCTTACATCCCAATAGAATTGCCTACGCATCTCCTGCACCACCCCCTGCCACAATGGCGGTAGGCTCGGCACGCGAAAAACCCCTAAATCTCGGCATGAAGGTGCTATACTGTAAGTCAACTTGAACGGAGAAAACGTTGGCAAAGCAGACCTCAGGCACCGAAGAACGCCTTGAAGCAATCGACACAATTTGGAAGGATTTCGGAGACGAATCTATCGGCCTCTTGGGTAAGGGGCAAATCAAGAAGGTAGATGTTATCTCTACCGGCGCATTCGCCATCGACAACATGCTCGGTATCGGCGGCATCCCACGCGGTAGACTCACCGAGATCTACGGCCCAGAATCATCCGGCAAGACAACCCTCTGTCAGCATGTGGTTGCTGAAGCTCAAGCGCTCGGTTTGCGTTGCGCTTACATCGACGCAGAGCACGCTCTCGACCCGATCTACATGAAGGCAACCGGCGTGGACATCGACAAGCTGTGGGTGTCCCAGCCTGACAACGGTGAAAGGGCATTGGGTATCGTTGAGCGTATGGTTCAGACCAAGGAATTCGGTTTGATCATCGTGGATTCGGTAGCTATGCTTACCCCACAAGCAGAAATCGAAGGCGAAATGGGCGACTCTCAGATCGGCGCTCTTGCACGTCTTATGGGTAGGGGTTTGCGTAAGATCACCGGCCCAGCTGGTGAGTCGAACACCGGCATCATCTTTGTGAACCAGATCCGTGAAAAGATCGGTGTCATGTACGGTTCACCTGAGACAACCCCTGGTGGTCGTGCGCTTCGCTACAACGCTTCTGTTCGTATCGACATCCGTCGCAAGGACGCCATCAAGGCTGACGGTGAGATCGCAGGTAACATCACACACCTGAAGAGCGTCAAGAACAAGCTGGCTCCACCGGCCCGTGAATGTGATGTCAAGATCATCTACGGTGAAGGTATCAGCAAGGAAGACTCCTTGTTGGACCCGGCTGTTCAGTCTGGTGTCTTAACTAAGAGCGGTTCATGGTTCGTGTACAATGATGAGCGTCTTGCTAACGGTCGCGAGCAGATGCGGTTGTACTTGAAGGAACGCCCGGATTTCACACGTCTACTTACTGATACACTAGCTGGGATGGACTGGAACGCTTAATGCTCTTAATGGCCGCTAGTGCCCTTGCTGTGTTGTTTGTGGTTGGGGTTTGCGAAGCGGTCATCGGTTTGGGTATCGCAGATATTCTTACACAAAGTAACTTGTTCAAACCTGTACGGGAGGCCATCGGCGATAAGCTGATGGCCTCCCACTTTGATGATGAGAAACCGTGGAAGATGGTAGCATTCTACGGTATCAGCTGCCGTATGTGTGTTTCATTTTGGATCATCGGAATCATCACGTTCATCATGTTGGCTGTCACTGACCTGCTGTATCTGATCTTGTTGTTCTGGATGGCAGGCTACTACTGTGCGAGAGTGATGGAACGATGGATGAAGTAAGACTTGAAGAGGAAGAGATCGAACGTCTACAGGTTGGTTTGGAACGCCCAAATCCTGACACGTGGAAATCGGAAATCCCTGAGGGTCCTGACGGTGATCTGTGGTGGAAGCTCGAAGCGATGAAGCCGCGCCCTATGGAGCGTTGCAAGCGCTGTAAGGGCACAGGGAAGGTCCAGGTGGTGCCTGGGCCTGGGCAACGTAGAAGCGCCCATAAGGGGCCTTGTAGCTCCTGTGACGGCATCGGAATCGCTTGACAGCTGAAGCTGTGTCTGGTATCATGATGTCATGACTAAGTTTGCTGCCGGTTACATTTTTGGTGCTATTTGGACAGCTTGGATGGCTGTACTCTTGTCCACTCTTGTGTGGCAGTTCGCTCTTGGTGTGACCATCGGTGCGATCCTTATGGGTCTTATCGCAGAGTTCTTCTAATGGATTTCTACTTCGGGTGCCATCAGCGTCCAGGTCATTTCTTTTGGACAAACCGAATGAACCGTGTGAGTATAGCTGACGGTCCTATTGGGCCGTGGGGCTATGACGTTGACGGTAAACTGTCGCCGTCTCACGGTGAGCAAAGTGTTGCTGCTGTTCATCATAAGAACGGTTGGACAGCTTTGGCGATGAATGACCGTTCCCAAGATAGTCGCCCGAACTCGCATTCCGTCTTCCTAAGTGAAGGCAACTTGACGTTTGAGCAGATGCTTGATATTGCTCGACGCAAATTCCCTAAGATCGTTCACCGTATCGAACTTGCCGCACCTATCGTGCTTGACAACCCTTAGCAGAACCTGATAGACTAGACGCATGGATAACGAGCGTGTTCTGCTACTGAACGCCACCTTCGAACCGATACGTGTCATCTCTGCTCGACGCGCTCTTGTCCTTGTTCTTGAGGATAGAGCGGACGTGATCGAGGAATCAGATACGATCATCCACTCGAACAGATCTGACTTCATGCTCCCGTCTGTGATCAGACTAAGAGAGTACGTCAGAATCCCGTACGGTTCCCGTGTGCCTCTCAACCGGCGCACACTTATGATCAGAGACAACAACAAGTGCCAGTTCACGCACTGTGATCGTAAAGGAACTACCATTGACCACGTTATGCCTCGCTCTAAGGGCGGCACAAACACGTGGGATAACGTTGTGGCGGCTTGCCCAAAATGCAACGCTAAGAAAGCCGACAAGTTGATGTCAGAAATTGGTTGGAAGCTGAAGAAGCAACCTGTGATGCCAAACTGGAACATCTGGCTTGTGGCGGGGGTTCGTGAACGCCCAGAATGGCTGCCTTACCTTGAACAATTCGGCTTAGCATAACCTGTATAACACCCGGTTTCGTTAACGTGACCGGGTGTTATACTGCGTTCTATGGGTCTGACAAATTACGGCGAAAACAAGGCGCTTGACGCTATTCTGGGCGGCTCACGAGCTACAGCTTGGCCCTCAGGGTTCTACATTGCTCTGTATACCATCTTGCCTACAGCAGATGACGGAACAGGAGGTACAGAGGTTAGTTCCTCTGGCACCTCCTACGCTCGCGTATCGTACGCTAACGACGGTACAAACTGGCCTGCCGCATCATCAAGTTTGAAGCTCAACGGTACCACAATCACGTTCCCTACAGCTTCAGCATCATGGGGTACGGTTGTTGGGTATGGTTTCTATGATGCTCCAACATCAGGTAACTGCTATTACTTTGGACCTTTGAGTTCTAACCTTACAGTTAACACAGGTGTTTCACCTAACTTCCCTATCAACAGCCTAGGTATCAGCGCTGATTAAGGGGTAAGTTATGGCTGACGAAATCGCGTCAACATCCAAGATTGTATTTGTCGGTACGTGGGCGTATCTTGGCGGTGACGTTTCGATGTCAGCACCAACAGGTCAGATCCGTTTCTCACCTACCGTGAGCGTCGATATGGGTGCTGATGAGGTTGAGATTTCGTTCCCTCCTGGTGGCGCTCTTATGCGTGGTGGCGACCAAATGGCGTCAACCGCCACAATCCGCTACAACGCTACAGCACGCCTGCGTTTGACGCTTCCTGACCTTGTACCACCGGTCACAGTTTCACCGCTATACATCCGTCGCATTTCCCCTATCATGCCGACCGTGGTTGGTCGTAACTCTCGTGGAGAACCATTAACATGACATACGAACCAACCAACATCATTGTCGGTGAATGGGGTACGTTGTCAATTATCATTGGTGGCAACGACCTTACTTACTATCGTGGTGTTCCAACACAGGTAGCTAACTGGTCTACAGCAGAACCTTTCTCTGATAGAACCGCGCAACTCGTATTTCCATCTATCACATCATTTGATCCTCTCAGCGCTCATCCATTTAAGGAAGAGGATGATGTTGAAATTTGGCGTACCGGTGCTTCCGGTGTGCGTACCCAGCTGCTATGGGAAGGTTATGTTGCCTCGATTTCTGCTGATCTTGCAGGTGATAGCGACCAGCTGACTGTTGAGTGTGTTGGCGCTCTATATCAGATCGACAATTTTGTGAAGCCACCTTCGTTTGGTTTCCAACCTATTGATGCTGGTGTAGCTATCTCAACCGAGTTGAATTTGCGTGCCCGTAATTACGGTTTGCGTCTTCAGCAAATGTCATCGACCGTATGGTCAAACACACCTTCACGTAAGGTTGGTTCGTTCAACAAGATGTTGACCGGTTGGACCCAAGAAATGTTTCAAGAGGCAGCGACTCCTTCGTTCATGACGCAGAACGAATCTACTTGCGCGATTGTGGTTGGACCTAACGGATACTGGTTGGGTGGAGATCATGGTTCTGTGATCTCATTTGGTGATAGGTTCCCGAACTATGGTTCTTCTACATGGCGTAACATCACCAAGATTTACACTGCCAAAGATAAGGGATGGTATGTAGCTGATTTTGCTATGCACCCGAACGCAACTTACGGATGGTGGCTATCATTAGGTGGAACCGTTTGGCCTATGGGCGGCGATCATACAGGCAATTTCGAAACCTCACAGTTTCATTATGGTGATGCTGAAGGTGCTTCTCCTGACAAGCCTTTTGTTTCTATTAAGGCAACCCCATCTGGCGGCGGATACTGGTTGATGAATTCAGCTGGTTCCGTTTGGACTTTCGGTGACGCTTCATTCCATGGTGCTAACCCACCTTTGTTCAACATCAGCGCGGCTAACGGTCACGAGTACCCTGATCTATGTATTGATATGGTGCCGACACCATCAGGTAACGGCTACTGGATCATGACATGGTGTGGTCGGGTGTACGAGTATGGTGACGCTCAGAACTGGTTTGACGCTATCCCGTTCTACGATAAGGTGTTCTCAGCGCTCGAAACCACCGCGGACGGTAACGGCCTGTGGGCACTCGACACTTACGGTCGTATTCACGCCTCAGGCACCGCTCAGAACCTGTTTGGCGGCTCTATCCAGCATGATGTGGGAGCAGACAACGACTACCATTGGATCGACCTGTGTCGCTCTGAGGGCGGCAACGGTCTGTATGCTGTACGTAATGACGGTCTGGTTGTTGCGATGGGGGACGCGGTTCATCGTGGGTCAGCTATCTTCGATACATCCAACCCGAACAACGGTGGAAAGTCAATCGGATACACGCTTACCAAGGAGATTTCTCGTAAGCCTGTTTTGCGCACGAAGAACACTTGGAAGAAGCATTGGACGATTTCTACAGCAACACCAGGAATCACCCATTCTCTTACACGTGACCGCACAACCTCTTACAACACCTACTATGGTGAAGGCACAGATGTTACCGGTCAAGGATGGCGTAACACCAAGTACGCTAACGCATTCCCATATAGCGGTGATTGGAAGCCACCAACATACCCGTTCTTCACAATCAACACAGTCACATATAACACTGATGCTGTTACTAACGGTGCTGTTAGTGTATGGCAGCGCGCCATGAAGAATAACGGTTGGGATCTTGCGATTGACGGTATTTTCGATGTTTACGATTCGAACATTTGTCGTTTGATGCAAATGGCTGCCGGGTTGGAGCCAAACGGTACTGTCGATTTGCAAACATGGGCTACCACATTCCTCAACTCACCTATCAACCTAACAGGCCCTAGCAGCAGCGCTTACATTGCGCCGCTCGTAGTGGACACCAAGGTAGAACCGTTCCTATATAAGGCTAACGGTGAGATCATGGACACCAACCCTAACTTTACTTCGTCTGTGATGCGCCGCGAAACCTACAGTAGCTACGGTGAAAAGGCTTCTAAGCCAGAAGCTATCATGAGCGCGTTCGCTCAAATGAAGCAGTTCGCTGATCCAGGATGGTACGGTACGATTACGTTGGGTGTTGACCCTGAAGAGGACAGCAAGTACGGTATTCGTGCCGGTCAGAACATTGTGCTCAAGGGATTTAAGGGCGAAGATCTGTTCTTCCATATCACAGAATGCACAGTGAACTGGGAGTCACAGACAGTTAGTCTCACAGTAGATACTAAGGCACGTGACTATGTGACTGTTAACGCTATGATCGAACGTGACCGCACTATCGGTGAAACAGGTTTGAAGGTAGAGCGTAAGTTCACTAAGAAGTCTGATTTCACAGAGGAAATCACTGTGTTCGACTCGGAGGCTTCAGCTGGTTTTATTCCTGCGCACGGTACTCCTGGTGGAGAATGGAACGTTGTTCGTGTTCCTGCTGGCGAAATCGGTAACATCGTTAAGACAGAATTCGCAACATACCCGGCTACGCTGTTCGCTATTGCGGTGTTTGACCGTCCTATCACCCCGAAGTTTTTGAACGATTACACCCGTTTGTTCCAAGGTGGGTTCTTTGATGGTGGTATCATGTCCGATGAGTTCTGGGAGCTATTCCAGCAGAACGCACCTGATAAGGGCCTTATGACCGCGTGGGGTGGTCAAGGTGATTTGTGTGGTACATGGCCGAAGAAGTACGATGAAGGCGAAATTCAGCAGTCTGGACTTGCAGGTATCAGTGGCAAGTTTAAGGATGACGGACAATGGACATACTGGTCTTCTCAGCCACCGTGGTTGTGGGTTGGTATTTGGGCTTTGACTTCAACTTTCATTGAGGGTCGTTTCTACGGTGGTACATCTGGTGGTTTCAACTTCTCCGATATTGATACGCTTGCTAACCCTCAGCAAACCTCTATTCAAGGTGTTGGGGCTATCGGTCGCGACCTTACGTTTGCTGAGCAAATGGAAATGATCAAGGGTTGGACTAGCTGATGGCAAGAATCGCTAAGGACCAAATCGAGTACAAGTACATTCTTGAGCAGACTGTTGAGAGGCATGATTGGATTCAAGATCAGGCTGGTCGTTTGCATTCGTTTCCTAGGTTGAGCTATTTTCTTAATCTTGGTGCTGGATTTGACTTTATTATTTTCTCCGATTTTAAGGTAGACACATCTGATAACGTGTCATTACACACGATGTGTGACGCCGTGTTTGATGATGACGGCGACGCCGTCTATTTCAGTCCGATGATCCCGTGGATTGGTTCGGCTTTCTATCTTGCTGAGCAGGCTCTTGCTGTTTGCGCGTCAGCGGACGGATTCATCTACCTGTGGGTTCAGGCTGTCGGTTTCTCCGGTGCTACTTACGCTGTTGTCAAGTTCAATCCGAACGATGGAACATACACCAATTCTACTCTGATCTACGGTAGTGATCTTCTTATCACGGGAAGCGACTACAATTCTGCTACCATGATCGACTCTGGAGGGTATGTTTACATTTCTCCTAATGAGGGCGACGTTGTGGTGTACAACAAAACCACAGACTCGTTCTCTGGTATTACGCGCTCTCTTCCAGGTGTGAAGTGGAAGGAAAAGCCGGTAGCAACACCATCAGGTGTTGTGCAGTTTACTGGTGATGGTAACCCGTCTTTGTGGATGGCACGCTACTCAGGTAGCGGTTCTTCTTTGGTTGAATGGGATTCAACAGCGTTAGGAGCCAACAGACCTTTTGCAACAGGCATTACAGTGAAGGGTCCGGGTAACATTATCTATAAGGCTGTCAATCAGTTTGCAACACCACAATACAGAATGTATCTAGCATCTATTAACGTTGCTTCAGGTTCAATCTCGTACAGCCTTATTCCTTCTCCAATATTTTTTGGTTCTGTGTTCTTCATGGATACGTTACCAGGGGGTTCAGGGTTGATTGCTGGAACAGATTTTGGTGGAACATTCCAACCTTTCCTTTCTTCAGCTTACAAGTACAACGGATCAACATGGTCTATGTATTCCGTTAAACCAACCATTGATTATTCTGCGCCTTATGTGTCTCAGGTGGTGATGCCTTATCGTCGCGCCAGTGATACTAATGTGGTTTACTCTGGTGGTCTATCAGGTGATGTGCCGTATGAGTATGACTCGTATCGTCAACGTCGTGATGGTGTGGTGAAGCTAGATTACGAGCATGATATGGAACCGGAGATTTGTCCGTTAGCTCATGTAACGAATGAAGGTCCAACCTATTGGATGCCTCCTATTAGTCGTGGCGGGAAGATGTATTTCGTGACAGGATGGTTTTACTATGTTGGCCACAACTGGAACCCTAGTACCGGAACTTTCGATACGGAAACCTTTGGTAGAAACCCTACTTCGTACATTGCGATTGTGACACCTAAGGTTTTTGTTGAGGATGATAGAGAACCTCTTCGTAAGGTTCAGCAGCAGCCGAAGCTCCGTAAGGTTGGTTCTGCTGGAAATACTAACAACCTTAGGAAAGTCGGGACGCATCCGTAAGCGCTGATGGCAACACGATATACTTAGTCATCAAGGAGCGCAGATGACAACGATCTACAACGAAATTGATACGGTTATTGGTGACCCGCAGGCAGTCATTGTTCGAGTAGAGCTTGTTTATGACAAGAACGTTTCGCCGGTAGCGTACAATACTGTTGAAGATGTGATGGTACAAGGTACCTACACACAGTACACTGACGAGCTGGGTCGTTGGTCAATTTCTGTTGTCCCGAACACGCTCATCCACCCAGCTAACAGCGTTTACCGTATCACTGAAACAGTTCGTTACAACGGTTCTCGTGACGTTTACTATGTGAGTGTTGATACTGATCTTAACCCTGTGTGGGTTGGTGACATTCTGGTTACGTCTGGTGGCGCACCTATTGGTGGTGGCGGTACAGGCGCTGGTGCGACAGGCGCAACAGGAGCACGCGGTTACACTGGTGTACAGGGTTCCACAGGAGCTACCGGTGTAGGCACACAAGGCTTTACAGGTGTCGCTGGTGCGACCGGTATCCAAAGTGCTACCGGTCCAGCCGGATCAGGTGGTTCTTCTAACCCGCCAACCTATCAGGTGTTCGCTACT
>Ga0116184_10003358_pt1 | contig 13219 bp, 16 predicted proteins | sample AD_JPNNA5_MetaG_FD_89886 | JGI IMG/M metagenome (GOLD analysis project Ga0116184, IMG submission 89886) | Active sludge microbial communities of municipal wastewater-treating anaerobic digesters from Japan - AD_JPNNA5_MetaG | ecosystem: Engineered > Bioreactor > Anaerobic > Digestate | place... | reverse complement strand
TCGAGAAAAATCTGGATCAATTCATCCATTGCCATGTCATTACCTCATGAATTTCTTTGTAACGTAGACGAGCTGCTCGGGCTTGAATGGCTTCACGAGCCAACCGGAAGCCCCGGCCTTTTTCCCTTTCATCTTCATTTCTTCTTGCGACTCCGTTGTGAGCACCAGGATGGGAGTGTATTTGAACGGGGTCTTTTTCACCTCATGAATGAACGTGATGCCGTCCATGATCGGCATATTGATGTCGCTGATGATCATGCCGATGTTTTCTCCGTCCTTCATGGCCTGGTTCAGCTTCTCCAGACCGTCGGCGCCATTGACCGCGTTGATGGTTTCAAAGCCTGCTTCCTTCAGGGTGTAATTGACGGATGCTCGAAGCGTGGCTGAATCATCCACCACGAGGACCTTTCCCTTCATCAGGCCACCTCCTTCAAGATTATGTCGAACCCCGAGAGCAGGATGCATTCCTTCACACGGGTGCTTATTGCCTTGATTCGAAAGGTCCCCTCATTTTCTGCGCTTTTTTTGATGGCATACAGGAGCTGGAGACCGGAGATGTCTATGTCGTCCACCCCTGAGAGATCGAGCACGGTTTCGTGGATGGTTTCATCGAGCAGCGGCTCGACCTTCATGTGGATCGATTCAATCTCTGAAACGACCAGAGAGCCCTTGAACATGAGAGTACCCGATACATCCCTGCTGATTTCCATATGATCTACCTCATGGAGATGGGAAACAGCTTATCCAGCTTCACTGCCTTGAATATATTGTAGAGGTTTTCATGTATTCCCTTGATCTCAAAGCTCGCATTGCTGCTGTCCAGCCCTTTGAAAAAGATCAGGATTTTGCCGATGCCCGAAGATCCCATGGTCGGAACGAGACTCAGGTCCATAGTGACTTTTCTGGGATGCAGCTTGAGCACTTTGCCCAGTTCCGTTCTCAGCACCTCGGCTGCCTCGGTATCGACGGCGCCGGATACCTTCACGAAAAGAGCGTCTTCCGTCTTTCTTGTTGTAACCTCCATCAGCTCCTCCTTTAGCCTTTTACATTCGCTGCCAAGTCTCCTTGCCCTAAGATCGGAAAATCAAGAGCAGATCTTTATACGAAAGCATTCCGCTACAGTTTAATCCAGGGGTGGAGATCCGGAGAGATTTGCTCATGGAGCGGGGTTAATTCATTGATGCATGGGGATGGTGTTTTCTTCGAGGTTTCAGCTTGCCGTATCGATCGGTCCGGCTTATCGTTTAAAAGAGCACCAGGCCGTCCTCCAATCCATGATCTTCGCCTGCGGCGAGAGAATTGCTGTGAGGATTCCTGAGCCTCGAGAGAATGTCCTTGAACTCCTGGGTAAAGATTTCCCGCCGGTCAAGGCTCATCTGACGAGAGATGTCGTCGCGCATGGAGCCCATTGAATGGGCAAAACTGCTCAAGCCGTCAAAAATATTTTCGTTTCCGTCGAGTATCATCATGAGCTTGTCGATGTCGGCCCTGAACCTCTTGATTGCATCCGTACACCTGCCGGCGCAGGTGTCTATTCCCCTGATCGATCCCATCAAGAGATCTTTGATTTCCTCCAGCTCGTGTTTGACGGCATTCGCTTCATGAGCGAATCTCTCTGAAATCTCTTCGAGATCAAGAGACCCGTATCCATACTTTATCATCTTTGCCAGTGATTTGAACAGGAAGGTCGTTTTGGACATCGCCTCGAGCATTTCCCGATGCCCTCCGAGCGAGGCACCGGAGGAGATGCGTTGATCGAATTCATCACACAGCGAGATGAGACGATCCGTTTGCACCTGCTGTGATTCCTTGAGATGACGAAGCGCGTCGAGCTTCCGGGCGATATTGGCGAAAACCGCCGATACCTCGGAGATCACGAGATCGAAAGTCGATCTTCCATTCCGGTTCATGAGGAGGAACTCTCCCACAGCATCCTTGTCTTCTTTGATGCGGGAGACCATGTCTTCAATCCTTCCGATCTCCCGGCCGAGCTCCCTTCCATGTTTGCGGAGCACTTTGATCAGCTGAGAAATGAGGTCGCGTGAAAGGGACGATGCCTGCTCCTGAAAGAGAACGGCATCCATGATGTCGTCCCGGTTGCCGGGGATGTCTCTTAATGACCTCATCTTTTGTAATCCATACGAAATGGCGGTGATGTCCTGATTCACGATATCATGTGCTTGGAGGCCCGACATGATCTTCAGGATCGGTTCTTTCATGGAATTCGAGCGCGAGACAAGATCCTTGAGGATCATGATCGCACTGCTCAACGTACATCTTACTGACCGTGCATCATCGGTGATGATGGAGGCGGCTTCTTCAATCAGTGAATTCTCGAGCTCCAGGGCATCTTGTATGATGCCGACGAGATTGTCTCTCTCGATTGCAAGTTTCAGTGCAAGGGATCCGGCATCATGATCCGGATCCTGACAGATCGAGGAGCCTTCGAACATGCTGAGCAGACTCTCCATATTAGGATAAGACAGCTCGATCGTCTCAAGCACCTGAACATCATGGCTCCTCATGGGTTTTATCAGGAAAGCCAGATTCCGTATCGAACCTTCCATATCTCCCACGACATTCTCGATCACCCCTATTTCCCCGTGAGCGTATAAGGAATCAAGGGTGCCGGATGCCTGCTGAAAGGTCTGGTGTATCTCCAGGTTGATCTCGGGAAGATCCATGCAAATTCTGTTATACGCCTGATCGATTCTTTCCCGAATCGTTTCGACTGACAGGAAAATCTGATCGATGACACCGTGATCCGGAGATAGAGACTTGATCATCTCAACAAAAAGGCGGCAGGTGTCTGGTGAAGATCGTTCATTTGTCGGCATATTCCCCTGCATTATCCCTCGATGCCCTCACCTGGAAGAACTCTCGGACAAATCCCCTGAATTCTTTAGCCGCTGTAGCATTGGAATCCGATTCGGGAATAAGCACATTGACAGGGATTTAAATGAATACTATCTAGTTTGACATCTGCGCCTCATATTATAGAATTTTATGTTATGTCTTATCGAGATGGAGTCTTGGGATTGGCGGCAAGGGAAGAAGTCAAAAGAGTCAGCACGGGGTAGGGCGGCACTGTTCTGAACTGTAGGTGGGAGACAGCATGGATCACTCATTCATTGTTGTTGTAACCGGTCTTTCCGGATCAGGCAAATCTACCGCACTCAAGGCGATCGAAGACGAGGGCTTCTTCTGCATGGATAACATCCCCATCGATCTGCTCATGAAGTTCATCGAGATCTACGACTCCGCTACCTTCGATATCCCCAAGGTCGGCATCGGGATGGATGTGAGAGCCGGAGCGGGCTCCATTACAAAAAGGGCGCCCTGGATGGTCTCCCTTCTGCGGAATATGGCAGCGGATGTTCACCTCGTATTTCTGGAGGCGAACAAGGAGAATCTCCTGAACCGGTATAAGGAGACCAGGAGAAGGCATCCCCTCTCGGATCTCTATCCCAATCTGCTCGATGCAATCGATGCCGAGGTATCCATCATGGAGCCCATCAGGGATATGGCCGACTACATCATCAATACAACAGAGATGAACGTCCACGAGCTTCAGGCCAAGATCAAGCAGATCATATCCTCGAAGGACAAGGCAAGGGACATGTATATCGAGATCCGCTCCTTCGGGTTCAAGAAGGGTGTGCCTGTGGATGCCGACATCGTCATGGATGTGAGGTTTCTTCCCAACCCCTACTTCGTCGATTCCTTGAGGGACAAGACCGGTACGGATGAGGAGGTGAGGGAGTTTCTTTCGCAGTATGAGAGCTACCGGGATTTTATCGAGAGGTTCAGAGGTCTCATTCAGTCCATACTCCCTCTTTATAAAAAGGAGGGACGGTCGTATCTGAATATAGCCATCGGCTGTACAGGGGGGAGGCATCGATCTGTTGCCGTTGCAGAAGAAATCATGAAGGTGGTGGAGGAGGCCGGATATAACGGCAAGCTCATACACAGAGACATCGGCTTAGGAGGTCATTGAAGAATGGTTGGCATCATAGTGGTTGCTCATGGAAGACTTGCTGAAGCCCTTGCGGAGACAGCAGAAATGATCGTCGGTCGAGTCGAGGCTTTCAAAGCCTGCTCCTTCTGCCAGGGAAGCGACGTCGACAAGCTCAGGAAGATGCTCAAGACATCCATAAAAGAAGTGAATTGCGGCCAGGGAGTGATCATACTTACCGATATGTTCGGAGGCACACCCTCGAATATCAGCCTTTCGTTTCTCGAAGAAAACGAAGTGGAGGTAATCACCGGGGTCAATCTCCCCATGGTCATCACGGCATTGACCAAGAGGGAAGGCAAGAACATGAAGGAACTCGCTCAGATCCTGAAAGAGCACGGCTCCCATAACATAAATATCGCCTCGGAAATACTCTCAACGACAATAGGGAAGAAATGAACATAATCCTCGTGCGGGTAGACGACAGATTCATTCACGGGCAGATACTTGAGTCATGGATTCCATTTCTCAAGGCCCAGAGTGTAATCGTTGTCAATGATGCCCTCGCGTGCGATCATTTCCAGAAAACCATCATGTCCATGGCCATCCCCGACAGGATCACCTTAAGGATCGTTCCCTTAGACGATGCTCCTGATCTGATCGACGACAAGGATCTTGAAGAGAAACGAACCCTGGTCATCGTATCCTCGATCAAGGATGCATATTCATTGTATTCGAAAGGCTTCACCTTCAGCAAGCTCAACATCGGGAACAACAAGGGCGGCGATTCATCAAAGCAGGTATCATACTCGGTCTGGGTGGACAGGGAAGATCTCGTCATGCTCAAGTCACTTATGGACAAAGGGGTTGACGTGAGCCTCCAGTCAGTACCGAGAGAGCGCGTTATCGACATGAGATCCATTCTGGGCATGGTGTCTGCATGATTCTTTCGGCTGTTACCAGTGTGGCCGTGGGCGCCCTTCTGTGGCTCGATCGGGTTTTCATATTCCAGTTCATGGTCAGCCGTCCGATCGTCCTTTCGCCCATCATGGGATTCATCATGGGGGATGTCTCCATCGGTCTGATCGTGGGTGCGTCACTGGAGCTCCTCTGGCTCAATGCTCCCCCTGTAGGTGCTTATCTTCCGAATGATGAGTCTTTCTGCGCCGTGGTTGCGACTCCGACTGCTGTCTGCGCAGCCGGCTACATGAGCGATACATCGGCCGCAGGGCTTGCCCTTTTAGCGAGCCTTCCCTTTGCTCTGGTAGGCAGATCTCTGGATGTCCGCATCCGGACGTTGAATCAGGACCTTCTCCCGGAAAAGATCGAAGATCCCGAGCATACGGTAGAACGCGCCATGGGGAAGGCCCTTGCCCGCAGCTACGCTTTTGCCCTGGTGACATTGGGCATCTCTGCAGGACTTTTGTGGGCGGCGGTATCGCTTATTGGACCAGCCCTTCCGAGTACATTCAAGCTTTCGCTTTCCTTCATGCCTTCGGCGACTGTAATAATCGGCCTGGCAGGCCTTTTGACCAAGGGCAGGCCCAAGCCGAGCCATGCAGGTCTCTTTGTTCTGGGAATGACGATCGTAGTCTTTCTCTCATGGATGCGGTAGCATTTCGAAAGACACAGCGGGATGATCTCCCCGCGATCCTTGAGATCGAGAGACTGTCGTTCCCATCACCTTGGAACCTGCATACCTTCATCTCGGTGCTCTACGACAAAGACAGCTACAATCTTACGGTATGGTGCGATGGAGAGATCAGGGGATATTGCTTTACCCTCGTCATGAGAAAAATGGTCCACCTGCTCAATCTCGCCGTTCATCCTGATTGCCGGCGAAGGGGTATTGCCCGAAGCCTCCTCGAGGAGATAATTTCGTTTGCCAGATCGAGCAATAAATCGTATGTATTTCTCGAAGTGAGGAAGTCGAACCGCATCGCGCAGAGCCTTTATGCTTCCATGGGGTTTTCCCATGCTTTTACCTGGCGTCGCTATTACACCGACACCGGTGAAGACGCTTACATCATGGTAAAGAAAATCGAGAGGATCGGGGAATGAAAGATACTCGGGCAAGGGTTATATCCAATCAGGAAGTAGCGCAGGATACGTACCTGATGATCCTGGAGTGCAACCTCCCATCTTCCGTGCCCGGCCAGTTCGTCATGGTCAAGATCGACGAAACGAGCTGCGACCCTTTTCTCCGCAGGCCGATCGCAATCCTTCGACAGGGCGACAACAGCATTGAGCTGCTCTACAAGGTCAGAGGAGCGGGGACCCTTGAGCTGTCAAGAAAAAACAGCGGCGGTATCCTTTCAGTGCTCGGTCCCTTGGGGAACGGGTTCAGCCTTTCTGAAAGAAATGGTACCATTATATACGTAGCAGGGGGAACAGGGCTTCCTCCTATTCTGGCCCTGGCGGAAAGGATCAGGAGAGGATATCTGATTGTCGGAGCACGCACCCGGGCCGACATCCCCCTGTGGAAAAGGATGGAAGGCATCTCCGGCATCAAAGCCCTGGCAATGACGGAAGACGGCTCGTTCGGACGCAAAGGCATGGCAACGGACGCACTTGCCGAGCTTACAACCCAGGATCCAAGCCCCTGTATCATCTATGCCTGCGGACCTGCCGGCATGCTGAAAGCAGTCTCCGAGCAGGCCCGCCGCATCCGGGCACGATGCCAGGTTTCCCTCGAGGAGCGCATGGCATGCGGATTCGGGGTGTGCTCTGCCTGTACTGTGAAGACGTCGGAAGGCAGTAAGAGGGTCTGTGTTCAGGGGCCGGTATTCGAAGCCGATCTCGTTGAGTGGGGCGCATGATGGATACTTCCGTAAGGATAACCTCGACCCTTACCTTGAAAAACCCGGTGCTGAGCGCTTCGGGCACGTTTGCCTATGGGGAGGAGTTCTCGAAATTATTCGATCTTTCCATTCTCGGAGGAATTCTCACAAAGGGGCTCTCCCTCAAGCCCAAAGAGGGAAATCCGACCCCCCGGGTGTGTGAAGCGCCCTGCGGGCTTATCAATGCGATCGGGCTTGAAAACATCGGTGTCGATGCTTTTATCTCCGACAAGCTCCCGTTCCTTTGTACGTTCGACACGCCGATTATCGTAAATTTTTTCGGCACGAGGGAAGAAGAGTATGAACTCATGGCCGGCAGACTGAATATCGAGGGGGTCTCTGCTGTCGAGATGAATGTGTCCTGTCCGAACGTATCCAAGGGAGGGCTGGAGTTCGGAAAGGACCCCGGGATTTTGAGGAACCTTGTCGCGCAGGTGCGCAAGGCAACGGAGAAGCCTCTCATCGTGAAACTCACACCTCTAGTCAGCGATATAGGCGAGATGGCGCTGGCGGCGCAGGATGGCGGGGCAGATGCCGTTACCTGCTCGAATACCATACCGGCCATGGCAATCGATGAGAAAACCTGGAGACCGGTTCTCGGCAACGCAACCGGCGGTCTCTCGGGTCCGGCCATCAAGCCCATAGCGCTGAGGAACGTGTGGGAGGTGGCGAAAAGGGTGCGTATCCCCATCATTGCCTCGGGGGGGGCCGGATCCTGGCAGGACGTGATCCAGTTTCTCCTCGCCGGTGCATCTGCCGTCGAAATCGGCAGTGCCTCTCTCAGAGACCCTTTATGCTTTCGTTCAATAATCGAGGGCATCGAATCTTATATGTATGACCACAATTTGATGTCGGTATATGAGCTCATAGGAAAGTTAAAGACACCGTAGAGCTTTATCCAAGGTCTCCCATTCGGCTTTCTGAAGAGCCACCCTCCACGACGATATCTTCGGATCTGTGAGATTAACAGGAGAGACAACCCTGTTGAGCACGTAGAAGAAATTTCTCCAGGAGAATTGTTATGCTGTTCCAGCATATAGGTAGGGCAGTTCCTCTGGTGGCGGTATTTACCGGGATGTGCCTGGGCATCCTCATCTTCGTAAAAGATCTTGTATTTATCATCCTTTGCCTCTTCTTCATCGTAATGCTTTCCAGCACAGAGAGATACCTTCATATTATCTTCGGTGTCTGCCTCGGCTACCTCGTTATGTCGGTCTCGCCTCATCCAGCCATGATTCCTGACGGAGAATACGCCGTGCAGGGATATGTCCGGCAATCAGGCTTTATGCACGGCACGTTCAGAGTCGTGCTTGATGATGTACTTCTCGGCGATCATCCCATACGCGGACAGGTGATGCTTTCGGTGTACAAAAATGCCTGTGACCTCGAAAAGGGATCTCTGCTGAAGGGAAGGGTACATATAAAGAACAAGAAAGGGTATGGCAACTCGGGAGAATTCGTGTATCAGGAATACCTCCTTACCGAGGGCATAACCGCATCAGGATATATCAGTGATTTGAAAGAGATGAACGAGTTCCATCCGTGCAGGTCGTACGGACTGAAAAAACATCTGTGCTTATCCTTTTCCGGGTATGCTCGACCGGAAGCCGAGATACTCAATGCGGTCCTTACAGGAGACCGCTCCGGCCTTGTGTACTCCCTGCAAGACAATTTTTCCTCGCTGGGGATTACCCATCTTATAGCCATATCCGGGCTTAACATGGGGATTGTCTTCCTCCTGGGATATTCTTTTGTCTTTATGATTATGAGGCTTGTCATTCCTCTCTCCCTCCGCCTCGATACCCCCTTCGCAGCAAAATCAGCAGGACTCGTTTGCGTCATTCTCTACACGCTCTTTGTCGGGTATTCAGCACCGGCAGTGAGATCGGCCATAATGGTTGTCTGCTTCGTCACGTCATTCATACTGATTCGGAAGCCCAGCCTGATCGAGAGCCTTGCCCTTTCGGGGATCATCATTTTACTATGGATGCCGGGCTCACTCTTTTCTGCAAGCTTTCTCCTCTCTTTTGCCGCCGTTCTCGGATTGATCGGAATGTACTCCCTCATGGAGTCATATCCAAAGTGGGTCGTGTATGCGGCAGTACCAATCGTGAGCATGGCTTTTACGGCCCCGATAGTTATCTACTTTTTCGGGTTCATGTCGCCGATCAGTATCCTGGCGAATCTCGTATTTGTACCCTGGTTCAGCTTCATTATCATGCCGCTCGGGATTGCAGGCATTGCCGCCATGGCAGTTTCCGAATACCTTTCGGGACATCTCCTTTCGATAGCTTTTGATTGCATAAGCATCATCCTTAAAACATCCGACCTTGTCGGATCGCTGGAGCCGATCAGATGCCCGGGAAAGGCTTGGATAGCTGTCTGCTACTGCGGCCTCGTGACGGCTTTCTTCTCAAGACCCTCATTGCTGAAGAATTTCATCCTCTTTCCCTGTGCCATTCTCGTATTCGCGATTCCGGTGTTTTTGCAGATATCGAGAATATACGATCCCTTGTGTTTCGACTTCATAAGCGTGGGGCAGGGAGACAGCATCCTCGTAAGCAAAGGCTCAAAGGCCATTCTCATCGATGCCGGCGGCTCGCCTTATGGGTCTGATACCGGTCGCTTTATCGTAGGGCCGCATCTCCTCAGACGATGGATAACGAGTCTGGACCTCGTTGTGATCACCCATTCTCACCCGGATCATATTGGGGGAATGGCCTTCATCCTGAAGCGTTTCCCGGTAAAGGAGATCTGGAGCAACGTGAAAACCGATTGGAATACGGATTTCCAATCCGTCATCGGAATTGCGCAAAAGAAATCAATTCCTTTGAAAAATGTCTGCCTTGATGATACCTGTCATATGCGCGGCCTCAAGGTAGAGGTTTTGAACCCGCCAAAAAGGATAATGGAAAGAACGGAAGATCTGGATCTGAATTTGCATTCAGTAGTCTTGAGGATCGGTGATGAAAGCATGAAGGGTCTTTTTATGGCCGATGCCGGAGGGCTTGGAGAAATCAGACTGAGCAGGCTTGAAAGGGATATTTCTGCGGATGTGCTCAAGGCGGCACATCACGGATCCAAGAACTCCTGTTTTTCCATGTTCCTCGATCGAGTACATCCGCATTTTGTTGTCATCACCGTTGGAAAGGATAATATCTACCGTCTTCCTCACAGATCCGTTCTCGATCGTTTGAAAGAGAGGGCGATAGCCGTACACCGCACCGATTGCGATGGAGAGGTTAAATTTTATAAGGAAAACAATATCCTTCAAGTTAAGTCGGCAAAAGCATATACCGATAATAGACTTGAAAGTGCATCCGCATGCACGAAATGAGTGAGGAGCAGGGGCGTCAGCAATCATATGAAGAAGGACAATTCAAGAGGATTCTCAATCTTGGAACTTTTAGTGGTCGTTGTCATCGTCGGCATTCTTGCGGCTGTCGCTGTACCGAGCATGGGTGCCTGGCAGTCCAAGAGAGACATGAACGCCTCGGCAAGAGAGATTGCATCGTTTCTTCAGCAAGCCCGGAGTGAAGCTGTAAGGAGAAATACGATTGTATGGGTGGAGTTCACACCTGAGAGCAATTCATATTTCATGAGGACAGGTACGGCTAATCTCTCCCCGGTCATCACTCTGCCGAGAGGCATTTCCATTGACAATACAAGTTTTAGCGCAAACCGGGCCAGATTTACGACGAGAGGCTTTGCCGAAGAACCGGGCAGTGTAACTATCCAGGTAGACGGCAGGCCCGTAGATAGAAGAAACTGGACGAGAGTCATAGGTGTGTCATTAGGAGGAAGCGTGAGTATCTCACAATAGCCTTTCAAGGACGTTTACATGAGATATAACAATATAAATGATATAAATAAAATAGATGTATTCAAGAATGAAGAGGGGTTGACGCTCGTAGAGCTGATGATCGTTCTCGTTTTGTCCCTGGTCTTAATGGCTGCCGCATACATGTCTTATCAGGTCCAGAGCACATCGAGCCAGACCCAGGCCCAGGTATCCCAGATGCAGCAGGACCTCAGGGTCGCCATGTACAACCTCTCGAAGGATATCAGGAACGTGGGATGTAGACGAAATATAGGCACTGTAATTACATCTGGTCCAGATGGCATATCCCAGATAGTTGCAACTTCTAACAGCAGCGGGCTCAACAGGCTGACTCTCTATACGGATATCACGGGAGACCCGGAAGGAAGCCCTGACGGGGATTCAAATGATCCCGGTGAGCATGTCCTCTATCGGCTCAATGGCACGGATCTCCAGCGGTTTGATTTCAATGACGGCGGTAAGATCCTGCAGATCGCCCAGAACGTTCAGGTTTTTGAACTGAGGTATTATTCCCATGATCCGGCGACAAATACGTTTAACGAGATAGCGGCTCTTGCCGGAAATGAGGAAGATGTGCGGCTCATAAAGATAAAGATGACCGTGCGGAGCAGTCAGCCTGATCCCGATTCAGGCAATTACTTGACCAGAACCCTGGAGAGAAGGATAAAACCAAGGAATATCAAGGAATATAATTGATTATTAAAATGCAAGAAGGTCTGAATTCATGAAGAGCGAACGAAAAGAACATGATCCCATTTTTTCAATGGCCGATGGAGGGTTCACGCTCATAGAACTTATCATTGCCGTCGTCATCTTCTCCATAGGTATTCTTGGCGTAGCTGCTCTGCATTACGAGTCCATCAGAGGCACCGACTTTGCCATGCAGATTACACGGGCGAACAGCGTATCCGAAGACCTGACGGAATATCTCAAGGCGCTTCCTTATGCATGCGATTCTTTCGGCGGCTCGGCCCCGATCACCGGGCAGATCAACAGGGCAGCAGAAGATGTAAACAACGAGAGCACCGGACGCATACCCTATCGGAGGACGTGGTTCGTTACTCAGGCCAGAGACAGCAGCAACAACATCGTCAACGATGCGAGGTTAGTCACGGTGCAAACCTGGTGGGATAATAACAACCACCACATCTCATTCACTTTTTATAAAAACAGAGACTAGGATAAAGGGTGATGAGATGAGGCGAGGAAAAGACATGGGCAAGCGAGGAATGGCATTGGACCGGATTATGGGCGATGACAGGGGCGCAGTCCTCATAATGGTTCTGATCATCCTGATAGCCGTCATCATCATCGGGATAAGCGTCATGAGGACAACCGTGATCGAGAATGCCATTGCCGGAAACGAGAGGGTGGTCATCACCAATTTCAACCTCTCGGAGAGCGGGATCGATTTTGCCCTTCACGATTATGTTTCCTTCACCACGTCCCTTGGGGTTATCGGGGGTACTTACGTTTATACGACAAACGGCGTTCAGGTCCACCAGCTCCCCTCGGCCATTGCCGGAATCGATGAGCTCAAAGTCAGAAAGCTGGCAGTAGAGAATCCGCCAACTGCCGGGGAAACCGGGAATATGGCTGATGCAAACAGCGTGGGTGGACGCGACGATTTGAGAGCCCATTTTTACCTCATCCAAGCCAGAGAAGGCAATGAGACGATCCATGTCGAGGCCTACAAGATACTACCAAAAGGCATTCAGGATTAGGAGGTTCAGCATGGTGAGACGGATAGGTATGATTCTGCTTTGTGTCCTGTTTGCAGGCTTTGTTTCCAATACCTTGAGAGCTGACGACACGGAGATCTTCGGCGGAGCCGTGGTGAACCTGGAGCCGAATGTTCTCATCATTTTCGATAATTCGGGAAGTATGGACGAGGAGATTCAGCAAACCCCATATGATCCTACCCGAACTTATTCAGGTCCTTATTCCACGTCAATGGTCTATAGTTCGACCAACCAGCGCACCTGGAGCAATTTCCAGAACATAGGGAACGATTTACTCGTCAGCTCGACGGAGATAGCCTGTACACAAGCCAGAGATGATCTGAACGAACAAGGATGGGCGTACTTGCGCATCAGCACCACTGCACCCCATAATTGTGCCAATTGGCCAACATCAAACCGATGGCTTCGAACAGGCAACTATAGAAACTACCTTCTTACTCCGGGCGCAGAATATAGAAGAAAAATCGACATAGCAAAAGAAGTCGTCAAAGAGATCATCGATACGGTAGACGGCGTGCGGTTCGGCATCATGATCTTCAACCGATACAACAGCACCATGGGTTACGATCAGGGCGGGCGGGTCGTGGCTCCCTGTGCGACACGAACGACCAGTGCCCAGAAGCAAGCATTAAAGAAAATCATCGACGACCTAAATCCGGAAACGAATACGCCTCTTGCGGAAACACTGGCCGAGGCGGGTTTATATTTTGCCGAGCTGAGGTCCTGGTCGAACCCGTCAACCACTTCGGCCGGCATAATCGATCGCGGCACATATATCAGTCCTGTCCAATGGAGATGCCAGAAGAACTATATCATCCTCATGACCGATGGTGAGCCCACC
>Ga0116184_10003357_pt1 | contig 13220 bp, 12 predicted proteins | sample AD_JPNNA5_MetaG_FD_89886 | JGI IMG/M metagenome (GOLD analysis project Ga0116184, IMG submission 89886) | Active sludge microbial communities of municipal wastewater-treating anaerobic digesters from Japan - AD_JPNNA5_MetaG | ecosystem: Engineered > Bioreactor > Anaerobic > Digestate | place... | reverse complement strand
TGGGACTCGTCGATGAGCTTCTGGTGCGCCTCGCGCTCGGGGGAGAACCAGTAGCCGTTGTACACCAGCGCGGCGTAGCGGGGCATGAGGTCGTCCCGCAGGCGCATGACCTCGCGGTCCATGGTGATCTGCTCCATGCCGCGGTGGGCCACCTTGAGGATGGTGCCGCCGGGCGTCTCGTACACGCCCCGGGACTTCATGCCAACGTAGCGGTTCTCCACGATGTCCACCCGGCCGATGCCGTTTTTCCCTCCCAGCTCGTTGAGCCGCGCAAGGAGGTTCGCCGGGCTCAGCTTCCTGCCATCGATGGCCACCGGGTCGCCGTCCTTGAAGGAGATCACGATGGAAGTCGGCTTGTCGGGCGCCCTCTCCGGGGAGCACGACAGCACGAACATGTCCTCGCTGGGCTCGTTCCACATGTCCTCCAGGATGCCACCCTCGAAGCTGATGTGCAGCAGGTTGCGGTCCATGCTGTAGGGCTTCTTCTTGGTGACCGGCACGTCGATGCCGTGCTTCTTCGCATAGTCTATCATCTTCTCGCGGGAGCGAAGCTTCCACTCGTCCATCTTCCAGGGCGCGATGATCCTGATCTCGGGGTAGAGCGCCCAGCAGCCGAGCTCGAAGCGCACCTGATCGTTGCCCTTGCCCGTGGCGCCGTGGGCCACGGCAAAGGCCTTCTCCCTGCGCGCGATCTCCACCATGTATTTGGCGATGAGCGGCCGTGCGAGCGAGGTGCCCAGGAGGTAGGTGCCCTCGTAGGCAACGTCGGCCCGGTAGGCGGGGAACACGTAGTCCCGCACGAACTCCTCGCGCAGGTCCTTGATGTAGATCTTCTTTGCGCCGGTCCTCTTCGCCTTGGCCTCCAGGCCGTCCAGCTCCTCGGCCTGGCCCACGTCCGCGGCGAAGCAGATGACCTCATACCCGAACTCGTCGATGAGCCACTTGAGGATCACCGACGTGTCGAGACCTCCCGAATAAGCCAGTACCACCTTCTGTGCGCTACCCATGCTGTCTCCTTTACTCCTGTATCAGAAAATCGACAATGGCTTCCTGGACGTACTGCCTGTTCTGGGCCTGCTCCCACACGATGGAGCGCCAGCCCTCGAGCACCTCCTCGGTGACCTCCTCGCCCCGGTGGGCGGGCAGGCAGTGCATGAACACCGCGTCCTTGCCGGCGGCCTCCATGAGGGCCTCGTCCACCCGGTACCCTGCAAAGGCCTGCCTGCGCTTCTCGGCCTCGGCCTCCTGGCCCATGCTGGCCCACACGTCCGTGTTCACGGCAATAGCGCCCCTGGCCGCTTCCATCGGGTCGCGCACCACGAGGACCACGGCCCCGTCCTTCCGGGCCGCATCCAGGATGTCGCAGTCCGGCTCGAAGTTCTCGGGGCACGCCAGGGTGAGGTCGAACCCCAGCACGGCCGCTGCGTTGATCCAGGAGTTGGCCATGTTGTTGCCGTCGCCGATCCACGCGACCTTCTTTCCCTTGAGGTCGCCGAAGCGGCCCGCCAGGGTGAAGCAGTCAGAGAGCACCTGGCAGGGGTGGAGCAGGTCGGTCAGCGCGTTGATCACCGGCACCTCCGCATAGGAGGCCATCTCCTCGAGGCGGTCGTGGCCGAAGGTCCGCATGACGATGGCGTCGCAGTACCCGGACAGGATCCGTGCCGTGTCCTTGATGGGCTCGCCCCGGGCAATCTGCGACCCCTCCACGGACAGGACCACCGGGTGGCCGCCCAGGCGTGCGATGCCCACCTCGAAGGACACCCGGGTGCGGGTGGACGCCTTCTCGAAGAGCAGCACCACGGACTTGCCCTCGAGGCTGCGGTGCGGGAGCGCCTGGCGGAAGTGCGCAGCCCTGGCGAAGATACCTTCGATCTCCTCCGCGCTGAGATCACGGATGGACAGAAAATCCCTGTGCTCCCTCATAGTCCTTTCTCCTTCAGGATCGCCCCCAGCATGTCCAGTGCCTGGTCGATCTCGGGTCTGCCCACGATGAGCGGCGGCGCGAACCTGAGGATACGGTTCTGGATGACGTTCAGCATGATGCCGCGCTCGATCCCCGCAGCGGGCACGAAGGAGAGGTCCGCATCGAACTCGGCCCCCACCATGAGCCCCCTGCCGCGCACGTCCACAAGGGCCGGGTGGTCCTTCCGGAACTCCTGGAGCCGCTCCACGAGGTAAGCGCCCTGCTCGGTGGCCCTGCGTGCCATGCCGTCTCGGAGCATGACCTTCAGCGTGGCCAGGGAGGCGGCCATGGCAAGGGGGTTGCCGCCGAAGGTGGACGCGTGGGACCCCGGCCCCATGACCTTCGTGATCTCGGGCCTTGCCACGACTGCGCCCACCGGGAAGCCGTTGCCCAGCGCCTTGGCCAGCGTCATGATGTCGGGGGTGATTCCCTCGTGCTGGTGGCCGAAGAGCTTTCCGGTCCTTCCCATGCCGGTCTGGATCTCGTCCAGCACGAGGAGGATGCCCGTTCTGTCGCAGAGCTCCCTCACGTTGCGGAAATACCCTGCAGGGGGGACGTTGATGCCGCCCTCGCCCTGAATGGGCTCCAGCATGATGCCGCCCACCTCCGGGGTGACGGCCTTCTCCAGGGCGTCGAAGTCCCCGAAGGGGACCGCCAGGAACCCGTCCGGGATGGGGTCGAACCCGACGCGGTGCTTCTCCTGGGCCGTGGCTGCCAGCGTGGCCAGCGTCCTGCCGTGGAACGAACTCTGCGCCGTGATGATGAGCGGCCCCCGCACGGCGTTCAGGTTGGCGTACCTCCGCACGATCTTGATGGCGCCCTCGTTGGCCTCGGCCCCGGAGTTGCAGAAGAAGACCTCGGCCGGGAATGCCTGCTCGGAGAGGATCCTGGCCACCTCCTCCTGCTGGGGGATCTCGTAGAGGTTGGAGCAGTGGAAGAGCCTGTCCGCCTGCTCCTTCAGGGCGGAGGCCACCTCGGGGTGGGCATGTCCGAGGTTGCACACGGCGATGCCCGATACCATGTCCAGATACTGTCTGCCCGCTTCGTCCCAGAGCAGGCAGCCCTGGCCGCGCACGACCTTCACGGGCTGCCTGGCGTATGTCTTCATCACATGTTCCACAGCCTCACTCCTTGACGACTTGAGTCCCGATGCCCGAATCCGTGAAGAGCTCCAGCATGATGGAGTACGGCACGCGCCCGTCCACGATGTGGGCCTTCATGACGCCCGCGTCCAGCGCTGTCATGCAGCACTCGAGCTTGGGGATCATGCCGCCCGTGACCACGCCCTTTTTGATGAGACCCGGGATGTCTTTGTATTTCATGCTCGATATGAGCTTCCCGTCCTTGTCGAGCACGCCGGCCTCGTCCGTGAGGATGATGAGCTTCTCTACCCTGAGCGTGCCTGCTATGCCCGCGGCCACGGTATCGGCGTTGATGTTGTAGGTGAGCCCGTCGTCGCCCACGCCCGACGGCGCGATGACAGCCACGTACCCGGCCTTCTCCACGGCATCGATGATGCCGGGGTCTATGTCCTGCACCTCGCCTACGTGCCCCATGTCCAGGTCGTTGGTCACGGTGCCGTCTTCGTGTTTGCGCTTGGAGTAGAGCTTCTTGGCCCGGATGAGGCCGCCGTCCTTGCCGGACAGGCCCACGGCCCTGCCGCCCTCAGCGTTGATGAGGTGCACGATCTCCTTGTTTATGCCGCCCGCCAGCACCATCTCCACCACGTCCATGGTCCTGGCGTCCGTAACGCGCTTGCCTTCGATGAAGGTGGACTTGATGCCCATCTGGTCGAGGACCGAGCTGATCTGAGGCCCGCCGCCGTGCACCACCACCACCTGGATGCCGATGTACTGGAACAGGATGATCTGCCGGGCGAAGAGCCGCTTCAGCTCGGGGTCCACCATGGCGTGGCCCCCGTACTTCACCACGATCCTCCTGCCGCGGAAATCCCTGATGTAGGGGAGCGCCTCCACCAGGACCTTTGCCCTCTGAATGGCCTCTTTCATCAGCGTTCCTTTCACCGCTCAGGCAGCCGTTATGCGGAAAAAAACCGCAGGCCGGACGTCTGGAGCCCCGTATCCCGGGAAAGCAGTTTTTTTACCGAACTCCGCTGGAAAATGGAAGGACAAAATGGTTCGGTGTTTTCCCTGATTACATGGGACGGTGCCGGGGTTCGGCAGCTACGCCTCGAGCCGGTGCACGTTGGGTGCAGATGCCCGGAATTCGTCCCTGAGGACGCGGTCGAGGTTCTTCTCGGACGCGGTCCTGGGTATCTCGGATACCACCTGGAGGTACTGGGGCAGGCTCTGCCTGTCCAGGCTCTTCTGCAGGGCCCGGAGCACCCTGCCGGGATCGATGACCGCCCCCGGCGCGGGCACCACCGCGGCCACGATGTCGCTCTCGCCCGGCGCCCCTGTGGCGGCGGGGATGCCGTACACGCACACGTCCGTCACCTCGGCGAGGTCGGCCAGGGCCTTCTCTACGTACTCGGGCTGGATGAAGTCGCCGTGCCGCCTGAGGCCCCCGCCCTTGCGGAAATCGAAGTAGAGCCAGCCGCCAGTGTCCTTGTGGCACATGTCCCCTGTGCGGAGCAGCCCGCCCCGTGTCTTTTCCTCGGACGCCTTCTTCCTGCCCAGGTACTCCACCTCCACCGGGCCCTGCTTCTGCGCCACCACGAGCTCTCCGATCTCGCCGGGGGCGCACTCCGAGTCGTCCTCTCGGAGGATCTTCATCTCCATGACCCCTTCGATGGGCTTGCCGAAAGAGCCCACCGGTCCGACCCCTGGCGGGTTGTGGGCGAACCCCCCTTCCACCGCTCCGTACCACTCGTGAATCCTCACGTTGAAGCGCCTCTCGAAGTCGGTCCAGATGCTCCTGGGCGTGCCCGAGCTGAGCACCACGCGCACCGGGTTGTCCGCATCGTCGGGCCGGGCCGGCTCGCCGTAGAGGCCCATCATCATGCCGCCCAGCAGAGAGAACGAGGTGCACCCGTGGGAGCGGCAGATGTCCCAGAGCCGGCTCTTGGTGAAGGTGCGGCTGATGACGCACGGGATACAGAGCATGATGGAGGGCACCATGGTCACGGCCTGGGCGTTCCCGTGGGTGAGCGACAGGCCCGTGTAGAGCCTGTCGTCACTGGTGTACTGCCAGATGAACTGGGCGAGCATCTTGAACAGGGGCATGCGGTTGGCCTTGACCACCACGCCCTTGGGGTCGCCCGTGGTGCCTGAGGTGTAGATCACCTCGAAGGGCGCGTTCGCGTCCAGGCAGCGGTCGTCCGGCACCCCGGCCTCGGGGCCCGAGAGGATCTCGTTCAGGGAGGGGTACCCGTCCCGGTGGGGCTCCATGAACCCCTGCTTGTAGGCAACGCCCAGCACCCTGACCCCGGGCAGACCGGCGAGTGCCGCCTCCACCCCGGGGGCGAACTCGTTGGTGAACAGGATGCCCTTGGACCGGGAGTCGGCGATCTGGTAGGAGAGCTTGCCGCCTTTGGACCTCGGGTCGATGGGCACGGCCACGGCCCCTATGAGCGCGGCCGCCATGAGGCTGTAGAGGAACTCGGGGTGGTTCCGCATGACCAGGCTGAACCGGTCTCCCCTTCCGATGCCATGATCTCGGAGCACCTTTGCGATGCGGCACCCGTTCAGGAACAGGTCTGCATAGGTCACCACCTCATCAGAAAAGCCCGGGCCGTTCTCGAAGGTGATGAGGGGGAAGTCCGGGGTCTGCTCGCATTTCAGCATGAGCTCATCGAAGATCAGTCCAGCCTGTTCCGCCATATAGCCTCCCATCGCGTCAGGTCATTGCAGAAGAACGTGCCGTCCATGCGGCGCAGGGACATGGTACCACACGGGTTCCTGCGTGACAACCGAAGGCACATGGCTGTTGACACCTGCGCCACGTGCGTGCCATTATCTCCCAAGCTTTTCCGGAGTGAGGCGCATGGGACTGAAGGCCCTGGGAGACAATACGAAGCTCATCGTCATCGGCGTTGCCGTGGTGTTCGGCTTCATCTTCATCCTCCAGAACTTCGAGCAGACCTCCTTCCAGTTCCTCATCTGGACGCTCTTTTCGGCGCCCAAGTGGATTGTGGTGTCGGGCACCTTCGTCCTGGGCTTCGCCTTCGGCTTCCTCATGGGCAAGAAGAAGAGCTGACACGCCGGGACTTCCCCCATACTGCCCTGCAATTTTTTCCCATGCACAACTTCCTGCTTGACAGTTCATCGTTCCCGGCATATGAGTGCTGCACATCTGAAATATGAATATATCTGACACGAATCTTGCGTTGCGAACGGTACCTTCGGATACACTTCCGGATACACTTCTCTAAGCAATCATTCTCCCGTCGATACATTCCTCTTTCAGAAATACACACACAGGGCCCATCGCTTGCCAAGCAGGGCACCTGGAATACGAGGTTATTCATGGCAGCAGGAACAGTGAAGTGGTTCAACGAGTCCAAGGGTTTCGGTTTCATCACGTCTGATGGCGGCGGGGATGTCTTCGTGCACTATTCATCCATCAGCCAGGAGGGCTTCAAGACCCTCGAGGAGGGTCAGCGGGTCACGTTCGACGTGACGAACGGACCGAAGGGCCCCCAGGCGTCCAACGTCCGCAAGTCCTAGAGAAGCGCTTTCAGGGGCGGACGTCAGTCCGCCCCTTGCTCTTGAATCTCAATCTTAGGGATCATACTGATCTTCTGTACATTTGTCGTCGATGCCCGGCCTCAATGATACAGACAACAAGTTCCTTGTCTCTCACCTCATAGAGAATGCGGTAATCTCCCACGCGAACCCGGTAGACATCATCCGCGCCTTTCAGTTTCTCGGAACCGGACGGCCTCGGGTCATCTTTCAATGCATCAATGGCCGGTGACACGCGCGTCTGGACATCCCGCGGCAGCTTGCGGAAGGCACGCGCTGCATGCTGGGTGAACTTGATCACATAGGGCATTACAAGCCGAGTTCCTTCTTGAGGTCATCCCAGAGGACCTCTTCTTCCGGTTCGGCCTTGATCTTCCTGATGGTTTCCATGTCCGCCCTGTCTTCTATGGCCCGCAGGAGCTCATAGTCCTCCACGGAGACAATCACGGCGACATCCTTTCCCCTGCGGTGCAGGGCTATCCTGTCACCGCCATAGGCCACCCTGTTCAGGGCATCGGCTGTATCCTTCCTGAGATCACTGGTTGAAAGGCGGATCATGGTCTTGCTCCTTTTGTATCTTTTGTACATAATGTACTATATCGGCGGAAAAGGGAAAAATCAACAGGTATCATCGCGATCCGACAACGTCCTGATTTTTTAAGAACGAGACAGGGAATGCTCTCAGGATCAAAAACGGAATTTTCCGTTCTCTTGTCATGACAGAACAGGCAGGATGGACATGAAGCCAGTCCTGCCTGTTCTGTTTTTACATCCTCTCGATGATCGCCCTGCCGAACTCCGAGCACTTGAGCAGGGTCGCGCCCTCCATCTGGCGCTCCAGGTCGTAGGTGACCTGTTTGTCCGCAATGGCCTTCTCCAGGCCCTTGCGCACGAGCCCTGCGGCCTCGTCCCAGCCCAGGTAGTCAAACATCATGGCGCCTGAGAGGATCAGCGAACCCGGGTTGATCTTGTCCTGGCCCGCGTACTTGGGCGCGGTGCCGTGGGTTGCCTCGAACACGGCGAAGGGGATGCCGATGTTGGCGCCCGGCGCCATGCCGAGCCCGCCCACCTGCGCCGCAAGCGCGTCCGAGATGAAGTCGCCGATGAGGTTTGGCACGGCCAGCACGTCGTACTCCGCGGGCCTCAGCAGCACCTGCTGGAACATGGAGTCCGCGATCCGGTCGTTGACGAGGATCTTCCCCTCGGGAAGCTTCCCCCCAAAGTTCTTGTTCAGGTCGGCCTCCGTGACGATCACTTCGCCGAACTCCTCTCTGGCCAGCTCGTAGCCCCAGTCGCGGAACGCGCCCTCGGTGAACTTCATGATGTTTCCTTTGTGCACGAGCGTCACGGTCTTCTTGTGGTGCTTGATGGCGTACTCGATGGCCATGCGCACGAGCCGCCTGGTTCCTGTGGCGGAAATCGGCTTGATGCCGATGCCCGAGTCCTCCCGGATGTGCGTGCCCATCTCGTTGTTGAGGAAGTCGATGACCTTCTTCACCTCTGTGCTCCCCCGGGACCACTCGATGCCCGCGTACAGGTCCTCGGTGTTCTCCCGGAAGACCGTGATGTCCACGAGCTCAGGCCGCTTCACCGGCGCGGGCGTGCCCGCGTAGTACTTCACGGGCCTGATGCACGCGAACAGGTCCAGGATCTGGCGCAGAGCCACGTTCAGGCTTCTCATGCCTCCGCCCACGGGGGTGGTGAGCGGGCCCTTGATGCCCACGATGTACTCCCTGAACGCCGCGATGGTCGCCTCCGGCAGGTAGGTGCCGAACTTGGCGTTGGCCTTCTCGCCCGCGTAGATCTCCTTCCAGGCGACCTTCCGCTTCCCGGCGTAGGCCTTCGCCACGGCGGCGTCGAAGACCGCCTGCGAGGCGGCCCAGATGTCCGGGCCAACGCCGTCGCCCTCGATGTAGGGGATGACGGGGTCGTCGGGTATGCTCAGCGCATTGTTCACAAACGTGATCCTGGTGCCTGCCATGTCGTTCCTTTCCTGCAATCGATTATTTCCCGTACTCCTGGTTCCGGTGCAGCTCCTCCCAGAGGACCCGCTGGTACTTCTGCAGGTCCGTGGGGCTCATGCTCGTGCCGCGGGCCTCGTACATGCTCTGGATGGCCTTGACCACGTCCTCGAACCGGATGTCGAGCCCCAGGATGCCCACCATGTCGAGGTCGTCGTTCAGGATGGGGGCGGACACCGTCATGATGAGCGCGCCCGTGATGCGCGAGGTGGTGAGGCCGCCCACGTGGAGCTTCCCGTCGGAGCTGGTCTTGATGAACCAGTCCCTATCCGAGCAGTCCTCGTTCTCCTTCATCTTGTGCTGGAACTGTCCCCTGAACTCGGGCTGGGTGATGTTCCTGGTGATCTTGATCCCCTTCAAATCCGTGACATAGGCGAACTGGATGAAGGGGTACTCCTTGATGAACTCGGTGATGACCGGCTCCTGCTTCTTCGGGTTCATGGCCTTCATGTCGTCGTTCTCCAGGAGCTTCTCGATGAGCTGGCTCGCATACTCCCGCGCCTCGTACTTGATGAGGTCGAAGCCGGACAGGAAGAGGTGCGGCATGAACCTGCTGGCGAGCTTCTCCAGCTCCTCGTCGGAAAGCGAGGTGTTGCGGCCGTCCTCGTACTCCTTCACCACCTGCTGGTACATGCGGCTGATGCCCGGGTGGCGCTTGTCGATGCGTTCCGCGTCCTTGAGCTTGAAGTGCGAGTTCACCCAGTGGGCGAGTCCGGCCTTGCCGGACTTGTCGGTGATGGCGATCTCGATGGGACGGTTCAGGATCTTCGCCGTGTCGAAGATGTTGTATATCTCCTCGTTCTTCACCAGCCCGTCCGCATGGATACCCGCCCGGGTCACGTTGAAGTTCCTGCCCACGAAGGGGTAGTTGCCCGGTATGTGGCAGCCCATGTCCGTGGCCACGTACTCGGCCAGCTCGGTGATGGCCCGGGTGTCGATGCTCTCGTCGTCGTGACCGCGGAGCGAAAGGTACTCAAAGACCATGGCCTCCACCGGGGTGTTGCCCGTGCGCTCGCCGAACCCGAAGATGGCGCAGTTGACCGCCGAGCACCCGTAGAGCCACGCCGTGGTGGCGTTCACCACCACCTTGTGGAAGTCGTTGTGGCCGTGCCACTCCAGCAGGGCCGGCGGCACGCCCGCGTCGTCGATGAAGGCCCGCACGAGCTTGTCCACGGACCTCGGCAAAGCCGCGCCCGGGAAGGTGACCCCGTAGCCCATGGTGTCGCAGAGCCGCACCTTCACGTCCATGCCGGACTCCTCGCGGAGCCTCATGAGCTCCCGGGCGAACGGGATGCAGAACCCGTAGATGTCGGCCCGGGTCACGTCCTCGAAGTGGCAGCGGGGCGTGATGCCCTGGCCGAGGGCCTCCTTGACGATGCCCAGGTAGTCGTCCAGTGCCTTGCGCCGAGACTGCCCCAGTTTGAGGAAGATGTGGTAGTCGGACACCGAGGTGAGGATGCCGGTCTCCTCGATGCCCATGGCCCGGACGAGCCTGAGGTCGTCCTTGTGGGCCCTGATCCACGCGGTCACCCTGGGGAAGTTGTACCCCTTTGCCAGGCAGGCCTCCACGGCGGCCTTGTCCTTCCTGGTGTAGAGGAAGAACTCGCTTGCCCGGATGAGGCCCGAATCGCCCCCGATGCGGTGGAGGAAGTCGTAGATGCGCTCGATCTGCTCCACCGTGAAGGGCGTCATGGACTGCTGGCCGTCCCGGAAGGTGGTGTCGGTGATGAAGATATCATCTGCGGGCGCCATGGGGACCAGCCGCAGGTCGAAGTCGATCTTGGGCACCTCGCCGTAGTTGAACAGGGCCCGGTAGTAGTTGCCCTTCTCGATATCCTGGATGCCGGTGGCGTAGTTCCTGCCCGGGGTGTAGTAGAACACCTTCTTTTCGGGGTCCCATCTGGCCATGCTATTTCTTCTTTCCCTTGGGCGTGTAGGATTCCTTGGGGATCCTGTCCGGCTCCGGGGCGCCGGCCTCCCTGCGGGCATCAACGATCTCCTCCAGGGACATGTCCCTGGGGATCTTCAAATCCTGCCCCGCGTAGAGCACCTTGGGGTCCTTGATCTGGTCGCGGTTGGCCTTGTAGATGAGCGGCCACATGAACGAGTCGTTGTAGATCTCGTGGCGGCCGGCGATGCCCGGCAGGGTGTCGCCCTTCTTCACCAGGTAGACCACGGGGTAGACGTCCAGGACGGACGGCTCCGAGCCCTTCTGGATCTCGTCGCGCTTGACCGCGATCTCCGCGCCGATCTCCTCGAGCTTCTTCTGCTTCTCCTCGGCGGTCTTCTGCACCGCCTCCTTGTAGGCGTTGCCGAACCTCTCCGCCAGGGAGCGCACCTGGGCGGTGTCGCGGTCCGCGTAGGCCCTCTGCATGTCGAGATACATCAGGAGCAGGGAAAAGGACTCCTTCCTGGCATACTCGAACCCCGAGATCTCCACGACCTTGGCGAGCTGTCCGGAGGCCTCCTTCAACGCGGAGAGCGCCTCCCGGTCGGCCTCGTCGAACCGCCTCAGCGCGCTCACGAAGGCCTGGGCGGCGGCCTCGTCATCCTCGTCATCAAGGGCGTCCAGCCCCTTCCTCAGGTCGGCAACACCCTGCTTCAGCGCCTCCTGCCGGGGGTCGGGCGTACCCGCCTGTTCGGTTGGCTTGGCCGTGGCGCACCCGAAGAGCACCAGCGCTGCGAGGCATGCCCCGATGAACTGTTTCATCTGTCGTCCTCTCCAATCTTCAGTCCGAGCTCTGCAAGCTGGCGCGGGTCAACCTCGGAGGGGGCGTCCGTCATGGTGCAGTACGCCTTCTGGGTCTTGGGGAAGGCGATGACGTCCCGGATGCTCGTGGTGCCGGCCAGCAGCATGATGAGCCGGTCGAGCCCGAAGGCGATGCCCCCGTGGGGCGGGGCGCCGTACTGCAGGGCGTCCAGGAGGAACCCGAACTTGATCCGCGCCTGCTCCTCGCTCAGCCCCAGCACCTTGAATACCTGCTGCTGGACCTGCTGGTTGTGGATCCGGATGCTGCCGCCCCCCACCTCGTAGCCGTTGATGACCATGTCGTAGGCCTGGGCCTTGACCTTGCCGGGATCGGTCCCGAGCAGGGGCAGGTCCTCGAGGACCGGCGACGTGAAGGGGTGGTGTACCGACACCAGCCTGCCCTCCTCCTCGCTCCAGTCCATGAGGGGGAAGTCGATGACCCACAGGGGCGCGAAGGTGTCCTGGGGGATGAGGTCCAGCCGCTCGGCCAGGTGGAGGCGCAGCGCCGCCAGGCTCGCGTCCACCACCGGCTTCCGGTCCGCCACGAAGAGCGCCACGTCGCCCACGTCCATGCCGAGGCGGTGGGCGATACCCGCGAGCTGCCCGTCCTTGAAGAACTTGGTGAGCGTAGACTTCCACCCGTCCTCCTCGAGTCTTGCCCAGAGCACCCCCTTGGCGCCGTAGTCGGCGATGGCTCCCTGGAGGGAGTCCAGGTCCTTCCTGCTCAGGTTGTGCGGCGCCTTCACCGCGATGGCCTTCACGGCCCCGCCTTCGGCCACGGCCTGGGTGAACACGCGGAAGTCCGAGGTTGCCGCGATGTCCGACACGTCGCAGAGCAGCATGCCGAAGCGGGTGTCGGGCCTGTCCGTTCCGTAGATCGCCATGGCCTCGGCGTAGCTGAGCCTCGGGAAGGGCCTCTTCAGCTCGATGCCCTTGGTCTCCCGGAACAGGGTGACGATCATGCCCTCGGTGACGTCCAGTACGTCGTCCCTGGTGACGAATGACATCTCGATATCGATCTGGGTGAACTCGGGCTGCCGGTCGGCCCGCAGGTCCTCGTCGCGGAAGCACTTCACGATCTGGTAGTACCGGTCGAACCCTGAAACCATGAGGAGCTGCTTGAAGAGCTGGGGCGACTGGGGAAGGGCGTAGCACTTGCCCGGGAAGATCCTGCTCGGAACCAGATAGTCCCGCGCGCCCTCGGGGGTGCTCTTGGTGAGCACCGGGGTCTCCACGTCGATGAACCCGTGGCCGTCCAGGTACCTGCGCACGCTGGAAGCGGCCTGGTGGCGGAGCAGGATGTTCTGCTGCAGGGACGGCCGCCTGAGGTCGAGGTAGCGGTGCTTGAGCCTGAGGGTGTCGTTCACCTCCACCCCGTCCTCGATGACAAAGGGCGGAGTCAAGGCCTCGTTGAAGACCACCACGTCATGGGCCGTGACCTCCACGTCGCCCGTCTTCATGGCGGGGTTACGCATCTCTTCGGGCCTCTTGGCCAGCGCACCGGTGACGCCGATGCAGAATTCGCCCCGCAGGGTGTGGGCCACGGCGTGGGCCTTGGGCTGGTCCTCGGGGTTGCAGACCACCTGGGCGATGCCGGTGCGGTCGCGGATGTCTATGAAGATGAGGCCCCCCAGGTCCCTCCTGCGCTGGACCCAGCCGAACAGGGTCACCTCGGTCCCCTCTGGGACATGGTTGATCTCGCCGCAGTAGTGTGTCCGCTTCAGATTCTGCACGCCGCTCGTCACGCTCTCTCTCCTTTGTTCAGCAAGCATGGATGTGATCTCCTGTATGACCCCGCTCCTGGTGATCTTCGCCTGGGAGGCGCTCTGCATGTCGCGGAC
>Ga0116184_10003355_pt1 | contig 13222 bp, 4 predicted proteins | sample AD_JPNNA5_MetaG_FD_89886 | JGI IMG/M metagenome (GOLD analysis project Ga0116184, IMG submission 89886) | Active sludge microbial communities of municipal wastewater-treating anaerobic digesters from Japan - AD_JPNNA5_MetaG | ecosystem: Engineered > Bioreactor > Anaerobic > Digestate | place... | reverse complement strand
GGCAAAACTACGTCAGAAACAACTAGATCAAAATTTCCCTTTTCCCTTTCACAAATTTCATTTGCATTTTTTATATTAATAGCAGAAAATACTATGAAACCTTTAGAATTTAATGTTGTTGATATCATTTCATTAATGCTTACATCATCTTCTAAAACCAATATTCTTTTACCCTCTCCTTTAATAGATATTAAAGTATCTTTTTTATCAGATTGGTCAATTTCTAAAAGATCAGTTACTGGTAAAAAAATATTAAAAGTAGTTCCCTTATTTATTTCAGAAAAAACCTCAATAAATCCATTATTCTGTTTTACTATACCATCAACCACAGATAAACCCAACCCTGTTCCCTTACCATTTACTTTTGTAGTAAAAAAAGGTTCGAATATTTTATCGATTATCTCTTTTGGTATTCCGCAACCTTTATCATTAACGCTTAAAACAGCATATTCTCCTTCTTTTACTTTGAGGTAAAAATGCTTATTTTCATCAGTAATTTTAATATTTTTTGTAGTAATTATTAATTCGCCTCCTTGAGGCATAGCATCCACAGCATTTACAACAAGATTCATTATTATTTGATCAATATGAGTAGGATCTGAAATTATATTTTTTAAATTAGGTTCAAGTGAAAGAATTAGCTTAATATTTTCGGGAATTAGTCTATGAAGAATCTTTTCCATATCTAATACAGCTTTATTGATATTCATTATACGTGGTTGTATAATTTCCTGTCTGCTAAAAGCAAGCAGTTGTTTTGTTAGAGAAGAAGCTTTATCAGTTGCAGTTTGAATTCTTTCTAAATATTTTAAAGTCATGTCTAAATTATCCGTATTATATTTAGCTAATTCTAAATTACCAGAAATAACCGTTAAAATATTATTAAAATCGTGGGCTATTCCACCAGCTAATTTCCCCAATGCTTCCATTTTTTGAGATTGGAATAATTCTTTTTGCAATTTTTGATGTTCTTCTCTTGCTCTAATAGAACCAATACCAAAAGCTATATCTTCTGTGATTTCGTATAAAAGATCAATTTCCTCATCTGAAAAACCATTTATAGATTCTGAATAAATCGAAATTACTCCAAAAGGATTACCTTTATTAAGTAAAGGATAAGCAATAACTGAATTATAACCATACTTTAGAGAATCCCCTAACCATAGAATATAGTCAGAATCTGACCTAATATTTCTTATCAAGCACATTTTTTTTGTTTTTATTGCCTTTCCAGACGGACAATTCCCATATTGAGATTCACCCCAGGAGAACATAAGATGTGTTAATTCATCAAGATCTCTTCCAGCAGAAGCAATTGGAGTAATCGATTTCATTTCATCATTATTTGGATATCCAATCCAAATAAAAGGATAACCACCGATATTCTTTATTACATTACATATTTTATTAAGTAAAGAAGTTTCATTTTCTGTTGAAATAATAATATTATTTATTTCACTAATAATTTGTAAAGCTCTATTTCGTCTTTTCAGATTCTCTTCTAAATGAATTCTATCTGTAAAATCTGCGAAAGTTCCTATAATTCTTTTAGAAAAAGATTGCTCTTTGTCTTTTATTAATTTTCCTTTCCATAGGATCCATCTCCAATCATAGTTTTTAGAAAGCATTCTAAAGACAAATTCATGACTATCTCTTTTTAAATTTTTATAATCATTTATAATATCATTTACCGATTTTAAATCATCAGGATGTATTAATTTTGTAAATTTATCAAAATCAAGACTAAATTCATCTGATGAGTAACTTAGAATAGAAAATAACTTCGAGCTGAAAAAATATGAATTTAATTCAAGATCCCAGTCAAAAATTGCTTCAGATGTAGCATCAAGTGCCAACCTTAATCTTTCTTCACTATTTTTTAAAGCATTTTCAGCTTCGATTTTTTCAGAAATATCATTATAAGTAGCAGCTATTCCATAACCTTCAATTGGTATTGGTGCAGCAGAAACATTTATCCACGTAATTGTGCCATCTTCTTTTACTATTCCCATTTCTACATTTCTAATTAATTTCTTTTCTTTTAATGCTCTAACACTTGCAAATTCTTCTGGTGGCATTATAGAACCATCTTTTCTAATAATTTTCCATTCTTTCCCATCTATAGTTCTTTCCACTTGTTTTTCTTTAGGTAATCCAAGTATATCCTGAGATATATCATTAGATTCTATTATATTTCCCTTATCATCACTAATTGTAATTCCAGTGGGAAATAAATCAAAAATTATTTTATATTTTGCTAAATTATTCGCAAGTTCTTTTTCAGCCTTCTTTTTATCTAAAATGTATTGCTTATTCTTGAGAACAATTTTTATAGTATCAGGCAATTTTTTAATATGTGATGTAGATTTTATAACATAGTCAGATATACCTTTTTTCATAAGATCTACAGCTATTTGTTCTGAGCCAGTACCTGTTACTACTATCACTGGTATATCAATATTTATTGACTTTATATAATCACAAATATCATGAGCATTAACACCTAAAATATAATAATCAGTTAAAACTATATCATAATTATTGTTGAGTAATTTTTCTTCAAAATCCTTTTTATTCGATACAGCGGTTATCTCAAACTCAGATTCATATTTTTTGAATTCGTAGAGAATTAACTCTCTATCGGTTTCGGAATCATCTACATACAAAATTTTAATCTTATTTTGCATATAATAAACGCCCTTAAGATATTTAAAAAAATAAGGAATGATATAAAAATATATAAAATGATTGGAGTAGCATAGTTATAAAAATTTATTTTTGAAAAAAATTTGATTAACTTAATTACTACTCAATACTTAATGTAAGAAAGCTATTGAAATAATCTAATATAAAAATAAGGAATTATTTGTTTATTTAAAGGGCATTTTTCTAGTACTATTTTTAAACAATAAATGAAGATTTTTTTAAATAACCAAATATTGATTTAAAAATTAATACTCAAATGTAGATTAGGACGAATTGATATTTTGCCATTTGGTAAAACATTACCGTTATATGAAACATTTAAATGTGCTTTATTATAAAAGTGAGCCATCAAAACAGCATCAATTGCACTTACTATATGATTTACTACTATGATTGAGGCAAAAGTAGAGGCAATATTATAATAATCGTTTGCTTTTCCTCTTTCAGACGAGTAATATTTAAAATTATTAGTTACACGATCATAAAAATCTCCATTATTATTCTGATCTGAATCATCCCAACCTTGGCTGAACTGAGGATATTTCCCAATTAATTCAAAGTACTGTTGTTCACCATAATATGGTAATGTATGAGAAAAAGCCTGCCCCTTTCCCCCTCCTGAACCAATTATCCTTTCGATTTCGTTTAATTTATCCCAATTGATTTGTTCCCATGGTTTATTCCCTGGTTTATATAAACTTTGAAATAAAACCCTGCATTTTTCAACATTAGTTTGATCAGGAACAATTTTATCTAAATTTCTTTCAATCCAATTAGCATATCTTACCACACTCCAATGCTCATTTGCATAGTTTTGATAAAAAGTTGTTTGATCATCACCTTTTTTATTATACTTAATATTAACTATCCATGAAGCAGCTTCTATTCCAATAAATAAAACACTCTGCCAATAATTTTCAGTATAAAATTCACCCGAACCGGGAATAATCGCAGAAAACATACCAGCTAAAAATAATGATTTTTTATCTTTTATTTCATTATCTTTAAAAACAGGAATTAATGCATTTTTATTATTATTAATGTACTTCAAAGTAAAATCCATATTTATTCTATCTATGGAGCCTTTTTCAGAATAATAATTCTGTGAATATAAAACTGAACAATAAACTAAAAAAATTAAACTCAAAATTATTTTTTTCATAACCATTTATTTTTTAATTAATATCAAAAATATCAAAACCAAATAAAATACCAAGGTAAAACTTCCACTCTTTACCAAAGTTAATTAGTTTTTTATTATAAATATTACTAAATTCATCTAACCCATAAGCTGTACTAAGAAAAATTCTTGTGGGGTACATATAAAATGAAAAAGTTTCAAGTCTTAATTCAAATCCAATATCTTTTTTAAAATCTTTTAAACTTGTTTTATCCATCCACGCATTACCATAATCAAAAAATACAGAAGCATATAACTTATCGAAATAAACATGGGCTAATTTTAGATCAATTCCATCAATGATTGGAAATCTATAAGAAAGGTTTATTCTTGCAACTTCATTACCACCTAACCCATAAAATGTATAACCTTTCATACCAGAAAATCCACCAATATAATAGTTGAAAAACTCGTCAACCTTTGGTCCTAATATTGAAGCTGTATGCAATTCAAATGTCAGGGTGTGCATCCAACCCGGTAAAGGGAAACTTTCAATATACTTTAATTCAATTTTCGGAAATTTGTAATCATCATAAACAGGCTTTAATAATCCATCCTCAATCTTATATTCCCCCTTTGAATTAAAGCTATTCATCTCATAATCAAATTTAAAATGAAACTTTCTACCAATGGGATTTATTGCTGATGTCCGAGAAGGTATTATATTCTTTGTAGAAAAATCTAAACCAAAATCAACCCCATGTAAATAGTAATCACTAGAAGCAGGCACAAGTTGGTTTACTTCAGGTAAATAAAAACTGCTAACAGATGAGCCATATCTACTATATCTAAATAATAATTTCAAATATGTATCAGCATTGAATATTTTATGAGTAGCGGAAACATCGAACTCAAACATATTGTAGGTAACTTCTACAGGTATGTTATAAAGGGGTAATTCAATTTGATTATCGGTTGTTCTAGTTATATTATACAATTCTAAAGTAAGCTGAGGTGTTAGACCTAAATCATATAAAAGAGGTAATTTATCTTTATAATCAAAAATCAAAAATAGATCTCTTTCCATTTTAAGATTTATTGAACCACCAGCAAAAAAACCATATTTATCGAGTACGTCACTTGAAGATATGTATACTCCAGGTTTTATGTTATCAATAAATTTGTTGTGCTTGTTATAATTATCTAACCTTATCATCGGGAAAAAAGATAATGAGCCAAAAACATTATTATAATTACGAGAATTATGTTCTTCAACATTAGAATCGTCAAAATTATTGAGGAAAGTCCATTTATTAAGTAATGCTTTTTTTACTTCTTCTCTTCTTAAATATTCACATTTTTCTTTACTTATGGGATTAGGTTGTTTTATTAGAGCAATTTTAAAACCTCCAAAATGATATAAGGAATAAACAATATCTCCACTATCGTTTACTGATGGCATAAAAGCACCACCTAATACATTAGTAAGTTGCTCCAATAGATTAGTTTGTAAATCATATTTAAAAATATTAAATATTCCCGTTAAATTAGATGAAAAATATATATATTTACCATCTTTAGAAAAAACAGGATTTCTATTATCATGACCATTTTTAATCAAAGGTTCAATATTCCTACTATCAACATCTAATAAATAGATATCTCTTTCATCTTTCTGAGAATAGCAATAAATAATTTTTTTGCCATCATTTGACCACTTAGGAGAATAAAGTTGCTCATGGTTTTTATATGAGGTTAATTGAGTAATTTTATTATCCTTAATATCAAAATAATAAATATTTACTGTTCCATCTATTTGAGATAAAAACACTATTTTATTACCATCATTTGAAACTGAAGGTGCATAAGCTCTTAAATTCTCAGTAATTCTTCTTTCTTCTTTTTTGTTTATATTATAGCAATAAATATCAAAATAACTTTCATCACGAGTATTAGGGCTATTTAACTTAGAATAATATATCAAATTGCCATCCTGGCTAAAAGAGAGTTCAGATTTAACACCAAATTTAATTTGTTCTTCTTTTTTTGTTTCTATATCATATAAATATAAAGATGACCAACTAAAATAATCAAATTTTTTATTCGAAGTATAAACTATTTTTTTGTTATCAGGAGAAAAAACTGGATAAAAATTCGCAAAACCCTCTGAAGCAATTATTTTCCCAGTTACAACATTTTTTGCGATAGTTTCTGTTCTTCTCTTATAATCATGAATAATATAATACTTCCACTCATTATAAAGCTCGATACCAGTTTTTCCAAGTACTTTTTCTATTGCACCATCAAGATTAAACTGTAATGGAGAAGACATTTGATAAGAAATATCTCTCACCTTATCAAAACCATATTTATCACTAATATATTGAATTAAAGAAAATCCTGCATTATATGAAGATTCATTTCCCAAACTATTTTTACCAAATGTACCCATATCACCCCAGGAAAGTAGACTATCACTTAAAGCGTACATTCGTAGAATCATATCACGATGAGAATCCCAGTAGTCATACTTTAAGTCTGGATTATTGTATTGAGCCACCCCTTCAGCAAACCATGCAGGTATAGAAGTACCAGGAATAGGATAAGAAACTAAAACATTTGGAAATCCATAAAGAACATCAGGCCTTCTTTCAGATTCATAATTCATCCATTGCAAATAAAAAGCAGGTACTCTTCTGCCAAACTTCATTGATGTTTGCAATTGAATAAGATGCGTAAACTCATGAGTGAAAACATTTCTTAACCAATTATGAGTACCTCTTAAATCAAAATCAAGTGCAGTAGCCCATATCTCAATTTTATTATCATAATAATAAGAGGCTCCATTTGAATAATCTCCATAATCTTTAATAATTAAACTAACTTTTGTATCGGGTTCATGATTATATATTGATGTTATAGCAGGGTACACTTCTTCAGCAATTTTCGCTAATACTTTTGCTGTATTTTCAGTGCCTGGATGAAAATTAATGAAGAAATGTTTTGTTTCTATTTGCTTCCAATCTAAATAAGCATGAGGATCTTCATACTCTTGAGATAACAGACTAAAAGATGTCAATAAAAAAATAATAAAAATAAATTTATACTTCATTTCAGCCTTTCAATACTATTTAATAACAGCTATTTTTATAGTTAAAGAAGATTTATTTTTTTCAGATTGAGCTTCAATTTGAGCTATATAAACGCCACTTTGAACCTTGCTTACATCCCATTCAACTTCATTATCCATACCACCAATACCATATACTTCAAATTCCTTCACTTTTTCACCCGATAAATCAAAAATCCTAATTTTTACATTTGAATTTTCAGATAAATAATAACGAATTTTTGTAAAATTTCCATAAACAGGATTCGGATAATTATATGCCCTCGATTTTGGTAAATATTCATTGCTTTTAGAAACAATAATCTCATTTTTTTGGAACTGTATTCCATTCATTCTTTCATTAGCGTTGTTACCAGACCAGGCTATTTTATTAGTATTATATTTACCACCTAATTTGAAAGCATAAAAGTAACCACCAGTATCTACTACTGCTAAACCAATAGAATCTCTAACCTTGAAAAATATTGGGGTAATAATTGGTTTTAAACCAATTGTAACAGGATATCCATCAAGTAATTTCCCTTTATAATTATAAGCATAAATATTTCCATTTTGAGCTAGAACTATAATATCGTTTTTAGAATCTCCATCTACATCAGCAATAATCGGTTTAATGTTTGCATTTGAACTCCCAAATGTTATTGGGTAATTATCCAAGCTTACACCATTATTACTGAAAGCATATAACTTGTTATAAATTGTAAATACAAAATCAGATTGATTATCATTATCAATATCACCAGTAGACATTTCAGAAACATTATTCCAACAATCATCACAAACATTCGAAAATAAATTATTGGAAGGATAAGAAATTTCATTATTATTTACCGATGAATTTAATTTGTATATTGGTATGTATTTTAAAAATAACTTTTTTTCTTGTCTATTATGAAGCAAATATGTAATATATAAGCTTGAAAGAATATCATTCTTGTTTAAAATAATATTTTTTATTTCTTCATCTTGATTTAATTTTATAAAAGCTGTTTTATTTGCAAAAATTGAATTGTCAGATAAAGATAAATAATCTAAATTATTAATCTTCATTTGATTTTCATAACCAATTATTCTTGAAACAGGTTTTAAATTATTAATTGTATCACTTCGGAATAAATTACATTTTTCATCCTTATAATAAAATCGATATAAAACACCATTTGATTTATTTAATACATTTATTCTTAAGTCTTGATTTGATTCAGCAAGTAAAGTGTATACAAAAAAAGAATCATTTTTTGAAGTAGTTAGTTTAAAATTAAAATTTCTAATTAAAGAATTATCTTTTATTGAATAAATTTCCAAATAATTCTCATTGTCATTTCTAACTAATACAATTTTATCAGATTGATTTGATTCTTTTAATATTGCAAAAGATTTTATATTTGAAAGACTGTTTACAAAAGCAACCTCACCATTTGTCGTTAAAAACTTGATAGAATCATTAACTTTTATAACAAAAATATTATCATTTGAATTTATAAGATTTAAATTTGCAAGAGTTACATCTTTAGTATTTAAATTAAGTTTTACAGGGAACCCATTCAAAGGAGTAACATTTTGATTGCCAAATCTAACCTTGAATGACATATTGGGACCCTGTTCAGAAAAATCATAGATTGTAATATTGCTATTTGCTCCATAATAGCTTCTACTATTAGGATTAGTATAGTTAGAAAAAATATTTTTGTAAACTGGCCTAACAAGGCTATCTTTTGAATAATAATTTAAATCATTATACCAGAAATCTAGAGCTGTACCATTTTCACTATTTGCACCAGATTGTAACATACCATATTCTTCTCCAATATCCTGTGATCCATCTGCTTCTTCTAAATCTACTCCCCTATGACTTGGGTCATTATTTATTGAATTATCGAATAATCCTTTTTCAATTTTATTTTCATCTATATGCCAAATAAGGATTCCACCATACAATTTATTTTTTTTATAATCGAAACCGCCGGGTAGACTCCAATCATAATCTTCAACATCTGTAACCACGCCATCAATTAAAGAAATATTACCAAATTGATTGAACCCATTAGTATCTTGGGAAATATTATAAACTTTTTCAATTCCTCTATTTTCTACTTTAAGTTTTAATCCATTATTTCCAGGATCTCGATATCTACATTCTACCAGAAAATACTCCTTACTACTTATAGGAAATTTATATATTTGAGAGTTAGCCTGAATACCATCGGTTCTATGAGCTGATATATTAATTACTTGATTACCGGAAGTGATAGTAATAGGATTTACCCAACCGAGAAAAACCTTTTCCCATGCAGATGGTTCTGGTGGAAAAATACCATTATAACTAAAAATAGATTGACCATCCATCAAACCAAATCTACCAATAGCAGTAGCACCAGTTTTTGTATTAAAAAGATCTGGCAAACCGAGTAAACTACCAAAACTTGAAACTATCAAACCATTTATACTTAATTCAACTAAAGTTGTTGTTCCATAATTTTTTATTTCCCGATATTCATATTCGGGTAAAATAGCAGTATTTGTTATTTTAAAATTTCCATTACGAACTGAAATTCCATCAAAATTATTATTTAAATATTTTTTAAAAGAATTTAAATTAAATGTAATAGATGGCAAATCATAAGGAGTAGGATCAGCCCCATAAATACTTGCTAAGTCTACATCTTTACCAGCTCCTGCATGAAAAATAAAAAAGTAATCATACTGTGAAAAGTCGATTTCCGGACTTTCTTTATCTACAAGTTTCCAAGTATCAATAGCTAATTCAGCTAATTTTGAATAATCATTACTTTTTGAAGAACCGTATCTTCGCATTGAATCAGGTAAAGTATATACTTTATTTGGAATAAAAAATTCAATATTAACTTTACCATCAGAAACTTTAAAGAAATAATTTTTAAGAAATTTTAAATGACTTGTAAAATATTGTTTATCATGAGGAGGTGCATCAATAATTGAATCTCGATATTTATTTGACAAATCAAAAGTTCCATCACCAGTTGTTAATGTATCTCTATCAGATTTAAACTGAACCATTACAGCAAGTACCTTAAAAGTACCTGTTGTTCTACTTGATAAAGAATTATTTTGATTAAAATCTGAATTTATTTTCTGAGATAAAAGATTATAATTTAAAAAAATAATGTAAAACAATAAAAATATTATTTTTGAATAAAAAAAGTTTTTATAACTTAACATAACAATAACTTGAAAAACATTTAAAGTGCTTGTTTATTATCATTAAAATGATGGTTAGTTATAAAATAACTAACCATCACATCAATTAAATTTGATAGGTACATTAAATGATTACATCCAATTAACCAATAATGAAAATCTCAAAGTATTAGCTAGAGGGCTATTTTCATTAAATGGAGAAATATAACTAAAGTCAAAGCCATAAATATCATACCTTATACCAGCACCAAAAGTAAGATATTTTCTATTACCATAAGCAGGATCTTCATATAAAAAACCCATTCTTATTGCAATTAATTTTGGCTTACCATACCAATATTCAATTCCAGTAGTTGTTACTACTTTTCTTAAACCACCATCACTCCATGCAGTGAAAATTGCTTTGTAAAATTCATCTGGTTTTTTATTTTCTTCTTCACGATACCTTCGTATTAATAACCTACTAAAATCTAAAGTATAAGTAAGGTTATTATAATCACTTTCAAGAATTTTTACACCGAAACCAAGTCTAAGATTTGTAGGTAAAGGATCAGCTTGATCTGCATCTATATAGGTAACTTTTGGACCAAGATTAGAAAGGTTAACACCGACACTTAAAATATTACCTAAATCAATACCTGTAAAAGGTAAAACCAAAGATTTTGGTTTATATAAAAGACCTATATCACCACTAACTGTAGTTGCAATACCCTGTCCTTGTTCTTGTTCTGTTCCAATTGGTGAAAGAGCACTGTGAATCAATCTAAGATTAATACCAAGTCCTAATTCATCTAATACACGAGTTGCATAACCAACAGTAACAGCGTACTCATAACTTTTCCATCTATCAATTTCTTCGGGTCCCTGCGAAGATGTTCTTATAAACTCACCTAAATTAAGGAAAGTAACACTCGCAGAAACCGTACCAATATCCTGCAAATAATGTTTGAAGTTTAAATATTCATAAAACAGGTCGCTTTGATGAAACTGAGGGAGCCAATTAGTATGTGTTAAACTCACCTCACTACCTTCCTGAAACGCAAGGCCACCTGGATTATAAAATATAGCAGAGGCATCATCAGCTAAACCTGTTCCTGTTTCTCCCATACCAGAGCTTTTTGAAGTTGGAGCAATTAGAATAAAAGGCACTGCTGACTCTCCACCTTGAGAGAAAACAATATTTGTTTCCACAAGAGTGAAAAATGATACCAAACCTAGAATCACTGCTATTTTTGTTTTGAAATACATTAAATAATCCTCCATGTATAATAAATTGTTCTTATAAGCAGTTAAATAAATATATAGTTTTTATAAATTTGTTCAAGTCATTTTAAAACACTTAACTTACCGAATACCTCATCAGATAATTTTCCATCTTGAGTTTTTGTTATCACTTTATATAAATAAACACCATTAGCTATATCATCACCATCTTCATCTTTACCATCCCAGTCAATTTGAACAAATTTTGAAGTTATTCCATATTCATTTATTACTTTAATTAATCTTCCACTAACAGTATATATTTTAATTGTGATGTCAATTGGTTCATCTTGATTTTGTTGCATTGTAAACTTGGTCGACTTACTAAATGGGTTAGGATAGTTCATCACATTCATAAGCTTTAATGACTGTTGAGAGTAAACTTTAAAAGTAACCTCATTTGTAGAAGCATTATTAAAAATATCATAAACCTTTACTTTTAGCTTATGATTCCCATTCGATAAATTTTGTAACTGATATTCAACAGTACCTTCAGTATAGCTGTCAATTTTCCCTTTATAATAATTATTGAGTGGTATCCCTTCTGTGCTATTATCAAGATAAGCTTCAAATCTATGGCCAATACCGAGTCCTGTAGTATTTATTCCACTTTCATCGTAAAGATCAATAATAACCAGAGGATTTTCTCCAACAAGATCTCCATTTCTAAAGTTTCTATCATTCATATATATATTTATTACAGGCCCATTGACATCAACAATGTTTGTAGTATCTGTACCATTAATAATAATATTTGAATTATAACCATAACCATCTTTATCAGGATTATAAAAATACATACTTATTTTACCGTTTTTATTTTCATAGCTAATATCTTTAGGAATGAAAAAGTTTGTCTCAAATTTACCATTTTTTATAGAACACTCTCCACTATAAATTATTCCTCCAGGTTGCTCGAAAACAAACCTTCCAATCCCTTCAGAAATATCTATAGTTTTTGGAGCATCATAAATTGTAACCTGCATTTTACCATTATAGTTATCAAGAAAAACATTATTAGATCTAACAATACCTTTCAAATTTACTTTTTGAAGTGCCTTTAAATTAATTGTGTTTCGAGCATCAAAATTGTTAATACTATCAATATCCGAAAAATAATAAGGTATACTCAATTTTAAGGAAGGATCACTAAAAAGATGAAATTTAGAATCATTACTGGAGTAGAAATCCTGTTTAATCAAATACACAATATCACCCAAAGTCATAAGCTCTGTATTCTGAACTCGTGTAAAAAGATAGACAATAAACTCCCGGTTTATTTCATAGTTATCAGATGCGTAAACTGATCTAGAGGCAGAAAAAACTCCAATTGCTCCAGCGTTTTCTTTTGTTACAAATAATTCTGTTCCACTTTGTTCTGTTGGATCGTCATATCTACCAAAATCACAAGTTGCTGCAATTACAAAAGGATACTTGTTCTTATTAGAAAGCGCTGGTATTGTTGTTTCATTTCTCATTATAGATTCATGTGCCCATACTCTTGGATTTCCATGCCCAATATAGTTAATTAATAGAGTTCCATCATTAAATGCTTTGATGATGTCTTTATTAGCATCAGGTTTTGTTCTGCCTAATGAAGAAATAACTGTCTTATAATTGATAATATATATTTTATTCTTATCAAACTGTTTGGGTGAATAATACTCTGCTAAAGTTTCAGAATCATTAGTATGATCAGAGCCATCATCTCTATTAGGATCGGAAGTAAGACCATCATCAGCAATAAAAGTTAATCTTTTACGCCATGAACTCATTTCGGAATTTTCATAAGCTATCACCTTATCAATAAATGATGTTAAATTTTT